>Ga0208863_1000783_pt1 | contig 25126 bp, 19 predicted proteins | sample RifOxyD3_FD_184040 | JGI IMG/M metagenome (GOLD analysis project Ga0208863, IMG submission 184040) | Soil microbial communities from Rifle, Colorado - Rifle Oxygen_injection D3 (SPAdes) | ecosystem: Environmental > Terrestrial > Deep subsurface > Rock core/Sediment | place: Rifle, Colorado...
GCTGAATGACGATTTCATCAGCCCCCTGACGAACAATGGCCGGTTCGGCCACGCCAAACTGGTCGACTCTGTTCCGGAGAATCTCTAAGGACTGGTCTACGGCCTTGTTATTGATAAAATCTATTTTCGCCTGTTTCAGGCTCAGAATAATTCTGGGGAAGCTTCCCTGGTCTGTCTGGAACTCGCTGTCAAGGTCGGGGAAATCCTTGCTGATGATTTGCTTGACTGTTTCGAGAGCCCCGCTATTGGGCAGGGTAAGGATGATCTTGCGTGTATCTCCGGAAGCGGTGCGAACCACGGTTATTTTTTTCTCGGCCAGGGCTTCCTTTAAATCCTGGGCAGAAAAATCCAGATTGTTTTCGATGGCCTTCTTGAGATCCACCTTGAGAACCAGGTGCATGCCGCCTTGTAGATCAAGGCCAAGCTTAAGCCCTGCCGGGGCGAGATATTTCTGCCACCAGACCGGTACCCTGGTGAAAGATGGGGCAACAGTCAGGCCGGCAAATATGGTGATAAAGAGCAGGAGGATGATTTTCCAGCGCAGGGAACTCGACATAGGCACTCCATGATGCGGGTTATTTGTGACAGCTCTTTATGCAGGCTGATTGAACCAGGATTTAGGCCGCCATGATTAGGTGCGGGATTATACTCCTCTTTTGTCAGAAGTCAAATTGCAAAAAGGTCCTCTGGCGCAATGATTATTTTGTTGAGTAATTTCCAGCTTTCCTATAATTGTAAGTGATATTTTTAATCTTACGCATTCCTGACCCAATGGAGACTTTAATATGAGCCAAGCTACTGGTTACAAGACAGACATTCTTTTGCAATCCGGGACAAATGAACTTGAGATTATCACCCTTTTTCTCCAGTGGCATGATCAGACCACCGGCGCCATCAGCAGAACGGCTTATGGTATCAATGCCGCTAAAGTGCGAGAGCTGGTAGCCATGCCTGAAACCTTGACTGAAATTCCAGAAAGTGTGGCGTCCATGAAGGGTATTTTCCTGTTACGGGACAGGACTATCCCTCTGATCGATCTGTGCGAATGGTTTGGCTATGAGCCAGATAGTTCTCCTGAGGCAAAAGCCAAATGGGTGGTTTTGGTCACTGAGATCAATGGTAAGTTTTTTGGTTTTATCGCTCACGGGGTTGATAAGGTTTATCGGGTCAGCTGGACGAAGATTCTGCCGCCTCCGGCAATTATTTCTCGTTATAGCAGTCTCACAGGAGTGTGCCTTGTAGATGGCAACATCATTCAAATGGTTGATTTTGAGAGCATAATCGCCACGATAGATCCCAGTATGGTTATTGATTCTGAAGCTCATGCCATTACGGAACGTCCTGTCGCTGACCAGGCCGATAAGGCCGTGGTTATTGCCGATGATTCACGGATTATTCAGGATCAGATCAGAAAAACTTTGGAAAAGGCAGGGTATCGGGTGGTCTCTCACGCGGACGGGCAGGATGCCTGGGAATATCTGGAGAAACTGCGAATCAATGGCACTGTGCATGACGAGGTGTTGGCTGTGGTCAGTGATATTGAAATGCCGCGGATGGATGGGCATAATCTTTGTAAACGGATCAAGGAAAATGAGGGGTACGCAGGCATTCCGGTTATGCTTTTTTCTTCATTAGTCAATGATTTGGCCCGCCATAAAGGGGACGCCGTGGGGGCTGACGATCAGATTGCCAAGCCAGAACTTGGCCAGCTTGTCACCAGGTTGCAGGCCTGTCTCCACAACTTGACCACCTGAGTTGCGATTTCGTGTATGCCGGTTTTTCTTAGCTGTCGCAGTTTTTTTGCATAATGCCGGATACGGACATGAAGAGCGTCATGCATATCTATCGGGCTAACAGGGTTGAAACACTGCTGGGTTCGTTGGCGGATGTTTTGCGCCAGCCGCTTGCTTCGCCGCTTGCCTCCGAATGTATTATTGTGCAAAGTAAGGGAATGGCCACCTGGCTTGCCATGCAGCTTTCCGACAGGTTCGGGGTATGGGCCAATCCTGATTTTCCCCATCCTCGGCAGTTTATCCAGCGCGTCCTGCGGGCCACCCTTGGAGAAGAAGGAGATGGGGCGCAGAGGTATAGCAGGGAACGGCTTGCCTTTGTGATCTCTGCCCTGCTGGATGACTGCCGCCACGACCCTGATTTTTCCCCCCTGATCTCCTACCTTGTTGATGGCCCGTTGAGCAAGAAACTCCAGCTTGCCAGGCAGATCGCCTATCTTTTTGATCAATATGCGGTATACCGGCCCGAAATGATCCTTGCCTGGGAGGCAGGTGAGAACCGGGCCTTTGCTCATGACCTGCCGAAAGATCTCTGGCAGCCCAAGCTCTGGCGCTTGCTGGTACAGCATCTGGGTTGCTGTTCTCCGGCCCGGCTCATGCTGCGAGCCAGACAAGCGCTGGCAGCGGGGGTGATTCCCTATCCGCATTTCTTGCCTGCCCGGGTTTCCCTTTTTGGCATCGATACTCTGCCTGGGGTCTATCTCGGCATCATGGGTGAACTGGCGCAGATTCTGCCGGTGCATTTCCATCTTTTTTCCCCGGCAGAAGGCTATTTCGCGGACATTCGTTCGCAGGCTGAGGCGCATCGCGCTCTGGCTCGTTTGCCTTCCGGCCTGGATGAGGCAGACTTGTATCTGGAGGTCGGCCACCCGCTTCTTGCCTCCATGGGGGCCATGGCCCGTGATTTTCAGGAGGTTCTTGAAAATGAGGTGCTCTATGTCGAGGCGGGAGAAGAATACACCGCCCATGCCGCGCCGCAGAACATGCTGGAAGTGCTGCAAAACGATATCCTGTATCTGAACCATCGCTGCCCGACAGGCGGCAACGCCGCTCCCTTGATTTTGGCTAAAGATGATGCCTCTCTTCGCATTCATGCCTGCCATAGCCGTCTTCGTGAGGTTGAGGTCTTGCAGGATCAATTACTGGCCTTGCTCCAGGATGATCCCGCTCTTGCCCCCCGCGAGATTGTGGTTATGCTGCCCGAGGTTTCAGCGTATGCCCCGCTCATCGAGGCGGTCTTCGGACTTTCTCCGGAGAACAAACGCTTTATTCCCTTTCGGATCGCGGATCGGTCTCTATTGAATGAGGCTCAGCTTATTGAGGTTTTTTTTCGTTTTCTGCAGCTGGCTACAGGCAGAATGTCGGCTTCTGAGGTGCTGGAGGTATTGGCCTGCGAGACCATCCACCTTAATTTTGGCATAACCTCCGATGACCTGCCACGCATCAGGCTCTGGGTGGAAAAGACCGGGATCAGGTGGGGGATTGACGAGTCGCATCGGGAGGCGCAGCAACAGCCGAAAGAGCGGCAGAACACCTGGCGGTTCGGCTTTGATCGCTTGGTGCTTGGCTATGCCGTCCAAGCTGAGGGCGCTTTTCTGGGCGAGGTTCTGCCTTATGATGAGCTCGAAGGCCAGAGTGCAGAGCTTGCTGGTCGTTTTATCCATTTTTGCGAAACCGTTTTCGCGGAGGCAGAGAAACTGTCTGCCTCTTGGGAGTTGCCAGATTGGCAGAGGGTTATAAACGAGCTGCTCCAGACCATTTTTCTTGAGGATTCCCCCCAGGCCTGGCAGTTGCAGAAGATCCGTGATGGCCTCGCCCAAATAACCCTTGAGGCACAGGATGCCGGGTTCAGCCAGCACCTTGATCTGAAGGGGCTAAGTATTTTGCTTCAGGAGAAGCTGTCCGGCCAGGCAACGGCCCAGGGTTTTCTGGAAGGCGGCCTTACCTTTTGCGGCATGCTGCCCATGCGTTCGATCCCCTTCAAGGTTATCTGTCTGCTCGGGATGAATGATGGGGATTTCCCCCGGATGGAGCATCCGCAGAGTTTTGATTTGCTTGCTCGTTATCCCCAGAGGGGCGATCGGGCTAAACGCAATGATGATCGGTATGTCTTTCTTGAAGCCTTGCTTGCCGCCCGTAGCAAATTTCTGGTTTTTTATCTGGGTAATACCCTGCGGGACGGTAAAGAGCTTCCTCCAGCCGTGGTGGTTGAAGAGCTGGTGGATAGCCTGACAGAGAGTTTCTTTCTTGAGTCATCTTCCTTAGATCAGGCCGCCTGTTTTGCCAAACGACGGGAAAAAATGCTGGATCGCCTCGTGACCCGGCATCCTCTTCAGCCTTTCAGTGAGAAGTATTTTTCTGGATCGGATGATAGGTTGTTCAGTTTTGCCGCAGAATACTGTCGAGCAGCCCAGGCAAAACAGACAGGACTGCGCGCTCGGCAGGCGTTTTTGTCAGAGACTTTGCCGTCTCTAACCTTGAGTCTCGCTTCGGTTTCTCTTGTGGATCTGTCTCGTTATTTTTCGCATCCAGTGCGCTGGTTTCTGGAAAATCGGCTTGGGCTTTTTTTGCAGGGCAAAAATCGGATGCTTCAGGATCGTGAGCCCATCCATCTCGATACTATTGAAAAATATCAATTGAGCCGTGATCTTCTGGCGATGAAAGGAGAAGGTCTATCAAGGCCGGAAATCCTGTTGGCCCGTTGGCGGGGGGCTGGGCGGGTTCCTCTGGGTCAGGGAGCGCAAGCGGTTTTTGCCGAAATCAGGGAGACGGTGCGGCCCATCGTGGAACAGCTTTTCAAGTATGGGCCAGGGGGGGACGATACAGAGCTGCCGCCTTTGCGCCGGGAAATAATGCTTTCTCCCGAGATTACCCTGCATGGCGAGTTGAGCGATAGATACCCCAATGGGCATTTGTACTGGACAAACAGCTTGCTCCATGGCCGGATACTTCTGCCGGTCTGGCTTGAGCATCTATTCCTCTCGGCCGTCGCTCCCGCGGATCAGTGTTGTGAAACCATCGTGATCGGCAGAGGCAGCGATAAGGGTTCCGCCCAAGTTTTTCGCCTGTCTCCGGTGCCAGAGGCCACCAATATATTGCTTGATTTGGCCAGCCTGTTCGCAGGCGGTTTAAGTGCGCCGCTGCCATTTTTTCCTAAAAGTGCCTTAGCCTTTGCGCGCACCATGTACGCAGGCAAGGGAACCGAACAGGAGCGGCTGAGTACCGCCTTTACCAGAGCCGAGGGAGAGTACCTGGGCAATGACTTTATCCCCGGGGAGGGAGAAGATCCTTACTGTTGCCAATTATTTGCCGATACTCTTCCCGTTTCCCCAAGTTACGTCAGGTATGCTGCAGACAAGTCCCCGGTTTTTGCCGAGCTTGCCACCCGCATTTTTACCCCCATGCTCAAGCGGATGGAAGAACTATGAGCCGGGTATTTGATCCGTTTATGGTAGATAGTGTTGGGGTGCAGCTTATTGAGGCCAGCGCCGGTACGGGCAAGACCTATTCCATCACCTCGCTTTATCTGCGCCTCTTGCTGGAGAGGCGTTTGACCGTAGAGCAGATTCTGGTGGTCACCTTCACTGAGGCGGCTACTGCTGAGTTGCATGAACGGATCCGCACGCGGTTGCGCTTAGCGACGCAGGCCTTTCAGGATCAGCACGGCGGGGATGATCCATTTTTATGCCAACTTATTGCGCGCAGCCTTGATCTGGAGGCAGACCGTCGTTTGCTTGCCCGGGCCATCAGCGATATTGATAAGGCCGCGGTTTCTACCATTCACGGCTTTGCCCATCGGGTTTTACAGCAGCATGCCCTGGAAACGGGGTTGCTCTTTGATCTGGAGCTCACTGGCGCGACCGAGACCCTGGTGCGGGAGATCAGCGATGATTACTGGAGCGGATTTTTTTACGCTCTTGATTACCGGCTGGCGAGTCTGATTCGCCAAGGTGTTTCGCCCGTCCACTTGCGTGCCTTGACCCAGGAGGCGATTCGGCATGGCGATTTTGCCATTGTCGGGGAGATTTCGGCGGCAGCAGAGATTCCTGACCTGATGGTGGAATACTGTCGACTCTATGCCGAGGCCAGGGCTTGCTGGCAGGAGCAGCGCGAAGCACTTGCGCAATATTTTACCCAGGCGGAGGGGCTGACAGCTTCCTTTAAAAAACAGTTGGCTCAAGGCCTGTTGACTCGGCTTGCTGATTTTTTTGTCCAGACAGAACCTCGGGCATTTGCCTTGCCCGGACAAGCGGAACTGCTTGCCGCAGATAACATTTTCCAGCCGGATGGCAAGGTGTTTACGGCAACGGCCCTGAAAAAAGGGGTGCGGCAAGATAATCCATTTTTCAGGCCTTGGGGTGCCTTGGTTGCTACGGCTGAGGCCCTGGCCAAACGTGGCCAGGCACTGTTTCTCGCCGGGGCCGCGCGCGCTATCCGGGGTGAATTGCCCAAGCGTCTGCTGGCTGGGCAACAGCAGTCCTTTGATGAACTCCTCACCGGTTTGGATCGAGCCTTGCAGGGCGGCAAGGGGACGGGGGAGCAGTTTGCCCAGCGGATTCGGAACCGGTTTCCGGTGGCGCTTATTGATGAGTTTCAGGATACCGATCCGATTCAGTATCGTATCTTCCGGACCATCTATCGGGGAGACGGTGACGAAGCCCTTTTTCTGATCGGCGATCCCAAACAGGCCATCTATGCCTTTCGGGGCGCGGATATCTATGCCTATCTTGAGGCTGCCGGTCAGGCGGAATCAGAAAAACACACCATGGGCACCAACTGGCGGGCTGATCGAAAAATGGTGGCGGCGCTGAACAGCCTGTACGGTGCGCTGGCCCAGCCATTTGTTGATTCCCGCATTGGCTACGCTCTGGTTGCCGCGCGTCCTGATGCGGAAGATCTCTGGCATTCCCCGAGCCTTGGTTCAGAGCCCTTGCAGTTTCTCACCCTGCCCGAAGGTCTTTGCCCAAGCAAGGGTGGGCGCCTGGTCAAAAATCAGCTTCTTCCCCTGATCCCTGATCTGGTGGCTGGAGATATCGTCGGGTTGCTATCCGGGGATGGGAAGATCGGTAATCGGGCGGTGCGGGCCGGGGATATTGCCGTGCTGGTCCGCACCAATACCCAGGCGGCGGAGATCCAGGCCGCCTTGCGGGGGCGAGGCATCAATGCCGTGCTGCAAAGCAAGGCCAGTGTCTGGGCCAGTCCCGAAGCGCAAGAAGTCTTAAGGCTTCTTGCCGCAGTGGCTGAGCCGGGCAACGAGCAATTGCTCCGCAAGGCACTGGCCACTGAGATGCTCGGCTTTACCGCCCAGGATCTTGAACGGCTCAACCAGATGGAAGCTGAGCTGCATGGACTTATGGGGCAGTTTGCTTTCTGGCAGGGACGCTGGGAGAAAAACGGGGTCATGCGGATGCTGATGGCCGCCTGGCAGGAGCATGGTGTTGCCGGGCGGTTGTTGTTGTTGCTGGTAGACGGAGAGCGTCGCCTGACCAATCTGCGTCATCTTGCCGAACTGCTCCAGGAGGCAGAGAGCCGGAATCATTTAAGCCCGGTCATGCTTGTGGACTGGTTGAGTCAGACCCTTGCCGCAAACGAGAGCGGGGAAGAGGCCGAACTGCGTCTGGAAAGCGATGAGGATGCCGTGCAGTTGGTTACTATTCATAGGAGCAAGGGGCTTGAGTATCCTCTTGTTTATTGTCCTTACCTCTTTATGGGCGGCGGAGGTGCCGGCAAGCAGCCCTTTGTCAGCCTCCATGATCCAGAGGACGATTGGCAGGGGAAAATCGTCCTTTTCCCCGATGAGCAGGCCCGGTCTCTGGCTGCTGGCGAGCGTTTTGCCGAAGAGCTCCGGCTGGCCTATGTGGCCCTGACCCGTGCCCGGCATGGCTGTTTTGTTTTTTGGGCACCGGTCTACGGGTATGATGCCAGCGCCCTGGCCTGGCTCCTGCATGGAGATCAGGCCAGTGCCGGAGAGCCAGGCAACCCGGAGGCGTTGCCTCTGGATCTCAAGGGATGCACTGCTCAGGAGTTGCTGGATCGGCTTATGGATCGCGCCAGTGCAGGCGAAGGCTGGCAGGTTCGCCAGGTGCAGATGGTTCCGGGCTCGACTGGTGAAGCGACCAGGCTGATTGCCCCAGTGCCTCTGGTCTGTCGTACCCCAATGCGCAAGCTTGCCCAGGTCTGGCGGATCGGTAGTTTTTCGCACCTCATAGCCCAGAGCGGCCATGACCCTGGAGAGCGGGAGCCGGAAGTCGAGGGCGCAGGTTTGGAGGAAGAAGCAGGGCCTTCGGAAATGTTGATGCCGACTCCTTCCGCCTCTTTGATTCCTCTGGCCCAGTTTCCCAAAGGCCCGCTGGCTGGCAATTTTTTCCATACGATTTTTGAAAAAGCATCTTTTCCGCAGGAGAACCCCACGCAGTTGCGGGAGCAGGTGCGAGAGCAACTGCGTTTTTATGGATATGCGGAGCTGTGGCTTGCCCCTGTCTGCCGGGCATTCGCCGAGGTTTTCAAAACCCCGTTGCGTGCAACTGAGCCCTTTTGTCTGGGAGATATCGGCAACACCCAGCGCCTCAACGAAATGCCCTTTACCTTTCCGCTGGGCGCAGGTTTGGGCGAGGATGCCAGCCTGTCCGCCGAACTTCTGGCCAGGCCGTTTATTGACCATCCTCTGGGGATTCCTTTAGGGTATGCCGAGGCCTTGCGCTTCTTGCGTTTTATCCCTCTCCGTGGTTTTCTTAAGGGCTTTATCGATCTGGTCTGCGTTTGTGGGGGTAAATGGTATTTGTTTGATTATAAGAGCAATCATCTTGGTGACAGCAGGGAGGATTATACCCGGAATAAACTGCCTGCGGCCATGGCTGGGCATCACTATTTCCTGCAATACCACATCTACACCGTGGCCCTGCATCGGTATCTGACCTGTCGTCTGCCTGGCTATGAGTATGAGCGTGATTTCGGCGGAGTTTTTTATTTATTTATGAAGGGGATGCATCCAGACTCCGGGCCGGAATTCGGGGTGTTCGCCGACTTGCCGCCCTTGGCCCGCATTGAACAGCTCTCGGGGATCTTCCAGAGTCTGGCAGGGGAGGGCGGAGCATGATCAGAGAGATTGAACAGCTCATTGCTGGCGGGAGGCTGGATCAGTTTGACCGCTATTTTGTCAGAGCCCTCCAGCGTCTTGCCCCCGCCACTGGCCCGCATATTCTTGTCCTCGCCGCTCTTGCCCGCAAGGCGGTGGGTAATGGCCATGTCTGTCTTGAGCTCAAACGGCTGGTGCCTGAGGATATTTTTTTAACGGACGCCCTGCCTTTGATAGAAGAATTGATCGCGGAGCTTCGGGAAAGCCCCCTGGTGAGCCGTGAGGGTAATCTTGCCCCACTGGTGCTCGAAGGAGAGCGGCTGTACCTGCAACGCTACTGGCGTTATGAAGAGGAGTTGGCCCGAGAGATTCGCAACAGGGTGACAAAACAGGTGACGGTGCGGGATGACCTGATGGCCTCTTGTCTCTCCCAGCTTTTTACCGGCACGGCGCAGGATGCCGGGCAGCGCGAGGCCTGCGCCGGAATTTTTAGGGAGCGTCTTGGCCTGATCACCGGTGGGCCCGGCACTGGCAAAACCACCTTGGTCGCGAAATATCTGGCTCTGCTTTTGCTTTATGCCAAGGCCTCAGGAGAGCCGCCGCCGCGCATCCTGCTTCTTGCTCCTACTGGCAAGGCCGCTGCCCGGCTTACTGAGTCCCTGCAGAAAAAAAAGGGGGAGTTGTCTTTGCCGCAAGAGTTGATTGCGGCCCTGCCCACCCAGGCGGCAACCATTCATCGGGCTCTGGGTTACCGGACGGATAATCCTGCCACCTTTCGCCATAACCGGGAAAATCCCTTGTCCTGTGAGGTTGTGGTGGTCGATGAGGCCTCCATGATTGACGTGGCCCTTATGGCCAAGCTCTTTGCGGCGGTGCCGCCTTCGGCACGACTTGTTTTGCTTGGCGACCCGGACCAGCTTTCTTCGGTGGAGGCAGGGTCAATCCTGGGGGATATCTGTGTTGCAGCCACGGATGGGGTTGAGGATAATCCCCTTGCCCGATGCCTTGTCCGGCTCAGAGAAAGCTTTCGTTATTCCTCGCATGAAGGGATCGGGGCACTCGCCGCCGCAATACAGGCTGGGAAGGCGGAGGAGGCGGCTTTTCTTTGTCAGCAGGGATCGGCAGAGGTTAATTTATTGCCTCCGCTTATGCAGAGCGATCCGGCTCATCCCCTGGCGGAGATGATTATGGCCGGATATCGTCCTTTTCTGGAGGCTGCTGACCCTTTTGCTGCCCTGGAGTTGTTTGAACGGTTTCGACTGCTCTGTGCCCACCGGCTTGGGCCGATGGGGGTCTCGTCTCTGAACAGGTATACGGAAAAGGTTTTAACCCTGCACAGGCTGATTGAGTCTAATGGCTTGTGGTACAAGGGAAGACCGGTGCTGATTCAGGCCAATTCTTACCCGTTGCGACTTTTTAACGGTGAGACCGGTATTATTTGGCCTGGGGAAGACGGCGAAGGGCTCAAGGCTTTTTTCTTTTCGCAAGGCAGGGATGGGCTTCGCAGCTATTCCTTACGCCAACTGCCTGTCCATGAAACGGCCTTTACCATGACCATCCACAAGAGTCAGGGCTCTGAATTTGAGCAAGTTGCCTTGATCCTGCCCGGAGAGGATTCGGCCCTGTTGAGCAGGGAGCTTCTTTATACCGGAATCAGTCGGGCCAGACGGCAAGTCGCCTTGGTTGGTCGCCCCCAGGAAATTGAGGCGGCGGTAGGCAGAAGGGTTGAGCGGGCCTCGGGGCTTGGAGAAAAATTGACAGCCTGAATTGGCTTGTTGGACGCCCGGCATGCGGTAAAAGGGGGATTTTCTAAGCCGTAATGATGATCTCGTGTTCAGGGCTGGCCGCATCTTGTCCTGGCAGCCAGATCGAGCATGGCTGACAATCCTCCTCTCTCTTCCGGGGTGAAGCCAAAAATATCCCGCCAGATTTCATCGCTTTCCATGCAAAGATAGAGGCAGGTGTCCGGGTCAAGGTAACGGGAAAGATGGTGGGCCATGTGCTGGTACATCTTGGTGCGCAGCGGCCGGAAGTAGCGGAATTTGTTGTCCAGCCCCAGGACAAACTCTTCATGAAAAAAACGTGATCTGGGGAATCGTCTGCTGGCAATATTTTTAAGGGCGGGGAGAAAACGCAGTGCTCCCATGCTGATCCAGACAATGCTTGCTGCCGGAACTGTGGCAAAGAGCCGGTCAATTGTCTCCTGATAACCTTTTTCCCAGCCGGGATGATAGATGAGCGGATCAAAATGAAAGGCCAGTTTGTAGCCCCAGGCGGCGCATTGGGCGGCCGCGGCCAGACGTTGATCCAGACTGGCGGTGCGCAGCTCTTCTCTGGCCATGATTTCTGTGCTGTTGAGCGACCAGGCCATGATGGTGCGGCCGCCATGTTCGCTGTGCTTCAGGTTGTCAAGAACAACCGCTTTTGATTTCAGCTCAAGCACCGCGTTGGGGATATCTTTGAAGAATTCAATGAGGATGCGGCTTAAGCCCGTGACTCGGTCCAGGGCCATACTGTCGGTAAATTCGCCGGTGCCGATGCGGCGAAAGGTCTGCGGTGTCTCGCTAAAGGTCGTGGTGAGTTCGGCCAGCAGATCATCGGTGTTGACAAAAAAGGAAAGCCAGGGGTTGTTGAGATAGGCCTGCAGGATACAATACACGCAGTCCATGGGACAGTTCATCCCGACATTGAGAACCTGGTAGTCGCAACAGCGGTATTCTCTGGTTGCGGGGCAGGGCTTCAAAAAACGGCCCCGGTTTTTGCAGAGGACAAGATGCCTTTTTCCGTGGCTGAGGTTTTGCGGCCCGGAAATGGCAGCGGAAAGGTCCGGCCCAAGCCGGGGCGGAATAATCCGTACCTCTCGTCCTGGAAGATTGGCAAGGATATTTTTGGTAAGTGGCAGATTCCGGCAGTCATCCTCCACATACACATGCTGGATAATGCTGGCCGGATCAAGGTCGGTGTTATGCGGCATGGTTTGGGCAGTCCTGGTTGTGTTTTGTTTGCGGCACCATACCGCAAAGAATCAGGGTGGCCAACGAGAAAATTCTTGACCTCTGGACGCATAATAAAAGATTATGTAAATATTGAAGTTGGGGACGGTAAATAAGGATAACTTCGGAACTGTTCCTGCGTAATAAGAAATAATACTCATCATACTCTATCGTTATTCCACTACTGAATAAAGGAAAGGAGGATCAATTATGGCAAATAAAGATGAGGTTAGTAAGCAGTTTCTTGATGCGTTAGAGTTTCGTGGGATTAAACGAAGAGATTTTTTGAAGTACTGTGGGGCAACTGCTATTCTGCTTGGCTTTTCTGAATCATTTGCGCCAAAAATCGCTGCGGCAATCGAAAACGCCACAAAACGGCAACCGGTGGTGTGGCTCAATTTCGCTTCTGATTCAGGCTGCACGGAGGCCTTTATCAAGGCAACCTACCCGAGCCCGGCCCAGGTAATCCTTGATATTCTAAGCGTTGACTATAACGAGACGATTATGGCTGCCGCAGGTAAGCAGGCTGAGGAGATTCTGGTCAAATCCCGGCAGGAGGGGGGCTACATCCTGATCGTTGAGGGCGGCATCCCGACCAAAAAAGGTCACGGCATGATCGGCAACAAGGAAATGCTTGAGGTGTTCAAGGAAAATGCCGGGCCGGCTATAGCGATCCTGGCCATTGGTAGCTGCGCCACCACCGGTGGGGTGCCAGCGGCCAAGCCCAATCCTTCCCAGATCATTGGAACCGCGGAGGCGCTTAAAAGGCTGGGAATCAGTAAACCGCTTGTTAACCTGGATCTCTGCCCTGTCAATCCTGAGTATCTTGTTGGGGTGGTGGTAAATTTCCTGCTCCTTGGCAAGATTCCCGATCTCGACCATTTCGGCAGGCCGAAGATGTTCTACGGCCAGACAATCCACGATAATTGCGAACGCCGGGCGCACTTTGATGCCGGCAGGTTTGTGGAAGTATTCGGTTCCAAGGAGGAGTCGCTCAATTATTGTCTGTATAAAATGGGCTGCAAGGGGCCCATGACCTGGTCTGCCTGTCCGAAGATCCAGTACAACGACAGGACCAGCTGGTGCGTCAAGGCTGGCGGCCCCTGTATCGGCTGCGCCGAACCCGGTTGGACCGATAAATTTGCCGGGTTTTATGAGCGCCTCCCCGGCGTCAAGATTCCTGGCATGGACGGGGTTGAGGCTGGGGCGGACAAGATTGGCGCAATCGCGGCGGCGGCAACGGCGGCAGGCATCGCGCTGCATGCAGTTGCCACTGGGGTGTCAGGTCGAATCAAGGATAAAGACGGAGGTGAAAAATAATGGCCAGGATAACCATAGACCCCTTTACCAGGATTGAAGGACACCTCAGGATCGATGTCGAGATCGAAGATGGCAAGGTCAAGGATGCCTGGACAACCGGAACCCTGTTTCGGGGATTCGAGATCATCTTGAAGGGCAGGGACCCTCGAGACGCTTGCCATATTACCCAGCGGATCTGCGGCGTCTGCCCGACCTCTCACGGTCACGCGTCTTCCATGAGCATGGACGACGCTTTCAAGATAAAGGTGCCCGCTAATGGCCGGATCATTCGCAATATCATCGAAGGCGCCCAGTTCGTTCACTCCCATATCCTCTGGTTCTATCACCTGAACGCCCTTGATTACGTTGATGTGGTTTCGGCTCTTTCGGCGCAACCTGCGGAAGCATCCTTGAAAAAGGTGCAGGCCAAACTGAAATCCTTTGTCGATTCCGGCCAGCTCGGGCCGTTCGCCAACGCCTATTGGGGCCATCCGGCCTATAAGCTGCCGCCGGAGGTGAATCTTATTGCCGTGGCCCATTACCTTGAAGCGCTTGAGATGCAGGCAAAGGCGGCCCAGGTAAGCGCGCTTTTCGGCGGCAGAATGCCGATGACCATGACCAGCCCTCCGGGAGGTGTCACCCATGTGCCGACGGTGGACGACCTGAAAAACTATCTCTTCAGGGTCAAGGAGCTTCAGGACTGGATTGATAATGTGTTTATTGCCGACCTGATGGCCATTGCCCCGTTCTATCTTGATGCGGCAGGCGTTGGCAAGGGCCCGGCAAATTTCCTTTCCTGGGGAGTGTTCGAGGATGCCTCCTTTGATCCAAAAAAACGGCTGTTGCCCCGTGGCGCGATCTTCGCCGCCGATTTTCCGACGGTGCATGAGGCCAGAGCGGTTGATGTGCTGGAGTATACGGGCCACAGCTGGTACAAGGACTCAAAACCGCTCAACCCGGCCGTTGGGGTGACTGACCCTGAATACACTGAATATGATCCGGACAAAAAATACACCTGGGCCAAAGCGCCACGTCTTCAGGGTAAGCCCATGGAGGTTGGCGCCCTGGCGCGCATGGTTGTGGCCTACGCATCCGGCCAGCCCACGGCCAAAAAACTGATCGATGACACCCTTGCCAAGATCGGCCATCCTGGACAGCCACAGGTGCTTTTCGGGATCATCGGCAGGATTGCCGCCCGGGCGCTGGAATGCAAGATGGTGGCGGATTCCATGTATCAGTGGGGCATGGATCTTATTGAAAACATCAAAAAGGGAAATACAGCGGTGTATGCCGATTACCAGATACCCGATAAAGCACAGGGGATTGGGCTTTGGGAAGCGCCGCGCGGCGCTTTGGGGCACTGGATTGATGTGGAGGACAAGAAGATAAAAAATTATCAGTGCGTGGTGCCCACGACCTGGAATGTTTGTCCGCGCGACGATAACGGGGTGCGCGGACCAATCGAAGAAGCGCTTATCGGGACGGAGGTCGCCGACGCGGAAAAGCCGCTGGAGGTCATGCGCGTGGTGCATTCCTTTGACCCGTGTCTCGCCTGTACGGTGCATGTGATTCATCCTGAATCCAACCGCATTATGGACTTCAAGGTCTCGTAAGGGAGGACGCCATGGCACAAAAACTGACGAAAACATGGAGCCTCGGCTACATTATCGAACACTGGACCAGGGTGATCGCCATAGCCGTGCTCACCTTTACGGGTTTTTATATCCATTGGCCCTTTATCGCTGGTGGGCTTGAGTGCTTGCTCATGTCCTGGATGCGGTTCTTGCATTTTGTTGCTGCCTATGTGTTGATTTTAGGGTTGGTGGTCAGGGTCTATATGGCATTTCGCTCGACCTTTGACGCGGACTGGAAGGATTTTGGGATCATCAGGAATATAAAAAATATCCCGGATAGCCTTGGTTATCACCTTTTTATTAAAGGTTCGCACAAGGATTACCGGAAGTATGATCCGCTGCAGGCCTTGATATACCTTTGCGTTGCCGCAGTGATTGTCGTTGCCGCTTTTACCGGGGGGGCGCTTTATCAGGGAAACATCTTCGGATTTATCCAGGCCCCTGACAGTTTTTTGTGGGTAACAGCGCTTCTTGGTGGTGAATCTGCTACCCGACTCGTGCATATCCTGTCTATGTGGTTCTTTATCGTGTTTGTCTTGATCCACGTTTACATGAGCATCATGACCACGATGGTGAACAAGGACAAGACGCTGACCTCCATATTGACCGGCTATAAGCTTAAAAAGTTTTCTAAATGATCTCAACTGAACAGATCCGGGGAGGCGCTGCCATGCCTCCCCGGAAAATTCTTATCCTCGGGGTGGGCAATCTGCTGCTCAAAGACGACGGTTTCGGTGTTCATCTTGTCAACTCCCTGAAAGACACGGTTTTGCCAGATAACGTGACGCTGCTGGAAGCCGGTACAGTGAGTCATCAACTGATTCCCCTGCTGCACGAAATCGACCACCTTATTGTCATTGATGTCGTCGAAGCGGGTGACACCCCTGGCGCACTCTTTCGTTTTTCTCCTGATGAGATGAAATTTCCGGTTGCCCCGCAGGCATCGCTGCACCAGATCAGCCTTGTTGACGTTCTCCATATGGCGGCGCTGACCGGGTCGAAACCAAAGACTGTTATTATCGGGGTGCAACCTAAAGATGTATCCTCATGGTCCATGGAACTAAGCGATGAACTCCTCGCCGTGATTCCGAGGGTGCAAGAGCTTGTTTTCGAGGAATTGACTAAGCTGACTCTGAATTACGATTCCTATGCAGTTACAAGTAATGCATGAAATGTCGCTGGCCATCAATATTGTTGAGCTTGTTTCGGCAAAGGCGCAGGCCGCTGGAGGGCAGAGGATTACCTCGGTCGAACTGGAGGCGGGCAAGCTGTCTGGGGTGATGGTTGAGGCGTTGGTATTCTGTTTTGAGGCCGCCGCCCGCAATACCCTGGCAGAAGGGGCGTTTCTTGAGATTCGTGAGATTGAAGGTCGTGGAAACTGCCTGGCCTGTGGCCATTCCTTTATTGTGGATTCCTTGCTTGGGCAATGCCCACAATGTGACGGTTATGCAGTGGAGATTGTGCAGGGCAGGGAATTGAAGGTTTTGTCCTTAATTGTTGACGAAGAATAGGTGAAATCATGTGTGATTCCTGCGGCTGTAGTCAGCCAGATAACAGCGTAACCATTAGAAAGCCGGGCCAGCCCATGTCCGGCTCTGGCTCGGCAGATCACCATCATGCACGCAAAGGTCGCTTGATCGAGGTGCGGGAGGCAGTGCTCGGAAAAAATGATGGGATTGCCGCGCATAATCGGGAGTTTTTTGAGGCAAGGCGGATCGTGGCCCTCAATCTGGTCAGCTCGCCTGGCTCGGGCAAGACCACGATTCTGGAACGGACTATTCTGGCACTTCGAGGTGAGATCCCCATGGCGGTTATCGAAGGGGATCAGCAGACCATGCTTGATGCCGAACGGATCGAGACTGCCGGGGCGCCTGTTGTCCAGGTGAATACCGGGGCTGGTTGCCATCTTGACGCGGACATGGTGCATAAGGCTCTGCACCAGATGGAGCTGGCAGAGAAATCCCTGCTCTTTATCGAAAATGTCGGCAATCTGGTCTGTCCGGCCATGTTTGATCTGGGCGAAGCGGCCAAGGTGGTGATCATCAGCGTCACTGAGGGAGAGGACAAGCCTCTCAAGTATCCGGCCATGTTTGCCGCGGCCAGTCTTTGTCTGATCAATAAAATCGACCTGCTTCCCCATGTGGATTTTGATGTTGCCCGCTGCCGGGAATATGCCCTGCGGGTGAATCACCAGCTGGAATTTTTTGAGATCTCCGCCAGGACCGGCGAGGGCATGTCTGCTTGGTTGGACTGGCTGCGGCGGCAAATCATTTAATGCCAAGCGAGCGTTGGAAGATATTGGTCAGCGGCATTGTCCAGGGCGTTGGTTTCCGGCCTTTTGTTTACCGGTTGGCCTCGGGTCGCGACCTGGTCGGTTTTGTGGCCAATACCCCGGAGGGGGTTGCCATTGAGGCCCAGGGGCCGGTTGCCCAGCTTCAGGATTTAATGGTTGCCTTGCGGGAAGAAGCCCCTCCCCTGGCCCAGGTCGGCGAGATCGTTGCTGTGCCAATCCCTCTGCGCCTGGAGGGCGAATTTATCCTTCGACACACGGCGAACTCCGGGCCGATCTCCACCCTGATCTCCCCCGATGTGGCCGTGTGCGAGGCCTGTCTGGCCGAGTTTTTTGATCCTGCTGACCGAAGGTTTCGTTATCCCTTTATCAACTGTACCAACTGCGGCCCCCGCTACACCATTGTCCAGCGTATCCCCTACGATCGTCCCCATACGACCATGCGTGGTTTTGTCATGTGTGCCGCCTGTCAACGGGAATATGATGATCCTGGCAACCGGCGGTTTCATGCCCAGCCCAACTGTTGCCCCGAATGCGGCCCGCGGCTCAGTCTGCTTGGGGCGGATGGTCGGCAGGTGGCTGAGCGTGATGAGGTGCCCAAAGAGGTGGCCCGGCGGTTGGCGGCGGGTGAGATCGTGGCGGTCAAGGGGGTGGGCGGTTTTCATCTGGCGGTGGACGCGGCCAATGCCAAGGCCATAGCGCGTCTGCGCCAGAGAAAAGGGCGGGCGGCCAAGCCTCTGGCGGTGATGGTGCCTGATCTGGCAGCGGCCCGAAAGGTGTGTCGGTTAGAGGCCTTGGAAGAACAAGCTCTCACAAGTCAAGAGCGGCCTATTGTTCTGGCCGGCAAAAAAGAGGGGCATGGCCTGGCGGCAGAGGTCGCGCCGGGATATGATCAGTTCGGCCTTATACTGCCCTATGCCCCGCTCCATTACCTTCTTTTTCAGGAGTCGGCACAGGCCCTGGTTATGACCAGCGCTAATCTTAGCGAAGAGCCGATCTGTATTGATAACGATGAGGCGGTTCAACGTCTGCTCGGGATCGCCGACTGTTTTCTCGTGCATGATCGGGGCATTAATCTGCCCTGCGATGATTCGCTGGTCGCTCTTCAGGCCGGAATGATCCGTCAGATTAGGCGCAGCCGAGGTTTTGCCCCAAAGCCCATCGGGCTGACGGAGACAGGGGCGATGGTTCTTGGAGTGGGGGCGGAACTTAAGAACACTGTCTGTCTGCTTAAAGAACATCAGGCCTTTTGCAGCCAGCATATTGGGGATTTGAAAAATCTGGAGGCCTACCGGGTCTTTCAGCAAAGCCTTGGCCAGTTGGCTGCACTTTTTGAAATTAGTCCGGTCCTGGTCGCTCATGATCTGCATCCTCAGTATCTCTCAAGCCGCTGGGCCGCAGAGCAGAAGGTGCCAACCCTGGCTGTGCAGCACCACCATGCCCATCTGGTCGCCTGTCTGGCCGAGAACCGGCAGACTGGCCCGGCCATCGGCATTATCCTCGATGGGGCAGGGTACGGGCCGGATCAGACCATCTGGGGTGGTGAGGTTCTCTTGGGGGATGCCCGTGGCTATCAGCGGTTTGCCGCCCTGGAATCCTTGCCTCTGCCGGGCGGCGATGCCGCGGTTCAGGCACCCTGGCGGACGGCTCTGAGTTATCTCCATGCCGCTTTTGGCATGGATCTGCCCGACCTGCCCTTTATGGCGGCTCATGAGTGCGGGCCGATTCTGGCCATGGTGCAAAAAGGGGTGAATTCTCCTCTGACCAGCAGTTGCGGCCGACTCTTTGACGCGGTGGCTGCCATGAGCGGGGGCAGGCAGATCATCCAGTATGAGGCCCAGGCGGCCATTGAGTTGATGCAGATTGCGGGAGGGCTTGGCAAGGAGCTATTTCCCTTCGAGGTTTATGAAGAAGATGCTATAGCTGAGTTGAGCAGCTTGCCTGCTCGTACGAAACTTATACCCGGAGGGTGCATAGCTGAGTTGAGCAGCTTGCCGGATTTTATGCCCTTCAGGGTGCAAACAAAACTTATGCCCGAAGGGTGCATGTTGAAAATCTCGGTGCGTTCCTTGATCCGGTCGGTGACCGAAGCCTTGCAGAGCGGCATGACGCAAAGCGAGATTAGTCGAAGGTTTCATGCCTGGCTGGTTGCGGCCTTTACCCAGGTGGCCGAAGAGGCGCGTCGTCGGGAAAAAATCAACACCGTGGTCTTGAGTGGCGGTGTTTTTCAGAACCGGTTGCTTCTGGAGGGGCTGGTTGCCTCTCTGGGGCGAATTGGATTTCAGGTCCTGCTCCATAAAGAGTTGCCTTGCAATGATGCCTGCATTTCCTTGGGGCAGGCTGTTATTGGCAGGCAGGCATTGAAAAAAGGGTGAGTACATGTGTCTGGCGATTCCCGGTAAGGTGGTGGAGATATTTCAGGAAAATGGCTTAACTATGGGTCATGTGGACTACAGCGGGACGGTCAGTAAAGTCTGTCTTGCGTATGTGCCCTTGATTGCGGTGGGCCAGTACACCGTGGTGCATGCAGGGTTTGCCCTGTCGGTGCTGGACGAGGAAGAAGCGCAGCAGAGTTTCGCGGTCTGGCAGGATTTGATCCAGGCTGCTGCGGCTCAGGGCACGGATATCTTTGGTAAACCGTTGGACAAGCCGTTGTAAAAATGTTGGACATTTCATCTGGTCAAAACGGCATAAGGAGCCGTAAAGGAACGATTGCCATAATTGTATAAGTCGTTTTTTAACGGCTCCTAAATAAAGAGGTTCATTTACCCCCATGAAATTCGTTGATGAATACCGAGATCCGGCTCTGGCCGGAGGTTTGCTTGAGGAGATCAGGCACACCGTGACCCGGCCCTGGGTGGTCATGGAGATCTGTGGCGGTCATACCCATGCTATCATGAAAAATGGCCTTGATCAGCTCTTGCCTGGCCAGGTAGAGCTGGTGCATGGGCCTGGTTGTCCGGTTTGCGTTACTCCGATGGAGATTATTGATCGGGCCGTGGCCATTGCCGCAATGCCTGGGGTGATCTTTACTAGCTTCGGAGATATGCTCCGGGTGCCGGGCAGCGTTGCCAGCCTGTTTATGGTAAAATCTGCCGGGGCTGATGTGCGGGTGGTTTATTCACCCCTGGAAGCTGTGGCCCTGGCCCGGCAAAATCCGGAGCGGGAGGTGGTATTTCTGGCGGTTGGTTTTGAAACAACGGCGCCGGGTAATGCCATGGCCCTGCTGCAAGCCAGACGGGAGGGGCTGACGAATTTCAGCCTGCTGGCCAGTCATGTTCTGGTGCCGCCTGCCATCCGTGCTTTACTCTCCTCGCCCGGCAATCGGGTGCAGGGCTATCTGGCTCCAGGGCATGTCTGCACGGTTATGGGCTGGCAGGAATACGAGCCGCTTGCCGAGCAATTTCGGGTACCCATCGTAGTCACCGGCTTTGAGCCTGTCGATATTCTCGCCGGTCTGCTGATGGTTCTCCGTCAGCTTGAGGCTGGCCGCCATGAGGTGGAAAATCAGTATGGCCGCTCGGTGAGTCGGGAAGGCAACCTGGCGGCACAACAGGTTTTGGACGAAGTCTTTGCCGTGAGTGATCGCCCCTGGCGAGGGATTGGGGTATTGCCTGCCAGCGGCCTGGTGATCAGGGAGCATCTCGCTGCCTATGATGCCGAGCGCAAATTTGCCGTGGATACCATCAAGGTGCGGGAATCAGAGCTGTGCAAGAGCGGCGGCGTATTGCAGGGGTTGATTAAACCAGATGGCTGTCCGGCCTTTGGCCGGGAATGCACCCCGGAGCATCCCCTGGGGGCGACCATGGTTTCGGGCGAGGGGGCTTGTGCCGCTTATTATACATACCACAGAACGCGTCATGACTGATCTGAAGCCGGAAGATTTTGGTTGCTCCTTGCCCATTATGGAATATGAAACAATCCAATTGGGGGGGGTAATCGAGGTCCGACCAAGTTTATCCGTGATTCTGGTTTCTCTCTTTTGTGGGCGAATGTCCGAAACTCTAACCTGCCCCCGGGATTCTCGCGATTAGCTGCAGAAGATACGATTAAGCGTGAGCGGCTTTGTTCAATATTTCGGCGGCCCATTGATTCAGGCTTTTACCTGCTGATTCTGCGGAGGCGGCAACAGCCGCATGGATTTCGGCGCTGACGCGGATAAGGAGCTTGCCGGAGTACGGTTTGTTTGGCCGTTGACCAAGTGCTTCACAGGCGGACAGATAGCCGTCAACTGCTTCCTGGAAAGAGTTTTCCAGTTCGTTGACCGTTTTTCCATGGAAGCCGACAATATCTCGTATTCCGATGATGTGGCCGACAAAAATGTGGTCTTCTGCGTCAAATTCAACACGAGCAGCGTAGCCCTTGTATGTCATTCCGTTCATGGTTTTACCCTCAATTCTGTTAGAAAGTTACGGGCATCTTTTACCCGATACCGGAGCGCAGCCTTGTCAGGGTGTGGACGATGGAAGGTGACGCGGAGGCCATCCTTTTCAAAAGTGACCGTGGAACCATTCCCTTCCAGAACTCGGCAACCAATGGCTACCAGCAATGATTCAATTTCGCGCCATTCCATATTGCCGTTTACCTGTTCGGCGAATATGGCCTTCAGTATCTTCCTGTGCTTGCTGTTCATGTTGGTAATGATAGCAAAATGTGTTAGCACTGTCAAAGAAAAACTATCATGACCGACTTGACCGATTTTTATACGGAGTAACGAATTGCCCCCGTCACGAATCGGGCTGGGCAGCTAACGCCGCGATCACCAGCGGTGCTTTCCCCGCCTGGTGAATTGCGTGGTTGGGCATAAGGGAATTTCTATGCAGAAACCCTCTAATATCAGAGAGACAAAAGACGGACTTTTCGAGGTGTCAAGTGGACGAAAGATCATTAGCCCCCTTGATTTCAGAGAAGGTGATTATTTAAGCCGTTCTGCTGCTTGTTTTGGGAATTTTGAAACAAGCCACTCTAAGACAGCAATTTGGTCGGCGTTTGGTGCCCGCCGTATTTGAGATAGGAGCTTTATGGCTGTTGGACGATCAAGGGTTATATTCGCTGCACCTTCATTGCAGACTGAACAAAGAGCGCGAAGATTTGAATATGCGTCGTCACCACCTTGGGACTTGTCTTTGATATGCCCAATATGGAGTCTTGCTTTCCTGCCGTCAAATGGGTGCATATCCCCGGCGGCAATACCGCACATTTGGCAAGTAAACCCGTTTCTGTCGAGGACATACGCCCGTATTTCTTTTGACATGGTTCGGGCAAAAGAAGGGAAAATTTTTGTGTCAATAAGTAGATACTGGCCAGGACGCAAGTCGCTTCTGTCGTTGTGCGTGACAATGTTCATGCCCTCTTCGTTGCGAAGCTCCCTGACACGCCTTGCCCATTCACTTTTATTGCCTGATGCGGCGCGTATGTCGTCGGACTCCAGCACCTCCCCTACGTGTTGGAGCAGAAAGGCTTTTATTTTCTTTCTCGCCCCTGGTTCGCGTGGTGGCATTATTTTACGCTCCTTAACCCTGTTTTGCTCCTCGCTGCCGACTCAAATGCAGCGAGTATTGAAGAACCTGCGGCACTTGCGACGGGAGATGGGAAAGCGTTCCCTACTTGTCGGTAGGCTGATGTCTTTTTGCCAGAGAACAACCACGAATCCGGGAAGCCCTGAATGCGAGCCGTCATGCGAACAGTAAGGCGGGGGCTACCGACAAAATCCCTTAACGGCGGGCTGTCGGCCAAACCATGCCCGTCAACTCCTATTGAAGCCCATGCCGCTTTTGCTCTTGTTGGGCCAAGGTCAGGGCCTCCATGTTTTTTGGAGCCACCGACCAGCGTAGGGGCGATATCGTTTGCTCTTTCGCGCCACTTAGCTACTCCTCTCCAAGAATGCTCACTCATGAGGTCAAACAGCAGTTCACCAACTGTTGGAGGTGTAGTAATTTGGGGGGTAGGCCATGAAAAATGTCCTACCAAGTCTTTTTGGATGGCGACAAAAATTACACGGGGGCGAAGTTGAGATACCCCATAGTCAGAGGCGTTATGAAGTCGCCATTCTGTATGATAGCCAAGGCTGGCAAGCTGGTTTTTGATATGCTTCCGGTAGTCTTCAAATACTGCGTCAAGCATACCCCGGACATTTTCAAGCATGATTGCCCTTGGTCTTATTTCGTCCGCCAACCTTATGGCTTCGGGAAAAAGGTCGCGCTCGTCGTCGCTGCCAAGTTGTTTCCCGGCTTTGGAAAATGGCGGGCAGGGAACACCTCCCGCCAAAAGGTCAATGCCTCTGTACTTCGTACCAGAGAAAGACCTGATGTCACTGTTAATGACGTTCCATTTCGGTCGATTCAGCAGCAAGGTGTCACAGGCGGCTTTTTCGATTTCCACAAGTGCGACATGATTAAAGCCAGCAGTTTCCAGGCCGAGGGCTTGTCCTCCAGCCCCGGCGCATATTTCAATAGAACATGGCATAGTTTTCTACCTCCATTTTTTGGTATTTCGGCAAGTATACCATGGAATGGATATTACACAATTACCTTCTCTCTTTCTTGAGGGGTGGCACAAAATAAGGAGAATGGAAAATGATGACTGGTTGTGATTACCCGAGTCTTGACCCCCAAGTGGCGTACCCTGTTCAGGTTTTACGAGAGCACGGAATAGATACTTTTGAATCCTGCCAAGGAGGGGACGGCCACTGTTTCAAGTATCCTGTGATTAGGTTTTTTGGCGACAAAACCGAAGGTTACAAAGCATTCGATATTCTGGCTAAACACGGTTTTATTGTATGCCACTTGCAAAGATACTGGAGCATAACTAATAACGAGATCGGTGCCCCACACTGGCAACTTGAATTATCGGAATTTGGACAACCGATCCCGTCTTAATGGTTACGACAATTTACTGCAATGTTCACACAAAGGTCTACCTGCTGTTCCCGATCTTTTATTTTGAACTTCGATGTTGTTGCCTTCAGTGCACTTATCGTTGTTGTGGTGCACATTCTTGGTATTAAGCTTAACTGAGTGAAACGGAGCCACTTTAGCCATGTTTGATACCTCGCATATAGTTTACGTTGCCAGTAAACTCGAAATCAATATTTTTACACCCGTCGAAGCCATGATGTCTGTCTTATTTTTATATTTTTGTATTCAGCGGCTCAAGGCCTCAATCCTGGGGCGATGAGCGCATAACCAGTTAGTATATAGTTTTTCCGGATAACTCCGGGCCACAAAAAAATATTGACACTTTTTTCCGTTCAGGTACGCTGGCTGCTAACGTGATAACTCCACAAACCTCATGTTATCAAGAAAACTCGATAAGCAAAATTCGCCATGACCAATGTGCCCCCGGAGATACTTGCCAGGTTTGACGCTCGCCTTGCCCGAGAGCCTGTCCCTGAACAACTTTACTCTTTTTACCGAAGATGGCTGCGATTTTATTCCGATTTCTGCCACAAGTACCAGCATGATCCCGCAAACAGGGAAAGTCTGTCGCCTTTTCTTGCGAAGCTGGCCGAGAAAAAGCAGTCCAGTCAATTCCGGAAACAAGCGGCCCATGCCATTTCGCTTTTCTATGATGACATGCCATCAGCCACTATTGCACCGGCCCCGAGCCCCTCACCGCCGCCACAACCTCGGGCACCGGCAAACACCGAACCGCTTCATTCGACAGTCGTAACGGATAATCATCAGGGGAACCTGCACGATCCCCAGCAAGAAAGCCCTGCACCGATCCCATCGGAAACTGATACGCCCAAACTCATCAACGCTGATTGGCGCTCCGTTTATGCCAGCCTGAAATCCGAGATCGCAGTCCGCCATTATTCCCCCAAAACCCTGCGGGCTTACACCAGCTGGATGCGCCACCTGCAAGCGTTCACCAAAAGTAGGGACCCCCGCCTGCTCACCCCTGCCGACGTCAAGGAATTCTTGACCTTTTTGGCTGTCCAACGCAACGTCTCGGCTTCTTCCCAGAACCAGGCATTCAATGCCCTGCTCTTCTTTTTTCGGCATGTTCTGAAAAAAGAATTTGGTGAGATCAAGGACGTTCCC
>Ga0208863_1000784_pt1 | contig 25122 bp, 25 predicted proteins | sample RifOxyD3_FD_184040 | JGI IMG/M metagenome (GOLD analysis project Ga0208863, IMG submission 184040) | Soil microbial communities from Rifle, Colorado - Rifle Oxygen_injection D3 (SPAdes) | ecosystem: Environmental > Terrestrial > Deep subsurface > Rock core/Sediment | place: Rifle, Colorado...
ATGGTTATTTCAGTAGACTCAAGAGTTTACTTAATGTTCATAGAGGATTAAATTTAAAACGTAAAATGAAAATAGTATTTGAGATACTAAAAGGTAAAAAGTAAACCCCCAAAATGTCCATTAACCCTAATTGTATATTTGGAGTGGCGAACGTAAGTTCGCCAAGTCTAAGATGTTAAGTCACGGGGCGAACTTACGCCTGTCTGCCGGCAGGCAGGTTCACCATTCCTTTAAAAATCCGATAATTCACTTGCAAAAACGTTTTTTTATCATTTGTTTTAATCATCGATTAAGTCGAGACAATTGCTTTAATGTTCTAGTGTTTTTATGAAAAATAGTGTAAAATAGGGGAGTAATCAATTGAAGTTATTTTAGTTAATGAAGAGCCACTCAATCGCCAAAAATACCATGTTTATGACTATAGCCTCTGTATTACAGAAGGTTATATCTTTTGTTTACTTCGCTATTGTTGCGCGTCAGATAGGAGCTACAGATACTGGTAAGTATTTTTTTGCTTTATCTTTCACAACTATTTTTGTGGTTTTCGTTGACATGGGTTTGACCAATGTTTTGATAAGAGAAGGTTCAAAAATAAAAGAAAAAATACAAGATTATTTTTCTAGTATTTTATTTGTAAAATTATTTTTTGGGATACTTAGTTATTTGACTGTTTTTGTGGTTATTAGATTAATGGGTTATGAAGTAGAAACTAGAATTTTAGTTTATGTTTCTGCTATTACGATGTTGTTTGATTCTACTAATCTTACTTTGTATGGGACTTTGCGTGCTTATGGAAATTTGAAATATGAATCAATTGGTTTGAGTGTTAGTCAAGCTCTTACTTTTATTTTAGGTACAGTATTTTTATTTGCAGGTAAGCCTTTGATATATTTGATGTATGCTTTCCTTATTCCAAGTGTTTTGAATACTATTTATGTTAGTTTCATTGTCAGATTCAAATATCATCTCAAATTTAGACCAAAATACAACAAAGAAGTACTGAAATATATTATTCCTATAGTCATACCATTTGCTTTGGCAGCTATTTTTGGTCGTGTATACTCTTTTATTGATTCTATATTTTTGTCTAAGATTTCAGGAGATCAAGTTTTGGGTTGGTATAGCGTCCCTTCAAAAATTGCTTATGCTTTGAATTTTATACCAATGGCCTTGGTTGCGGCTCTTTACCCAAAATTTAGTGAATATTTTGTGCATGATAAAAATAAATTGAGTTTCGCCTTTCATCAAAGTATTAAGTATTTGTTGTTAGTATCACTACCTTTTACTGTCATTATTCTGTTATTATCACAAGATATTATTGTGGCTTTTTTTAGAAGTGAATATTTGAATTCTGTTTTACCATTGAAAATTCTTATGTTGGGTGTTATTTTTGCTTTTTTCAATTTTATTTTTGGAGCAATTCTAAATGCTTGTGATAGACAAAAAATTCAAACAACTTTGGTAGGAATGATGATGGTGGTCAATATTGCTTTGAATTTGTTGTTAATACCTCGTTTTGGGGCTGTAGGAGCTTCTTTTGCCGCTTTATTTGGCAATATTGGATTATCTTTCATAAGTTTGTTTTTTATCACTAAATTTCAAAAAATTGATTTTAATTTTTTCAATAGATTATTTGTACAGCTGTTGCTAACTATATTGGTAATGTTTGGAGTGACTTTTTATATAGACAAATATTTTGGATTTATTATAGCCTTTTTTGCTGGTTCATTAGCTTATTTGCTTATGTTGTTTGTTACCAAAACTATAACCAAAAAACAGATTTTGGAAATGATGAGTTTAACTTCTAAGTAACTCAAGACTTTAGTCTTGAATACACGCTTTTCAGAACTTTAGTTCTGAGTTACATAAATTATTTTTTATGAAAAAAACATTAATCATAACATTAGAATTTCCACCACAAATCGGTGGTATTGCTACCTATGTGGATCAGTTTGCTTCTGCTTTGGATCCTGAAAAAGTAGTAGTATTAGCACCATTGTATAAAGACAAAAAAATAGTAGAAAATTTTGATAAGCAAAGAAAATATCAAATAATTCGTAAAAAATTATTGTTCCCTAAATTTTTTTGGCCACGTTGGCTCAAGATGTTTTGGCAAGTAAGAAAAATTGTCAAAGAAGAAAAAATTGAAATTATTTTGATAAATCATGTTTTACCAGTTGGTTATATTGGTACTTTGATAAAAAGATTTTTGAAAGTTCCTTTTCTTATTCTGTCACATGGAACTGATGTTATTTATGCGACTAAAAATAAGTGGAAGACTAATAGATTAAAAAAAATAATTTTGCAAGCTGAACAAGTAGTCTTTAATAGTGATTCTTTGATGAGACGTTTTTTGATAAAATTACCTGAGTTTAGTACTAAATCGCTTGTAGTTTATCCTTGTCCTGATGCTGATTTTTTGATACCACCTCCAAAACAAGAAACAGATTTTTTGCGTGAAAAATTAGCTTTGCAAGGTAAAAAAGTGATTTTGACAGTAGCTCGTATGGAAGATGGTAAAGGATTTCCACATTTAGTTAGAACTTTACCAAAAATTTTGCAAAAAGAACCTCATGTTGTTTGGTTGATAGTAGGGGATGGACCAAAAAAAGAACAAGTTATGAAAGATATCCAAAAACATTCTTTACAAAATGTGGTTAGATATATTGGGCAAGTTCCTCATAATGAAATTAAAAAATATTATTATTTGGCTGATTTGTTTGTCTTGTTTACGCATCCTGATGAAGGTAGAGAAGAAGGTCTTGGTTTGGTGTTTTTGGAAGCCGAAAGTTGTGGTCTACCAGTTTTGGCTGGTAAAAGTGGTGGTGTGGAAGAAGCTGTCTTGCATACTCAGACTGGTATTGTAATTGATATTAGACAAAATGCTATGGCTATGGATGAGACAGTGGTAGAGATGTTGAAAAATGAAGAATATGCCAAATCTCTTGCTAAAAATGCCTTAGATAGAATAAAAACAGAATTTATTTGGGAGAGACAGTTGTACAAGTTAAAAAACTGGATAGGTTAAATGGGATACGAAATACGAAACGTACGAAAGTACGAAAACTTAGTAGTTCGTATGTTTGTAATTTTCGTATCCAGATAATTTAAACTTATTTAAACAAAAAGTACTATGGATATCAAATTAAAAGAGAAGGAAAAAATAGTATCAGAAGTTTTACAATACGGTCTTACCAAAATTTGGGGATATTTTTCAGGCTTTGCTTGTTTAGTTTTTGCCTCTTTTTTTATGTTTTGGTTTTTTGATCATGATTGGTGGGGAATAAGTTTGTTTTCTTTATTACTTTTTTGTGGTTTTTTTATCATTTTTAGAAATTATTATTTGTGGAAAAAAAATGTTTTTTATATTACGACGCATCGTTTGATAGATTCAGAACAACGTGGTTTTTTTGAGCGTATTGTGTCAGAAATTCCTTATGATCAGATTGAAGATGTTCATGGTAAAATAAAAGGTTTTTTTGGTATAGTTTTACGTTTTGGAAATGTAACTATTCAAACTGGTAGTGGCAAAGTAAAAATTGTGTTAAGCAATATTAAAAGACCTTTACAATTACAACAACATATAAATGAAATGAGAGAAAGTTACTTGTCTAAGAATATTCATAATTTTAGTGGTGATATTGCAGAGGCTATTACTAACAAATTGTATGAATTAGAGTTGCCTGATTTATATAAAGTTAAAAAAGTTTTAGATAGTAGGTTAAATAAGCTTAGTAAATAGAATTTGAAATTTTTGTTAGATTAGTAACGTATTAATTATTAGTTATAATAATAAAGTTTAATTTTACTCTAATCTGTGCTATAATAATATAAATCAGCCTATCTTAATTACTTGTTTTCATGGCTATAGACAACAAACAAAAAGTCGATTTTAAAAAGCGGTTTTTTAGCTCGCGCTTGTTTTTGTTTATTATGTTGGGTATTGCTGTAGTTGTAGCTGTTGGTTATGCTAGAGCTTATTATCAAGATTACAAAATTAAGCAAGAAATAAAAAGTTTACAAGATGAAGTGTCTTCTTTGCAAAAGAAGAAAATACAAAGTTTGGATCTTTTGAAGTATGTTTCTAGTACTGCTTATACAGAAGATCAAGCTAGAATAGAATTGAATATGAAAAAACCAGGGGAAAATGTGGTTTTTGTAAATAATTCTGAAAATAGTGACAAACAAGCTGTGGATGTTTATCAAGAAGTGGATAGTGGACAATTTGTTTCAAATCCTTTAAAATGGTTATATTATTTTATTCATAAACCTCTGACCCAAGAGGAATAATTAAGAATTATGTCAGAAGAACAAAACATGTCTCCAAAAATGGAGGAAAAATCTACAGAAATGACTCCTAGTCAGGAAGAGTCAAATATTTCAACAATCAAAAAACAAAGTCCACTTATGATGATTTTGGGTGGTTTTGTGGTAGCTTTGATTCTTGGTTTTGGTATTTTTTATGGTGTAACTTTATCTCAAGTCAAGAATTTATCTAGAAGTAATTTTACTTTGAAATCTGCTGCATTGTTGAATTTGTCAATTGCTAGTATCAATGGTAAAAAAGTACTTTATAGTGAATATGTTGATAATATTCAAGCTATGGAAAAATTTTATCAGACAGATGATTCTGGTCAGCAAGTACCTACTGATGCTGAAAGATCAGATTTTGTTTTGAGTCGTTTACTTGTGAATAACTTGATAGCACAAGTTGCCAAAGATATGGATGTTAGTGTTACTAAAGCTGATATAGACAAAATAGCTGAAGAACAAATTGTTACAGGTTTCCCTAGTAGAGAAGATGCTGAAAAGGAAATTATGAATAGATATGGTTGGACTCTTGAGCACTTTTTGCAAGAAATAGTTTATTCAACAGAGCTTGAGAAAAAAGTTGCTGCTAAATATGCTGAGCAACATCCTGTTGATACTAATGCTGATGCTTCTGTTGAAGCACAAGCTATTGAAATTTTACAACAAATAAAAGATGGTGCTGATTTTGCTGAAATGGCTACACAATTTGGTTCAGATGGTACCAAAGATCAAGGTGGTGATTTAGGTTGGTTTAGTCGTGGTCAAATGGTTGCCGAATTTGAAGATGCTGCTTTCTCTTTAAACAAAGGTGAATTGAATCCTGAATTAGTAAAGACACAATTTGGTTATCATGTTTTACAAGTAACTGATAAACGTACTACAAAAGATGACGCTGGTAATGAAGTTGAAGAAGTACAAGCTCGTCATATCTTATTTCCATTTCAAGAAAGTAATGATGATGCTTTCCGTCTATTTATGAATGAACAATTGAAAAATTCAAAAATTGATATAATTGCCAATGTTCATAATCCTTTTGAAGGTTTATTTGATGAAGAAGCTGAACTTCCTGTTACAACTACAGATGAAGTTGTTCAATAAATCATAGTGGTTCCTATCTCAAGCGAGATAGGTAAGCGAATATCGTATAATGGTATTACGTTGATTATAAAGTAATACTTTGTAATTAAAAATGGGAGTTCGAATCTTCTTATTCGCACAAAAAACATTGATTATCTAAATTGTTTATCTGTATAAACAATAGCTCATGATTTTTTCATCAAAAATAATTTTTACTGTGGTGAAGAATCTCAATATAAAAATGCCATCCTAGCTCAGCTGGTAGAGCAATGGTATCGTAAACCATAGGTCACGAGTTCGATCCTCGTGGGTGGCTCTATCGGGATAAACCGTAGTTTATAGTTTCAAGTTCTGTCATAGGCTTTATTTTGAAATAATAATTTTAGAGTTCTCCGCCCAAGGCGGATCCGCCTTGGGCGGAGATTCTCGTGAGTGGCTCTATTTTAAAATAAAAAATTATAGCACGAAAGTTTTTTTTGTGTTATAATATTTTACATATGATTACTTTCAAAAGTGTTACAAAAAAATATACCGCAGATAGCATGGGTTTGAATGGCATTGATTTACATATAGAATCAGGAGAATTTGTTTCTATTGTTGGTCAGAGTGGGACTGGTAAAACAACCATGATCAAATTACTTATTGCTGAAGAAAAAGTTACTTCTGGTATTATTGAAATAGGTGGTTGGGATATTACTAGACTTTCTGATTCTGATATTCCTTTGCTACGTCGTCAGATAGGTGTTATTTTTCAAGATTTCAAATTGTTGCCAAAGAAAACTGTAGCTGAAAATGTTTCATTTGCTTTGGAGGTCGCTGGAGAAAAACGCTTACGTATCAAGCAAGTAGTACCTAGAGTATTAGATATTGTGGGTCTTAGTCATAAAGTAGATAGATATCCACACCAATTATCTGGAGGAGAACAACAACGTGTTGCTATGGCACGTTCTTTGGTTCATAGACCAAAAATTTTGTTGGCTGATGAACCTACTGGAAATTTGGATTCTATAAATACTCAAGAAATTATAGATATTTTGAAAAAAATAAATGAATTTGGCACTACTATTTTGCTTGTTACTCACAATAGGGAAGTGGTAAATCAACTAAAACGTCGCGTAGTAACTCTTCATGACGGTAAAATTATTTCCGATGAAGATAAAGGTAAGTATCGTTTATAATTTAAATCTATGCTATCTGGATTTTTTCGTATTATAAAATTTTCTTTTCAAGAAATAGTACGCAACATGAGTTTGTCTATCATGACAGTTCTTATTTTGATTTTGATGTTATTATCTATAAATACTTTGATGGTTGTCAAAGTTTTGACAGATGAATCTATTATCGCTGTCAAAGATCAAATTGATGTTAGTATTTATTTCAATCCTGAGGCAACACCTGATGAGATTCAAGAAATTCGAGGATTTGTTAGTGCTTTTCCTGAAGTGGAAAAAGAAACTTTTTTGACTAGTGATGAAGTATTTAATAATTTCAAAAAAAATTATGCTGATAATCAAGATGTCCTTTCTTCATTAGATGAACTTGGACAAAATCCACTTGGTCCAACTTTAATAATCAAGACTCGTGATCCAAAAGATTATGAAAAAATAATCAAAAATCTTAGTTTACCTGAATATGAAAATATAATTGAAGCTAAGACTTTTGCTGATACTCAGACTGCTATTGATAAAATTCATTCTATCACTACTAATGTCCAAAAATTTACTTATTTTTTGACAATTCTATTTGCTATTATTGCCTTTATAATCATTTTTAACACGATAAGAGTTGCTATCTATACACAAAGAGCTGAAATAGGTATAAAACGTCTTGTAGGGGCAACTAGCTGGTTTATAAGGGGTCCTTATTTGATAGAGTCTTTTATATTTAGTATTATTAGTGTAGTTATTACTTATTTCCTAGTAGACTTCTTATTGAAATTTTTAGATCCATATATAAGTGTTGTTTTTAACAAAAATAATCTTTTATCAAATTATCTATCACAAAATTGGTTGATGGTGGTGGGTATTGAATTTGGAGTAGTATTTTTGCTTACTATTGTTTCTAGTGGTCTTGCGATGAGGAAGTATTTGAGGACGTAACAGCTTAGTAAGCAGATACAGCAGATTAAGCAAAGTAAGCAGAATAATTAATGAAAAAAAACGTTCTTAAATTTTAAGAACGTTTTTTATATAAACTTTCAACTTTATAACGTTATAACTTTATGAACTATTGTTCTACCACAACTTTATTTTCTGAATCTTCGCCATCACTAATCTAATCTGTTCATAACTGATATTGTCTGGTAGTTTTGTTTTGATAGGGGAGAGCTTGGTATAATCTTCCGCTTCGCTCATGGCTTTTAGTATTTGTTTTTCTTCTTCGGCTGTAACAAAATTTTCAATGTTTAGCTCACCATCATCTTCTACATACCAGCGTATTAAATGTTGTAAAATGGTACTAACACCGAGAGAACGTATTTTGGCAATTTGTTCTAGTGTTTTTCCTTCTTGGTACATTTGGACACTTTCAAGGACCGTATTGGAAAGACTTTGAAAAACAGTTGGAGATTTTTTGGTGTCTTTGGTTTTTATTTCTTCCCATTCAAAATTTAGACAAACATCGCAATTGTTACAGCCACCATTTTGACGGATGCGACTGACATCAGGATCAGAAAAATAGCTGAGGATTGTATCTCTGCGACATTTATTATTTTCAACATAGTTAGTAATAGCTTCCAATTTGTCATATTGGGCATTGGTAATTTTTTCTATCTCTGCTATGTTTTTGCCTTGTTTTTGCATCTCTTCTCGGCTTTTGCGGATGAAAAAATGACGAAGTCCGACATCAGCTCCACTGTGCAAAAGAATACAATAAGCTTTCTCACCATCACGTCCAGCACGTCCAGCTTCTTGGTAATAACCTTCCATACTACTTGGCATACCAGAGTGAATAACAAAGCGAATATCAGCTTTGTCTACACCCATACCAAAAGCAACCGTTGCAACAATGACTTTGAATCTGTTTTCCATGAATTTTTCTTGGACTTTTTTTCTTTCGTCTGGTAAGAGTCCTGCATGATAAGCTACAGCTTTGATATTTTCGGCATTCAAAAAGTTGGCAATTTTTTCGGTTTCTTTGCGACTAAGAGCATAAACAATACCAGAACCTTGCATGGATTTTATTAGTCGTAGGACTTCGTGTTCACGAGCTTTTTTCTTTAGATTTTTTCTGACAAAAAATTTCAGATTTGGTCTATCGAAACCACGTACGAAAACTTGAGGTTTCACTAGTCCTAAATTTTTTATAATATCTTCACGAACTTCTGGTGTGGCTGTGGCCGTAAAAGCAGTGACAGTAGGTCGTGTTGGCAGAGAATCAATAAAATTTTTGATAAGTCTATATTGTGGACGAAAATCATGTCCCCATTGTGACACACAATGAGCTTCATCAATAGCAATAATATCTATTTTTATTTTTTTTAGTAAATCTTGTAGCAATTTGTTATTTAGTCCTTCTGGTGCTAGATAAACAATGTGTGTCTTACCATCTGCAATTTCTTTTAGATAACTTTTTATTTCTTGCAAATCCAATGAGCTGTTGATAAGTACAGCATTGAGTCCTCGTGCTTTTAGACTATCTACTTGATCTTTCATCAGAGCAATCAAAGGAGAAATCACTATTGTCATTTTTTGACTAGCCAAAGCAGGAAGTTGGTAGCACAAAGACTTACCACCACCTGTAGGCATTAGTGCTATGACATCTTGTCCATTTACAATAGCTTGGACTATTTCTTCTTGACCAGGTCGAAAAGATTTGAAATTGAAGTATTGTTCTAAATGTGTGCTTAACATGTATATAATTTAAAGTTAGGAACTAATATATTTTACTATAGTTTGATTGATAATACAATTATATGATTTTTAGTTAAATTAAAAAATCGTCTCAGTAAAAGACGATTTTTACAACTAAATTTGAAATTAGACATTACTGAGAAGACCATTTATCTAAAATATTTTCTATTCTTCGTTGAAATTCCTCTGCTGATAAACCTTGCTTTAACATATGTCCTGGTTTTATATTATCTTTTTGTTCATCTTCTAAAGGTGAAGTACCATTAGCTCCAAGAGAAAGAGAAGCTCTGTATGAATACTCAGTCATTCCGTGCCCCCAAGATTCATTTAGTCTATTTATGGCATTATGAAATGGTTGTGGTGCTACAATATAAAGTGCTGTATGAATTTCTCTTTCATGTTCTGACGTTAGGTTTTGCCAATTTTGTGCATCAACAAGTAGTAGACATGTTACTAATAAAAGTTGAGCATCTTCTTCAATAAATTTACCTTCATTTCTCAAATAGTTTAAAACTTCCTCTAGGTTACCATTTTTTTCTTTAATGATTTTGGGTAGTTTTTTTCTTGCAAATTCAAATAATTTTTTGCCAAATTCAGTTTCTTGTCTTAATTCTAGTCCAGCATTTTTTTGTGTTGGTACTTTGTCAATAATACTTGGTGCAAATATTTTGGAATCAGTAAAGCCTGTCAAAATAATAGCGTGGTCTTGATTTGGATTTTGTTGCTCGGCTATTTCACGAAAATATCTTGTTTTCATTACAATGGAAGGATCTTCTGCTATAAATTTGTAAAAATTATCAATCATAACTATAGTTGGTTTTACAGCTTCACCCTCTTTGTCTTTAAAACATTCTGTAATAAAAGAAGCTGTCTCTAATTCTCTTCTTCTGTCGTAAGTTGATGAAGAACTTAAATAACCAAATATACCACTATTTGTTTGTAGAATTATTTTTGCTTTTATTATTGAAAATCTGCTTCTTTCTTCAGGAGAAAATTTATTTGTTTGTAAGTCTCTTACAAAGTCTATTCCTAAAGTTGTAGGTTCACCTTGTTTTAATAAATTATCTACTTCATCTTTTTGATTAATTTCTTTAAATTCATGGTTTGTTGTAATAACTTCTGGCATATAATTTATTTTTAATTTTTATAATATTGTAATCATTATATAGCCTTTTGTAAAAAAATGGAAATGTGGTAATATATATGTAATATGCAAACCCCATATCGCAAACCAGGCAAATATGCACTTCAACCAAATGACCCTTATCTAAGTCAAGATAAGTTTTTGTCTTTGCAAAAAGATTTGGAACAATTATTGAAACAACGTCCTTTTTTGGCATCAGAAGTCAGTAGATTGGCAGAATTGGGTGATTTTTCGGAAAACGTGGAATATCAGCTTGCCAAAGGTAAACTACGAGGATTGAATAGTGCTATTAGTAAAACAGAAAAACAATTGCGCAGTGCTATTGTGATAAACAACGAAGGTAATAAGCATTTTGTGGATTTGGGTAGTATTGTACTTGTAAAAGTAAATGGCAAAGAAAAAAAATATGAAATACTAGGTTCATCTGAAAGCGACCCAGATAAAGGTGTTATTTCTCACACTTCGCCGATTGGGCAAATTTTGATGGGCAAAATAGTTGGAGACAAAGTTGTTTTTAAGTTGAATGATAGGGAAGTGGAGTATGAAATTTTGGAGATAAATTAGCCAATATCCAAAAGTTCATAAAATTTAGAAAAATAAAAAATCACCGTTTTACCGGTGATTTTTCGTGTTATTTATTTGCTAGTTTATTGTTTTGAAACTGTCTATCACTTTTTGCCATTCTAAATTGATGTTATTTTCGTATGAAAAATAATTTATTACAACGTATTTATTGCCAACTTTTTTGTATGAATAAGCCATAGCGCTATATGTTGTGTCATTTCTATAATCTTCAATATTATTCCAGATACTGATTGATCCTGCGTAAGATTGTACGCCTGGTTTATCTTCTAGAAAAAGTACTACAGCATTTTTCCAACCAGAAGTATCAGCTATTTCTTTATATTTTGTTGGATATTTTACTTGAAAATTGTAGTCAGTGTTTTTGTAAGTTTTCCAAGTTTCAGTACCATTTGTCAAATTGGCTACTGAGAAAGTGCTAATAATTTGACTCACTTCGTTCCATCTAGGTTGTAATGCCTCTATTTTTATATATTGAGCCATACCACCATAGTAATAAACTTGTCCATTAGTACCGAGGTATCTTGAGTTTGTATAATATTCCAATTCTGTAGGATGTATACTAATAGCAAAAATATCATCCCAGCCAGCAAAGCCAAACCATACTGTTTTGCCACCTTCATCATTTTCAGTTGTTTTGGTAGTATAACCTGCCCAAGTAGCTGGAAGAGTTAGACTGAAGTGAAATTCTGGATTAGTGTAAGTTAGATTAGTTGTTTGTGTTGTTGTCTCTACTGTTGTTGTTTCTACGACTGTAGTGTTGTTATTATTTTCAGTCGCTGTGTTAGTTGTTGTTTCAGAAACTGGAACATTGTTGTTTGTCGCTGGAGGTGTTGTAGGTGTTTCGTTTATGTTGATATTACAGCCTGCTCCAAGCAACACTACTGTTGCTAATATAGCACTTAAAGATATGATTTTTTTCATAGATATTTTTTATTATCTAAGTGAATTAATTGTGTTTATACTACAATAAGATGTCCAAAATGTCAATAAAAAAGGGTGTTTAACTTTTTTGTTTTTTTGTCACAATAATAAACAATAGCATCACGCATAGATTTATCCACATAGCTTAAAAAATAGCTAAAACTAGACAAAATAGATTTTTTAAGTTACTATATAGTTAATATTGGAAGTCAATAATCTATCTCTCTCCTGGGAGACAAAATAGATTTTCCACATACTTCAAATCCAGGAGTCCCAAGTTGTCCAAATTTGCAAAGGTCGAATGGATGACATTTCATAAAAATTTAACCATAATTATATGGAAAATTTTGAACAAAAAAAACAGTCTCTAAATGGACTAAATAAAAAGGATAATGAAAGTTATGAAGATTATTTGGCATTGAAGAGTTGGCAATGGAAAAATTGGCGGGCATGGGGCTCATGGTTTAGCTGGGGAAGTCCTGTAGGGTTATCTCTTGGTTGGGCACTCTTTATTATCCCGCTTGGTATTTTTCTTTGGCTATTACATTTGTCTGGTCTCTTGTAATAGTAGTCTGAAAACAAAAAACCGTTCAAGTAAGAACGGTTTTTGTTTTCTCTTGGTACAAAACAAGTAACAAATTTTGTTACGTGCTACGTGTTTCGTGAATCATCATCTTTCTTTGGTACACCCCATTGCCAACGTGGTTTTTCTCCTTTTTTGTAAGCAATTATTATTAGCAAAATCACTGCTCCGACAATTTTTATAAAGTACCATTTTAGTTCTGTAGCCGTTGGTTCCTCACCACTTGCACCAAGAGAAACTCCTGTCCATAAGATGAATCCAATGAAAGTAAGGGTAACGAGCCATCCTTGCCAAGTTACAGGTGTCCAGCCCCAACCATAGAGTTTACGTTTGAACCATAGACCTTTTGGATTGTCTTTGAAATATTCTATATATTCTTTGAACATATTTTATAATTAAATTTGTGAATAAAAAGATACTTACTATATTTTTATTATACTCCAGAATTTGTTATTTATCCAATATATAGATTGACAAAAGCCCTAAAATATGAGATTATATGGCAGTTGACTTAAATTTTTTTATAAAATTATTATGGCAGAAGAAGTAATCCTACGTTTTGACAATGTCTGTTTTGAATATGCAGAAAGAAAACCTGTTTTGGAAGAGGTTAGTTTTTCTGTGCGTAAAGGTGCAAAACTTACATTAATGGGTCAAAATGGTGCTGGCAAAAGTACACTTTTTAAACTTATCAAAGGTGAAAACAAACCAAATTCGGGCAATGTTTTTTTGACGAATGATGCTAGTATTGGTACCGCTGAACAAATTGTTGCTAAGGAAGATTTGGTGCTGACAATTGAAGAATATTTTAGTAAAGCTTTTATAGAAGTTCCTGGCAATATCAAGAGTCAGATTAGCAAAGTTATGGATGCCGTGAACTTAACCGTGCCAACAGATAGAAAAGTAGGGGATTTGTCTGGTGGACAACAAGCTAGAGTATTACTTGCTTATGCCCTTATTCAGAATCCTGATATTTTGCTTTTGGACGAACCAACTAATAATTTAGATAAAGAAGGAATTGATCATCTTATCCAATTTTTGGTTATGTATGATAAGACTGTGATTGTGATTTCTCATGATGCTGATTTCCTTAATTGTTTTACTGAAGGTGTTATTTATCTTGATGTTTTTACCAAAAAAGTTGAGACTTATGTTGGTGACTATTATTCAGTAGTAGAAGAAATTCAAAATAGAATTGATAGAGAAATAAAGAAAAATGCTCAATTGAAAAAACAAATTCAAGATAACAAAGACAAAGTAAACTTCTTTTCCAACAAAGGTGGTAAGATGCGTAAATTAGCCAGTAAATTGCGTGAAGAAATAGAAGAATTTGAAGAAAATAAAGTCGAAGTTCGTCGTGAAGACAAGACTATCAGAGAATTTGAAATTCCTGCCCAAGGAATTATCGGTGACGTGGTGACTATAAAATCTATAAAAGTTATCAAAAATCATGAACCTGTTATCAAAGAGGTAGACATTATGTTGCGTCAAAGAGATAGACTACTTATCGCCGGGCCAAACGGAGTGGGAAAAAGTACTTTACTTCGTACTTTGGTAAATGGTAGCAACGAAGGTGTTACTATTATGAAAAATACTCGTGTAGGTTATTATAGTCAAGATTTTGCTACGCTTGATTATGAACAAACAGTTTTTGATTCTTTGCAAAGTGTGGTACAAGAGGGAACTACTATAGAAAATATGCGTGCGGTAGCTGCTGGTTTTCTTATTACTGGCGAAATGATGGGACTAAAAATTTCTCATTTGTCAGAAGGTCAAAAGGGTCTTTTGTCTTTTGCTAGATTGGTTTTACTTCAACCTGGTTTACTTGTTTTGGACGAACCTACCAATCATATCAATTTCCGTCATATTCCTGTCATTGCAGAAGCTATAAACAATTATCAAGGCACTGTCATTCTTATTAGTCATATGCCAGATTTCGTGGAAAAGATAAAATTTGATCAAGAGTTGGATTTGGGAAGATATTAAACTTTCGCATATCGCGTAGTAACACGCCTGCCTGCCGGCAGGCAGGTACCTCGTAACAATTTGTTAAGAGGTATTTTTTGTTTACAGTTATCTATTATACGATAACAAAAAGTAACTGGAAGTAACTAACAAAACATCATCTAATTACCTTTAGTTACTTCAAGTCACTATGAGTGTATGTCTAATATTTGTGGTTAATATTTGTTTAGTATTTGAAATAATATTCGTGTTCCCTTGACAAACACTCAAAATTCTGCTATAGTAAGGGACAAATTACGTTTAAGTAATTGGAACATTTTATATGGGAAGTTTTAATCGTGACGGCAAGAGATCAAGTGGTGGTTTTAGTCGTGGAGGTTTTGGTGGCGGTAGACCTCAAAGTAGAGGTGGTTTTGGTGGTGGTAGAGATGGTGATAGACCAACTATGCACCCCGCTGTTTGTGAAGAATGTGGCAATGATTGCGAAGTGCCATTTAAGCCAACTGGTAGTAGACCAGTATTCTGTAGCAATTGTTTTGGTAAACAACAAGGCGATTTCGCTCCAAGACGTAGAGAATTTGGTGGCGATAGACCAGAAAGACGTGATCGTGTAAGTTTTGACGATAGACAAATGCACGACGCTGTTTGTGATAAGTGTGGTGGTAATTGTCAAGTACCTTTTAGACCAACACCTGGTAAAGAAATATTTTGTGATAAATGTTTTGGCAAAGGTGGAGATAGAGGCAATGATAGAAAATCATCTGGCTCAGGTTCTCCAGAACTTTTGGAAAAAATAAATATGCTAAATTCTAAAGTTGACAAACTTATGGAATTGTTAGGTGGCAAAACTGCTAAAGCAGTAGAAGAACCTACAGCAGACAAGAAAATTTCTAAAGCAAAAAAAGAAGTTGATTTTACTGAAAAAACAGTAAAAGAAGAAAAACCAAAAAAAGAAAAAACAGAAAAAAAAGTTGCTAAGAAAAAAGTAGCAACAAAAAAGAAAAAGTAAATATTTTCTAAAAAGCCTCGTCTGTAAAAAGCGAGGTTTTTTATTTGTAGGTTCCATTTTTTGTCTATTTGCTGTATAGTATAAGTATAGCCTTTGGTTTTTGAGAATGCGTTATTTTTAATTGAAATTGCTATGATGAAAAAAAACTTCAAACTATTGGTATTACCTTCTGTAAAAAATATGCAACAGGTGATAAACAGATTTTCTTTTCCAATAGAATTGACAAAAGGTACTTTGAAAAATATCAAAATTGTTTTTAAAAAAAACAAAATTTTAGTTACACACAATGATATTGATTTGAAAAATTTTTCTTTGGTTTGGTTATCTTCTTCTTGGACTTCTCGTGATTTGGCTTATGCTGTTCAGCTTTATTTGGATGAAAAAAATGTACCAAGTACTTTTGTTGAAAAGGGAACTTCTAAGTTGACTGATCATATGATTTTTTCCTTAAACAATATTTCTACACCAGACACCTTGTTTGTGGATATTAGTATTTTGTCAAAAAGTTTGGCACAAATAAAAAGTATTATTGGTTATCCTTTGATAGTGAAAGATATTAGAGGTTCAAGAGGTACAAATTCTATGAAGATAAATAGTCAAAAAGAATTGTTGTCTAAAATGGAATTGTTTCCCAAACATCGTAAATATATTTTGCAACAGTATATTCCCAATGATTATGATTGGGGTATAATGGTTGCTAATGGGGTAGTAGTTTCTGGAGAAAAGAGTTATCACCAAGAAGGCGAATTTCTAAATCACGCTCTTCACGGTGCAACAGAAGTTTTTATAGATAAATCAAAAATACCTCAAAAAATAAAAGATATTGCAGTCAAAGCTAGTAAAAAATTGGGTTTGATTTGGTCTAGAGCTGATATTATTATTAACAAAAATAATGGTAAACCATATTTAATGGAAGTAAATAGACTGCCTGGTATAACAGATAAAACTAGTGAAGTAGATGGCGCTTACAAATTTTTGGCTTCACAAATAAATTTAATGTCAAAATAATGTAATATTTTACATATTTATTCTTAACCACCAATCATATGAGCCTATTTGCCGTCGATGGAGATTTTGATAGTGAGGAAACAAAGAAAAAAAAACAAAAAGAAAAAGAAGCAAAGGAAAAATTAGAAAAATATAAAAATTTTTTTAATATAGGTAAAAAAGCAGGAGAAAAAGCTGCTAAAGCTGCTAGAGATAAAAAAGTATAGTTGATAAAACGAAAAAAGACTCACTTGAAGAAGTGAGTCTTTTTTTATTATAATTTTTCTATTTCACTTTTTGTCAAAATTTCTAGTTCTTCCAATCTTTGTAAAAAGTTTGGCATATCAGTATAGAGGATCGGTTCGAATCCTATTTCATGAGCTTTGTCCAAATTGTGGGGAGTATCATCTATATAAATCATTTCAGAAATATCTACGCCTAGTTTTTCGGCTAGCAAAAGGTAGGCTTCAGGATGAGATTTCATCACACCGACTTCAGCAGAAAAAAGAGTGACATCAAACAGTTCATCTACGCCAAATTCTCTAGCTTCTTTGGCCCCAGCAACTGTATGATTACTAAATAGACCTAGTTTATAACCTTTTGATTTTAGTAAATCAAGTATGGGAAGTATTTCTTCGTTATATTTTCCTTTTGGTAAATTGTTCAAGGCTTCTAGGAATTCATCTACTCTTGATTCATATCCTAAATCTGTAAACACTATAGTCCAAAATTCTTTTGGGTCTATATCTTTTTTATTTATTAGGTGGTTATGTTGGTAATAAGAATCAGAAAAATTTTCTTTGGAAATATTTAGAAATTCAGGAACCATTTTATTGTGTTTTGTGGGATGAAAAAAAACTACACCACTCCAATCAAAACCAATTGCTTTAATTTTTTGCATATTTTTTTAAAGTGTAACTTCTCTATGACTATGGTCTAGTTTACCTATATTTACATCTCCTACTATTGCGCCTACTGCCATATTGATTCTGTCATATTTAGCTATGAATTCAGACATTTGTTCTTCTGAAATATCTGTTTCATCTTTTAGCTTTTTCATTTTGGTAAATATAACTGTTCTATCTTTATTGGCAAGAGTTCTTTGTTCACGTATTGGTGTGCCTTTTGGACCCATCACGTCAATTGCTAACAATTCTGTAAGATTGTGTTTTAATTCAAATTCAGTAAACATTGTTTCAAGTTCGGCAACTTCTTGTTTGCAATCTCTTTTTGTTTCTGGAATAACAGGTCCTTTATTTTCATAATACGCTATAAGATCTGCGCATTCTATACTCAATTCTGCGTCTGTTGCTTCGCGCCATTCTTGTTCTGTTCTTTTTCTTGGAATTTTTGTTGGTTCTTCTGTTGCTTTATATAAAGTTTTTAAGTGATCTAATGCTGTAATCAAAGCATCCGCAAAAATATTTCTTTGATCTTGTTTATTCAATTCATGTGGAGATTTATTGTTTATTACTAAATATTTAATTATTATATTTTCTATGTCTATATTTGAATAAAGTTCAAATCCTAAAAATTCAAAAAGTACTTTTTGTATCTTTTCACTAAACTTTTTTACTATCTCAATTTCTAATTCCCTCATTTGTTCTGGTGTAGTCATAATTTCTAATTTAAAACTTTATAAATCAATTGCAAATAAGAATTTTTTAGTTTATTTACTTTTTGCAAATTCAGAGCTTTGATATTTTGCAAATCTTTGTCTGTTTTGAGAGATACTCCATCGACTAGTGTAGAAGTATTTCTACCGCCAACTAGACAAGGTGCGATGACGATAGAAACTCTATCTATCAAACCATTTCGAATTAGTTCGGCATTCATCTCTCCACCAGATTGGATAGTAATTCTTTTCATTTTGTATTTTTCTTTTAGTTCTACAAAAAGATTTTCTAAGTTTAGTTTCTTTGCTTGATAAATTATTTCTAGATTTTCAATATTTTTCATTTTGAAAGATGGATGATTTTTGTTGGTGGTAACTAAATACAATTTTTTTACCCAGTTGGTCAAGTAAATAATACCTTTTTCATTCAAGTGTGGTTTATTGTCTACGATTATGAAATTACAAGATATTTTTTGTTTGGCATCTTTTCTAGTATTCACACCAATTTTTGCCATTACTCGTCCAGTGTTGAAAGAGTTGATATCTGTGGTTTTTTCAATTTCATAATATTGATACAAGCCTTCTTTGATACCTTTTATTTTTGGTAAATCTTGATCAAAGTCGCGACTGTCAGTATCGCCACTAGATATCTTGCCGTCTAGTGACGTAAGTAGATAAAGCGTTGTCTTTGGGATATTTTTTGGCATAATGTTTGTTATTTGAATAATGTCTTTATTATGCTATTTATAATATATATGTCAAGTTAATTCAAATCCATAAACTGTTTTACTCTCTCATCGATAAAAATATAGCGACCTTGTACTGGAGTGGTGAGCGTCATGCCTTCGAGTGTACGACAGCGACTAAGTGCGACATAAGCTTGCCCGTGGACAAAAGTGCCACGTCCAAAATCAATATGTACTTTGTCAAAAGTCTTGCCTTGTCCTTTGTGAATAGTCACAGCCCAAGAAAGTTTTATCGGAAGCTGGGTGAAACTGCCAGCTACTTCTGGTTGAATTTTACCACTTTCTTTGTCAAAGACAAAGCGGATAGAATCGCGAGTGTTTGTTGTGATATCTTCGAAAGTGTTGTCATCAAAAAGTACGCGGACAGATTCTTTGTCAGTCTTGATTATTTTTACAATATCACCATTGACCCAACGACCGAGTGGATCATTGTTGAGAAGCATGACTTGTGAGCCGACTTTCAAAGTGAGATTTTTGTCAGTTGGCAAATCTTTTTCTCGAAATTCTCCCGAGATAGTACCTTCGTAAGTCACTGGTTTGTCTTTTAGTTTGTCCATTTCTACTCTGTTGATAGAGTCCGCCGTGCTGTTGGTCGGGACGAGTGATAAGACAAATTCTTTGTCTGGTTTCTTATAATTTGGCACGAAGCGAGAATTGATAAGATCAAGATCTTTTTTATCAAAAGTACAGGTGCGAATATTATCAAGAGCTTTGATAAAAGCATTTTGTTTTTTGCTGTCCTGACGATACATCTTGGTCAATTCTTTTTTGACAAAATTAGCCTCAGCAAACACGCGTGAATCGAAGAAATAAGGACTTTCATAATTTATTTTGAAAAACATTTCTTCTTCTGAAGTGACAATAGGTGGAAGCTGAAACAAATCACCAATCGCAAAAATTTGTACACCACCAAAAGGTAATCCTGGACTGTTGCCATTTAGGCGCATGAATTTGTCGATGAGGTCGAGCAGATCGGCACGAACCATAGAAATTTCGTCGATGATAATTGTGTTTATTTTTTTGTAAATATTTTCTCGGTCGTCAGACAATCTGCGGATACTGTCGAGAGTAGTCTGTGGGTGAAAGCGGAAGAAAGAGTGGATAGTCTGACCCTGGACGTTGATAGCGGCGACGCCGGTAAAAGCAAGAACAACCACATTTTTCTTGGTGGTCGCACGGAAGTGTTTGAGGAAGTGAGATTTACCAGTGCCGGCTTTGCCTGTAAGAAAAATGTTTCTATCACTGTTTTCGAGCAGGTCGATGATTTCTCTTTTCTCTTTATTCAGGTCAAAGTCGTCTGGGGCTTCAATACTGGCAAATTTTTGGCTTTCGCGTCTTTTCCTGGTAGCTTTTTTGAAAAAAGTCTTGAAAGTAGAGGATTCTTCTGATTTTGTTTGTTTTGTTGTTCTTTTGATATGTTTTGGTTTAGATTTTAGGTTGCTTTATTATATCATAAAACGTATCGGGAGGGGATACGTTTTGTAATAGTTTGTTTATTTACTTATGTTTTGTTTATTTTTAAATTTTTTAATATTTATTATAAATATATATGCAGGTATACTAAATAGAAGAAAACAAAAAAGGATGAACATTAATATAGGAGTTTTATCTTTTGCTGTATCGCTAATTGCACGATCTCTATCCCAAGGGCTTCCTTTATCAATACATCTATCTTCATTTTTTTCACAATCATCATTTTGTCCAACAAAAAAAATATCATTTTCTTTTTGGTAGTTTGGCGGGGTGTCAAAGTGATTGTCAATCGTTGCAATTACATCTTTTGGTATTTCAGTAAAATATTTTGTATAATATTTTGCTTCCGGAGGATAAATTTCTTTGTCTGGTATTTTATCAAAATTATTGTGTTGATAATTACTATCGAAATTTGTTATTGTTTCATACCAATTACTTTTTATGTTTGCACATTCCATTTTGGCAGAATAAATGGAACAGTTATCAAAAGGTTTGTATTTAGTATCTTCAAAATAAATTTCACTCAAGCTTTGGCTTAAATAATCTTTTAAATAATTATTAATTTTTTCGTTTTTATCTGGAATATATTCTGCTAGAATAGCATAATCATCCAAGTTTCCTATGTAGATCCAATTGTTATGGTAGTACATATTAAGACAAGGATTTATCGATTTCAAATAATTCTCAGAATTATCAAATTTTATGGTATAGATACGTGAATAAGGGTATAGTAAAAAATTGCTATTTTTACCTTTTTCAGTAGTTTTGTCAGGTTGTAACTCGGATAAATGAAATACTGTAGGGTAACCTTTTTTTGGTTCGGTTGACTGGTCTTCGGGAACTATATTTAGCAAAGAGTGTAGTGTATATACTTGTATATTTTCATTTATATTGCTGTATATGTCAAAATTTGTTTTTAAACATTGGGATATTGCCTGCTCAAAATCTTTGACTATAGGAGAAATATTTGGGTCATTTTTTTCAACAATCGTCTGTCTTGGGGCAAGATTGAAAAAGAATTCTGCTTTTTGGTTGCAAGAATATTGTTTTAAATATTCTTCTGCATTGTTTATTTCACTGCCATAAAATGTGTTTAGTTGTATTTTAGGTTCAGATAGGCCTGTGGCGTCGTAGCATTCAATTTGATTTACTCCTCCTGCAACTGTAGGTAGACATTTGTTATTATTGAAATATTCTATATAATCGGGCCATTGGAATTCGCAATTATCATATTTAATAATTTTATGCTTATATTCTTCCCAGCTTATTACGTCGTCAATACTATAAAATAGACGGGGGTAGTCACCTTGTGGGTAGACATAAGTATTATAAGCTAGAGTGCCTAATTCTTGTTTACTAAAATTCATTGTTTCAATTATATTTTTGAATTCTAGTTTATCATTTTCACTAATTGAAGAAGTTGATTTCAAAATTATTTTTTCTGGTGTAAAAGTATAATAATATTCGAAGTTATTATCTTTACTTTGTCCGAAGACATAAGTATAGTCACCGTACTGTGAGTAATCATTTATTTCTACAGTATTATTTTTTACTAATGAGGTTAGATTTAAATGATTTAACCACATATTATTTTTCTCCCCAAAAATTAATATTTCTTTTGTAGGATCTTTTTTATTTTTTAAAATTTGATTTTCTTTTTCGTCTTCATATAATGTCCAGATTTCTGGGTTATATTCAAAAGATAACATTGGTATCGCAGACAAAGAACTAAGATTACTATATTGTTTTATGCTGTAACCAGCACTCAAATTTATTATGCCTGGTTCATTATAATCATCTGCTCCAAAGTTAGATTGTTTCATAAATACAGTAGCTTTGTTACTGTCTTTAGAAAGCATTTCTATTTGTGTAAAATAGTAGGTATGGGCTGGTCTTGGAGGTATAATTGTTTTTGCTTGTGTAGGAAAAAACAAAAATAAGAAAATAAAAATCATTAGTGTAGTTTTGTTTTTTGTCATACTTTATTTTGATTAATTAATTTTCTATAGTATATCATAAAACGTATTGAAGTAAATAATTTTATTATTTGTCATGGTATATTTATTCTAGTATAATATAAACAAATTATTTAAATAAAAATTATGATTGTAATATATTTAGACGAATCTGGTGCTTTGAATAATATAAAAAGACAAAGATATTTTGTGATAGGTGCTTTAGTGATTGAGACAGAGAAAAATTGGAAAAAACTTAAAAATTTATATAGAAAGTTATATGTAAAACATTGTTTACCTAATAAAATAAATGAATTACACGCTAGTAAATTAGATTTACCTATTAAACAAGATATATTACAAAGTCTAAATAATCTTGCTTGTTTTCGGCTTGATTATATTGTTACAGATAAAGTACATCTTAATCCAGAACTTTTTAAAGAAAAAAATATTTGTTATAACTATTTAGTCACTCAACTTGTAAAAAAAATTGTCAAGAATTATCAAGAACCTATAAAAGTTATATTGGATAATCATACTATAAAAGTCAAATCCTTAAATTCATTGAGAGATCATATTCTCATAGAAGCTAGAACCAAGTGGAATTTCAATTATGATATTGAAGTAGTTTTGATGGATTCAAAAAATTCTAAAGGAGTTCAACTAGTAGATGTTGTTGCAAATGCTATTTTTGCAAAATATAATTATAATAAAATACATCTTTACAATATAAATGACACTAATTATAGGCATAGAATAAGATTTCCTTATGCCAAATTTGGGCAAATTTAAAATCACCCCGCAGGGTGATTCGTGTCTGTCTATGGTTCGGTGCACTTAGAGTACACTTACTTATATTAAGCTCCCCATAGAACTTATGACATTATTAATATAACTTTTTTTTAGTGTTTTGTCAATGTTGCTGTGGATATTTTTAAATATAATATTTATATTATAATTTAAGTGTTTATTATTTTATTTTTCCTTGAAAAATCGGAAAATAAAGTAAAGGGTAATAACGATGAATAATCCTAGCCATAGCCAAGTGAGAGCTATTAGATAAGTGAAGAAGTATAGACCGAGTAGAATGCCGAGTGAAATAAGGCAAACTTTGAGCAAAGCTACTTCCCACCACTTGAAACTCCAATTTTGAAATATTTTCATATTTTTTTTGGATTAAGAATTATGGGTTTAGTATAACAGTTTTTTTGGGATTTAGATAATTGGATAAAAAATTTATTGACTAATTTGTATATATTAGATAATATAAATTTATATCCCCGTTAGGGGTGCTAAATTGATTTCATATGAAAGCAATTTTGATCACCCCCGGCCTATAATGTGCTTTTTATATAGGGTTTCGCTATTCCCTTAAAAATAGCTGTATATATAAAGTATAATTGTGATACGGGGGTTGTAAACCTAATTTACCGAGGTAAAACACAATCGGATTCATAGAAGCTTTTTATTCAGAAAAAGTGGCACCTTGCTCGTGGGGACGCAACCCACGTATATAAAAGCGGCATTTGTCTGCAAATTTGTTATAGAGACAGGTAAACAAAAAATAAGCTCTGAATAGCTTATTTTTTGTTGTAGATATTTTTTATTTGATAAAGTTTTTGACGTATTCTTTTGAAGCGCCTTTATATATTTTTTCCTCTAAACATTTTGATCCTAATTCATTTTTATCACATAAAGCTGCTTTACAACCATCTTTTTCTTCACATCTATAATGGAATTCTAGTTTTGTTATTGTTGTATCTCCAATTTTTCCGTCTTGATCAAATGGTACAAATAAAAATGGTAGTATAGATCCATTTTCTGGTGGTGGTTGTATATATTGCCACAAATATAGATCTTTATAACCTGAAGTAATTCCGTTTTCAATTTCTTTTAGTGTCGCTGACAATCTGGTTTGTGACATTAAATCAATTTTTATATCTAACGGATTGTCTTTTCCAAAAATTGCTTTTTCATCATTAATAATAATTTCTCTGTCTTTTAATCGTGTTATACCATATATTCCACTGACGTTACTTAAATTTACAGATAAAACATTTTTTGTATTATTGTCTGTTTTACCTTGTATAACAAATTCTGCTGTTGAAAATTTTCCTATTAAAGCAATTCTTTCTGATTCTTTTTTATAGTTTGTTGTGAATACGTCTTTTGTTGGTGTATAACTATTGTTATTTTCAAAAATTGAAATTATATGAAAATCCTCAAGTCCTCCAACGCCTGTATAATCTGGTAAGTCTATATTTTTGACTATTACATTATTATTTTGTTTTGGTGTATTAGGAACAAAAATGTTTGTAGTTTTATCTAAAATTATAAATGCTAAAACAAGAATAGAAACTAATACACTTAATTCTTTTGCAATTTCTTTGAAAGATTTATCCATATAGTTTCATCATTTAAATAAGATTTTAATAAAAAGTAATATGCAAAACAATCAATTATTAACCATATGTGTATTGTAATTGGTAAATTTATCCACCAAATACGTGTTTTTACCAATATGTGTGTCCCCGCAAAATAATCCAATAATGCTGGAAATGTTGATATTCCTAAACCTGTTGCATAAAATACTTTTGGTAAACCTAAGTATACCACAAAAAAATATCCCATAGCAAAAGAAATAAATACATAACTAAGAGTTGCAGGAATAAATTTTGTTGCTTTTTTAATTTCTTTTTTTAAATCCTCAAAATTATTTTTTTTCATATAAGTTTTTTATATCAATATAACTTATTTTGAGGTATTTTTAGTAGTTCGGGGATAGGGATTCGAACCCCAATAGTCAGGATCAAAACCTGAAGTCCTACCATTAGACGATCCCCGAATGTTTATGTTGTTACTTCACAGAAAACATAATATCATAAAAAAGACTTGAAATC
>Ga0208863_1000785_pt1 | contig 25116 bp, 23 predicted proteins | sample RifOxyD3_FD_184040 | JGI IMG/M metagenome (GOLD analysis project Ga0208863, IMG submission 184040) | Soil microbial communities from Rifle, Colorado - Rifle Oxygen_injection D3 (SPAdes) | ecosystem: Environmental > Terrestrial > Deep subsurface > Rock core/Sediment | place: Rifle, Colorado...
CTCGCCGCGTTGCCGAAAACTCGACATAGCGCTGCTATGCCTTCGTTTTGGCGCCTTGCGAGGAACCACGATGTCTCAACAATTTCCTGCAACAATTAACCGCACGGGACACTAGCGTTATTCTGGCCTTGCCGGACCGGGCGCAATTTTATTATTTGAGCAAAAGGGTAAGAAGAGGAGGCGGGCCATGCCGACACCCTTTTATGGACGCAGTATCTCCTTTGCAGTGAGTGATTCATGGCTGGCCGATCCCTCCCTGCCGGTCTTTGTCTCCCAGCAGTATATGACCTACCGCTTTGTTCCGCAGATCACCCTGCGGGATGGCATCCTCTATGCAACGCTCCAGATTCGCGAGGTGTTTAATCCAATTGACAAAGCGGCACTTTTTTCGCAGTTGCGGATGCTTTCCGATCCGATGATGGCGGCGGCGATGCTGATGCATCTCGGCATCCAGCCGCTGTCCATTGTCGGGCCGGTGCAGCAGATCCAAATGCAGGGGAATACCTGTACCTATCGTATTCTCGATGCCGTTGCCATGTTGTCGGGCCAGGCGGTGCGCTGTTATATCGGGTTGATCGATTTTGGCGTGTATGCGACGGAAATCATCGCCATGACCGTGGTTGGCATGTGGCCCGTATTGCTGCCACAGATTATCGAGATGTTCGGTTCGATTGCGCCATTGTCGCCGGGCATGCCGGTGCCGCAGGCGGTCCGAAAGACTCCGGTATTTGTCAATCAGGATCAGAACGGCAAGATCGCCTTTAAGGTTAACGATCCCAAGGCCGGCAACCAGATGTTTGATGAGCTGCACATTCCGCAGTATGCCACGGTGAACATCCACGTTGACAACCGGACGCTCATGGTGGACAAGGACACCGAGATCAAGGGCTCGATCGTTTTTGGTGATAACAGCAATATGGAGGGCACAACCATGGGAGAGAATCGCGCCATCAATGTCAGCGGCCACCTGAGCGGCAACGTGCAGATCGGCGTTGAAGGAGGCGCCAGCCAGACCTATACGGACAACCGCGGCCAGGCCAGTTGGGACGCCGCCGAATTTTCCAGGCTGATCGAGGAGCTGCTCGTTGCAGTGAAGCAGAGCGGTGCCACCGATGCCAACGCCAGGCTGGCTGCCATGGAACTTGAAAAGGTAAAGCTGCAGGCCGAGGCTGGGGAGGAAAAGGGCGCCGTGGAGAAAACCATGGACAGCGCGGTGAAGTACATGAAGAAGAGCGAGGAAATTGTCAAAACCGGCGCAAGTATCGGCAGCATCCTTCTCAAGGTAGGTAAGGTTGTCGGCACCGCGCTTGCCTGGCTGTAACAGGGCCTCTGTGATCGCCCCTTGACAAGCCCTCCACGCCATTGTAAGGATGTTCCGCGGACATGCTCCAGTCAAGGTATTCGAAATGATCGACCGGATTTCATGACGCGGCAGCCGCAATCCGCGTAAACCGTTCTTGCCCGCTCGACGCAACCCAATGCCAAAGAAAACCCCATGCCATCAAGAGAACTGATTCTTTCCAAAGAAGAGATCGCCGCCCGGGTCAAGGAACTGGGGGCAGCCATCAGCCGCGATTATGCCGACTCCTGCCTGATACTCATCGGTATTTTAAACGGCGCCTTTGTTTTTCTGGCCGACCTGATGCGGGCCATCGATCTGCCCGTGCAGGTGGATTTTGTACGGGTGGCGAGCTACGGCGCGCGTTCATCGGGCGGCGAGATCCGTTTTGTCAAGGACATCGAGCTGTCCATTGCCGGGAAGGACGTGCTGCTGGTGGAGGATATCGTTGACACCGGCCGCACCATTGCCCATCTCCGTGACATCCTTGCCGACCACCGGCCGAGCTCCGTGCGCCTCTGCGCCCTGATCGACAAGAAGGAGCGGCGCCAGGTGGCGGTCACCGTGGACTATGTCGGTTTCGAGGTCAAGCAGGGTTTCCTGGTCGGCTACGGTCTGGACTTTGCGGAGCAGCACCGGCACTATCCGGAGATCTACCACCTCCGGCAGGAATAACTTTGCAGGCAGGGGAAAGGAGGGAACGCCATGGACAAGCTACGGATCGCGGTCGTGCTGGCCGGTTGCGGCAACAGAGACGGTGCTGAAATTCATGAGTCAGTGCTGACCCTGTGGGCCATTCACAAACACGGGGCCGAATACCAGTGCTTTGCCCCGGACATTCCGCAACACCACGTGCTCAATTTCATTAGCGGCCGGGAGATGCCGGAAAGCCGCAATGTCCTGGTTGAAGCGGCCCGCATCGCCCGTGGCAACATTCGGGATCTGGCCGCCTTTGACCCGGCCGCGTACGACGCCCTCATCATCCCCGGCGGGCTGGGGGTTGTGAAGAATCTTTCGAGCTTTGCCTTTGACGGCCCGGATTGCCGGGTTAACGAAGACCTGGCCCGGGCGGTCAAAGGCATGGCAGCGGCTCACAAACCGATCGGCGCTCTGTGCATTGCCCCGGCCGTGGTGGCCCGCATTCTCGGCGACGTGGAGGTGACCATCGGCAGCGATGCCGGCACCGCCGCCGCCCTTGAAAAAATGGGTGCCACCCACAAGAACACCACCCACGGCCAGATCGTGGTTGACCGCCGCCGGCGGCTCGTTAGCACGCCATGCTACATGCTGGACGCCCGGGTCGACCAGATCGCCGAGGGCGCTGAAAATCTGGTGAAAGCTGTTCTGGAACTGGCGCGGGGCTGATTTCACAAGCCCCCCCCTTGGTGGTTCTGGTGGGCGGTTACGCTTGCTACTTGCCGATGCAGAATTGCGAGAAGATCAGATCAAGAATATCGTCGGTGGTGGTCTCGCCGATGATATCGGCCAGATGGTCGAGAATGGCCTGCAGGTCCACGGCGACGAGATCGGCGGGCAGACCGTGCAGGAAGCCCTCTTCGGCCTGCAGGCAGGCGGTGAGTGCCTTGCCGAGGGCGGCTTGATGCCGGAGGTTGGGGGCGCAGGCCACGGCCGGTTCCTGCAGGTCGGATCTGCCGGTCACCAGTTCAAAGATGGCATCCTCCAGGGTATCGATCCCCTCGCCGCTCCGGGCGGAAATGCACACGAGCTTTTCTGCGCCGAAGGCGCTGGCATAGGACGTAATATCAAGGCCGGCCGCAATATCCATCTTGTTGAGGACCAGGAGCAGGGGTGTTGCAGGATTCTGTTCCCGGATGCTGGCATAAAGCTGCCGGTCCTCAGCGGTCAGGGGTTCGGAGGCGTCCAGCAGCAAGAGTACCAGATCAGCCTCTGCCAGTTTGGCCCGAGCCCGCTTGATCCCCATCTCTTCCACCGTCTCCCGGGTCTCTCGGATCCCGGCCGTATCGACGATGCGGACCGGCATTCCCTTGATGTCGATGTATTCCTCAATGGTGTCCCGGGTGGTGCCGGGAACCGGGGTGACCAGGGCTCGTTCCTCTCGGAGCAATGTATTGAGCAGGCTGGATTTGCCGACGTTCGGCCGGCCCAGGATAACGGCGGCCACTCCTTGGCGCAAGATCTTGCCGCGGTCGGCACCGGCCAGCAGCCCGGCAAGCGGCACCCGGACCTCACTGGCCAGCTTTTCCCGCAACGCGGTCGCGTCGAGAATTTCCACATCATCCTCAGGGAAATCGATGGCCACCTCCAGGATGGCCCGCACCGTTAGTAAAGCGGCCCGGATTTCGGAAACCTCCTGAAAGAGACGCCCCTGCAGTTGGGCGGTGGCCAGATGGAGCGCGGCTGTAGTCCTGGCCTCCAGAAGCTCGAGCACGGCCTCGGCCCGGGTCAGGTCGATGCGGCCGTTCAGAAAGGCGCGTTTGGTGAATTCGCCGGCCTGGGCCGGCCGGGCGCCCTCGGCCAGGACAAGGCCGAGAATCTTCTGCAGGACCAGATAGCTGCCATGACAGTGGATCTCAACCACGTCCTCCCGGGTATAGGTGTGCGGGGCGTGCATGTGGACAGCAAGCACCTCGTCCAGCGGCAAGCCGCTGGACGGGTCCGCGATCCAGCCGTAATACAGTCGGTGGCTGGCCAGGGTTTTCCGGGGATGGCGCGGCCGGAACAACCGCGTGAGAATCGCGGCCGCAAGCGGGCCGCTGATCCGGACGATGCCGATACCGCCTGCCCCTGGCGGGGTGGCGATGGCGGCGATGGTGTCTTCGCCTGGGTCTGTGGTTGCGGTGTGGTGCGTTGCAGCGCTCATCAGCCTCGGATGGTAAAACCTGAAATGCCGACCGCCAAAACGACTGCGGCGCAGACTGTCATGTCAGACCGCGGCAAATCAACCTGCCGGCTCGGAGGAGGAGCCCGGCGCGCCTCCGCCGCCCTTGCGTCGGCGGGCGGTGCCTTTCCTGCCCTTGCCAGGTCGGTAGATGAGGACTTTCTTGAACAGGCCTTCGCCGACACTGCGGCTCCGGATATCTCGGTCTTCCTGCAGGAGTAGATGAACAGCGCGGCGTTCCGAAGGATTGAGGGAAGGGATCGATCCGGTCTTGCCGGTCGCCTTGACCTCCGCGGCCAGCTTCCTCGCCAGTTCTTCTATATCCTTGTCCCGGCCGGCCCGGAAATCGCCGGCATCCAGCGAGATCACTACCTTCTCAACGATCTTCTTGGCGATCATCTTGCGGAGCAGATACTGCAGGCTGTCCAGCACCTTGCCTTCCGGTCCGACGATTTTGTCGACGTGTCCGCCGCCGATATGGGCGACGACCGTATTTCGTTCCTGGCTGATGGTCACTTCGGCCGGCAGGCCCATCAGTTCGAGCAGGCGCAGTAACTCAACCCTGACTGTTTCGCAGACCGCCGGACTGACCTCCACGGCGGCCATATCCTCCGCTTCGGCCTCGACGTCTTCATCCCCTGTGTCGGTCGGGGGTGCGTCCGGCTCCGTGGTGGCGACATCGATTCCCATATCCGAGGCCAGCATCGCGAAGTCGCTCTTCACTTCGGTAAGCAGTTCCTGATCATCGGCCCGGTCGGCCGCAGCCTGCCGTGGTTCTGCCGGGGCGGCATCCTTTCCAGAATCGGCCGCCACCTCCGGCTTAACCGAGACCCGCAGCTTGGCTTTTTGGCGGCACAGCCCAAAAATTCCCGAAGAGCCGGTATTGAGGACCTCGATATCGAGGTCCTCCTGGGGGACATTCAGGGTCGTGCAGGCGTTTTTGATCGCCTCGGCGATATCTTTTCCTTGAAATTCTATTTTTCTCGATGACATAAGTTTCCTCTGCGGTGCGGTCATCTCCTGGTGGAGTAGGGCAGTCGCAAGAAAATGCGTGCTGCCTGCTGCTCATGCATCATGTCTGCGTCGACCGATTGATCAGATATTGCTGGGCGATGGACAAGAGATTGTTGACAAACCAGTAGAGCACCAAACCGGATGCGAAATTCACAAACATAAAGGTAAAAATCAGCGGCAGAAACATCATGACCTTGGCCTGGGTCGGGTCGGCCGGCGCCGGGGACAGCTTCTGTTGCAGGAACATGCTGGCGCCCATCAGCAGGGTAAGAATCGGAATGCCGCCCAGGTAGGGGAGATTAAGGCCAACCCAGAGACGGTCCGGCGCGGAGAGATCGGTGATCCAGAGCATGAACGGGGCATGCCGCAACTCAATGGCCTGCAGCAGAACCTTGTACAGGGCAAAAAACACCGGAATTTGCAGGATCATGGGCAGGCAACCGCCGAACGGATTGATCTTGTACGTTTTGTAGAGATTCATCATCTCCTGGTTCATGCGGTTGGGATCGTCTTTGTATTTTTCCCGGACCTTGGCGATCTTCGGCTGGATCGCTTGCATGTTTTTCATGGACTTCATGCCCTTTTGGGCAACCGGCCAGAGAATCATCTTGATGAGGACGGTCACCAGGATAATGGCCACGCCGTAGTTATGGACGTATTTATACAGGAAATTGAGCAGATAGAGAACCGGCCGGGCCATCTTGTCGAACCAGCCGAAGTTGACGATCCGTTCAAGGTTGCCGCCGGCCTCCTTGAGGATCGACACCTTTTTCGGTCCGAAATATACCGAGTAGGCGTACTGTTTCTGTGCCTGGGGCTGGAGGACATCCACCTCGCCGGCCAGCACCGTGCTCACCTTGTCGCCAACGGCCGAGAGCAGGACGCTGGTTTTGTCCTTATTCGCTGGCAGGATGCCGCACATGAAGTAGTTCCCTTCATAAGCGGCCCAGTCGATCTGACCGGCAACGGTCTTCTTTTCCTTCAGCAGATCCGCAGGCTTGATTTCCTGCAGGGAATCGTTGACCAGTACTGCCGGTCCCGCGAAAAGAATGCTCTGCTTGGCCTCGTCCGCTGAAAAAGGCAGGTTGGTCAGCCCGAGGTACGGCGCCCCCTGCAGGGGAAGCGCACCAATGTTGTGGACATCAATTGTCAGTCTGATCAGATAATTTTCGGCGTCAACCGAGAGGACGCGGGTGATCTCCAGGCCGGAGGCGAGGGTCGCCCGCATGGTTAAACTTGCCTGATCCGCCGGGCCGCGAGTTGTGATGACCGCTGCATCAGCCGTGAACACCGGCACCTCGGCCTGGCCGGGTTCCACGCCCCAGGAGAAAAAGAGCGGCAACTCCGGCGCATTTTCGGTTTTCACCAGTTCCTTGAATCCGGAATCCGCTGCCATGCTCTCCTGGTATTTTTTGAGCCGGAAACTTTTCACGCCACCACCGTTCTCCGTAAGCACCGCGGCAAAAAGATTCGTCTCCACCGGAATGTCCCGGCCCGGTCGGGTCTGGATGGCCGCGGAATTCTCAGGAATTGTGGCCGGCGCGGCAGGCACGGCCGCCGGTGGGGTTGAGACGGCAGCGGGCGCCGCGTTATCCGTGGCCGGGGAGGGAGTCGCCTCGCCGGTCTGGGCGGGCGGCTCGACCGCCGGCGGCACAAAAAAGTATTGATACCCCATCAAGATGGCAAAAGAGAGAACTACGGCCAAAAGAACTCGTTGCGTATCCATCAGTTATCCTCAACGGCCAGCCATACGGCTGGCATCAACAGGTAGCCGGGCAAGAATCCCGGTGGTTGGGCGTCACGGTTATAATCGTTCAGCAGCACCGCATCTGCTTTGTCATCGGCCTGTTCGCGTATCCACTAGTACAGCTCACTGGTAGTACAGCTCACTGGCCTCTTTCGCGCATCTGCAGCACTGCTGAACGATTACAGGTTGCGGATTACGCCCGGGTTTCCACCTCGCGGTGCATGGTTAGTCACGGTTCAACCGGGTCATAGCCGCCCGGATTAAAGGGATGGCAGCGTAAGACCCGGCGGAGAGCCAGAAAGAGGCCGCGCCCCAAGCCGTGTCGTGTAATGGCCTCCATGGCATACTGCGAGCAGGTGGGCGTGAAACGGCAGCTAGGAGGGAGCAGGGGAGAAAGAAACAGCTGGTAGGCTCTGATCAGGGACAGGCAGGTTCGGGTGCCGGAATGTAGTAGCCATTTTTTCACAGGGTCTACTGTGCTGCCCGCTGGAACCATAGCCTTTTTCGGAAGAATATCCGGCGCGCCGCGCCAATAAAAATCAACGGTTCAGTTAGCGAGGCAGGGGCCGTGCCGACTGCTGTTTCAGCTCTTGCAGGGGCCGGCCGCATGATGTCCAGTCTTTTTCCTTGCCAAGAGAAGATGGCGAATCGCCTGTTCAACTTCCGTCGGGTTTTTCAAGGCAAATCCCTGACGAACCGTAAAGACAATATCCGTTGGCGGCGGCAGAAATTCCCGGTTTAATCTGTAAAATTCCCTGATGATTCTCTTGATCCTGTTTCTTTGCACTGAGCCCTTGAGTTGGCCGTGAATACTGATTCCAAGGCGATTTTCGGCAAGATTGTTCGATGCGAAAACCAGACTGAAATTATCCCCCCGCAACCGTTTCCCCTGCTGGTACACCCTGTTGAATTCCCAGGAATCTTTAAGAAGGCTTGATTTGGGGAGCGTCAAGGGATTCATGCCACACCGACGGAATCAGAATCCAGCTGCGTACGTCCTGCGGTCAAGGCTGGTAGCCTAAACGGTCAACCGCTTGCGGCCCTTTGCTCTTCTGTTGTTGATCACGGCGCGGCCGGCCTTGGTCTTCATTCTCGCCCGGAAGCCATGGGTGCGCTTGCGTTTCAGGTTGCTCGGCTGAAATGTTCTTTTCATATTTTTTCCTTCCTTTGTTCAACCGGTCCGGGAAATATCCCGGCCGGCACGTATGCCGCCTCTTGCGTTGTTAGCACCTTAGAAATAATATTCTGCGTGTTTTTGGCAGAATATTATTTCGTGAAGATACTTATCCCGTTTATCGGGGTTAAGTGAATGGGTCGGTGAGGCGATTTTTTTTGATTTCTTTTTCTTCGTTCCATTCCAAATTATGTCGTAACAAGTCGTCCCGGCCCGGTCGCATAACGGCTGGAGCAAAAAAGCCAACGGCTTTCTTGCATCTTCCCGGAAGATGATTACAATGCGCATGTCCGGGAGGGCGCAAGGGCGATTGTGGCTGGCGCCCTGAGTATATATATCCGGATCAAGTATCCAAAAGAAAGGCAATATACTCATACAGAAATAACGTGTCAAACAAATTCAAACTACGCCATAACAACAGGAAGCGCGTCAGGTAATGCCGCCATCCCGTCCGGAGTCGTGCCAGTTTGCTTCGAGCGCACCTGCAATTACGTTCGGCCCTGAAGCCTCGCCAGGAGATTCGCCAATGCCCGTATATGAATATGAACATGTCGGAGAAGGCTGCGGCCGCGGTAAGAAATTCGATTTCTTCCAGACCATGAGCAGCGACAAATTGGCACGATGCCCTGACTGCGGCCAAGAAGTAAAACGTCTCATATCGCTTGTCGCCGTCAGTACGCCTAAAACCAACAGCGACCTGAAGAACATGGGTTTCACCAAGCTGGTCAAACGGGATAACGGCGTTTACGAAAACGTCACCGCCACCGGCAAGGAAAGTCGTTATTGGGATGCGAGCAAGCCGGAGACCAGGCCTGATCTCAAATCAAAAATCAGTGATTAAATATGATAAATTTGCAAAAACCTTATTTTCGCGCTGCGACGCAGAGGCGCAGAGCGAAAAAATATCTTTTTTACTTTAATTGGTCCTCTCCGCGGACTCCGCGCCTCTGCGGGAGACAATGGTTTTTTGCGGCACCATCACCATGCAGAGTAATGATGACGAATACGATGTCCTGGTGATCGGCGGTGGCCATGCCGGCTGCGAGGCGGCTCTGGCCGCGGCCCGCATGGGCTGCCGGACCCTGGTTGCGGTCATCAATGTCGACACCATCGGCGCCATGTCGTGCAATCCGGCCATCGGCGGCCTGGCCAAGGGGCATTTGGTTAAAGAGATAGACGCCCTGGGCGGCGAGATGGCGAAAAACATCGACGCCACCGCCATTCAGTTCCGGCGGCTGAACACCAGCAAGGGGCCGGCGGTCTGGTCGTCCCGGGCCCAGGCCGACCGCCTGCTCTATCGGCTGCGGATGAAAAGCGTTTTAGAAGGTCAGCAGAATTTGGAAATCCGGCAGACCGTGGTTGACCGCATCCTGCTCGAAAACGGCCGGGTGGCCGGCGTTCTGACCTCACTCGCCGAGACCATCCGGGTCAAAGCGGTGGTGATCGCCACCGGCACCTTTTTAAACGGGCTTATTCACATAGGGCTGACGAATTTCCCGGCTGGCCGCATGGGCGACCCGCCTTCGACCAAGCTCGCCCAGTGGCTGCGGGAAACCGGTTTTGCCATGGGCCGCATGAAAACCGGCACCCCGGCCCGGCTGGACGGCCGCACCATCGATTTTGCCGCGCTGGACACTCAGCATGGCGATCGGCCGCCTCACTATTTTTCCTTTGCGAGTGACCAGGGCCTGGCCCCGGCGCAGCCGCAGCTGCCCTGCCACATCACCTATACCAACGCGCGGACGCACGAAATCATCAAAGAAAACATTGACCGCTCCCCCATGTTCACCGGGGTTATCGAGGGAATAGGCGCCCGTTACTGCCCGTCCATCGAAGACAAGGTCATGCGCTTTGCCGACAAGGAGCGGCATCAGATTTTTCTTGAGCCGGAGGGCACGAACACCGTGGAAATCTACCCGAACGGTGTTTCCACCAGTCTGCCCCTGGATGTCCAGGTCGCCATGCTGCGCAGCATCAGGGGGCTGGAACGCGTCTGTCTGGTCCGGCCGGGCTACGCCATCGAGTACGATTACGTCGATCCCCTGGAGTTGTTGCCCTCCCTGGAGACCAAGCGGGTGGGCGGCTTATTTTTCGCCGGCCAGATCAACGGCACCTCCGGTTATGAAGAGGCCGCGGCTCAGGGTCTGATCGCCGGCATCAACGCGGTCAAGTGCCTTCGGCAGGAGGAGACCGTGGTTCTGGACCGCTCCCAGGCCTATACCGGGGTCCTGATCGACGACCTCGTCACCCTCGGCACCAGGGAACCTTACCGTCTGTTCACCTCGCGGGCCGAATACCGTCTCCTGCTCCGCGAGGACAATGCCGATCTCAGGCTCCGTGACATCGGCTATCGCCTGGGTCTGGTTGAGCCCGGCGCCTACGCGGCCTTTCAGGAGAAAAGAACGGCGATCGAGCAATTGCTGCAACAGCTTGAAAAAACCGTGCTCAAGCCAAATGCCGCGGTCAACGATCGCCTGGCCGCCCTGGCCGCCACGCCCATGCAGCAGCCCCTCACCTTGGCCGAACTCCTGCGCCGGCCGGAGATTACCCTGGCCGACCTGGGACCGCTGGCCGGCATCGACCTCCACTACAGTCCGGCGGTCGGCCATGAGGTGCAGCTGCGGATCAAGTATCAAGGGTATATCGATCGGCAGAATGAACAGGTGGCGCGGTTTAAGCGGCTGGAGGGCGCGGATCTGCCCGCTGCCATGGAATATAAAGGGCTGGCCGGTCTCTCCAACGAGGTGGTGGAAAAACTTTCCCGCGTCCGGCCCCGCACCCTGGGGCAGGCCTCCCGGATCTCGGGGGTGACGCCGGCGGCCATTTCCGCCTTGCAAATCCACCTGAAAAAGGCCAATCTGCTCTGATGCTTCCCTATCCACTCATCGATCCGGTCATTGTCCGGCTCGGCCCTCTGCAGGTCCGTTGGTACGGGCTCATGTATGTTCTGGGCTTTGCCGCGGCCGTGGCGCTGGTCCGTCATCAGGCCAAAAAATTCAATCTGAAAAAACTCGCCGGCCATGCCGACAACCTCAACATCACCTTGCTTCTCTGCCTGATCGCCGGCGGTCGGCTGGGCTATGTCCTGTTCTACAATCCGGCCTACTATTTACGGCACCCCCTGGAAATCCTGGCCACCTGGCAGGGCGGCATGTCCTTCCACGGCGGCCTAATCGCCTTGATCGCCGGCGGCTATATCTTCTGCCGACGGCAGGGCCTGAACTTCTGGCAGACCGCCGACGTCTATGTGGTGACCATGCCGGTCGGCCTGGGGCTGGGCCGGCTTGGCAATTTCATCAATGCCGAACTGTTCGGCCGAGTGACCGATGTCCCTTGGGCCATGGTCTTTCCCGGCGGCGGCCCGCTGCCGCGCCATCCGTCTCAGCTTTATGAATGTCTGCTCGAGGGCGTGCTACTCTTCACGATCCTCTGGCAGCTCAAGGATGTGCAGCACCGGCGGGGCTGGCCGGCCGGCGCCATGCTTGCCGCTTTTCTGATCCTCTACGGCCTGTTCCGTTCCTTTGCCGAACTGTTTCGGGAGCCGGACGCCCATATCGGTTTCCTGTGGGGCGCCTTCACCATGGGCCAGCTCCTGAGCGGGTTGATGATCGTGGCTGGCGGCGCGATTTTGTTTTTGCGCCGGAAGATCAAACAAAATCCAGACTGACCGGGCAGTGATCCGAGCCCATGGTCTCATCCAGAATCGCGGCGCCCTGCACCCGGCCTTCACTTGCCGCATCCACGCAGAAGTAGTCGATCCGCCAGCCGATATTTCTGGCCCTGGCATTGAACCGGTAGGTCCACCAGGTATAGTGGCCCGGTTCCCGGTTGAATTTCCGAAAGGTATCCACGTAACCGCTTTCCACGAAGTCGTCCATCCAGGCCCGCTCCGCTTCTGAAAACCCCGGATTCTCCCGGTTGGCCTCGGGGTTGGCCAGGTCGATGGGTTGGTGGGCCACATTGAAATCACCGCAGAGAACAACTGATTTGCGGGCAGCCAGCTGTTCGACAAAGGTCCGCAGGGTCCGGTTGAAGGCGAGTTTATAGTCCAGCCGCGCCAGGCCATGCTGGGCATTGGGGAAGTAGCTGTTGATCAGAAAGAAATCATCAAACTCCAGGGTGAGAACCCGGCCCTCCCGGTCGAATTCCGGCAGGCCGAGGCCGCTGATCACGGCCAGCGGCGTCAGCCTCGTGTAGATGCAGACCCCGGCGTACCCTTTTTTCTCGGCGCTTGCCCAGAACGACTCATAGCCGGGGATGTTCCGCAGGGCATCGGGTAACTGGCCCGGCTGGGCCTTGGTCTCCTGCAGGGCCAGGACATCGGGCGCCAACTCGGCGACGATATCGAGAAAGCCCTTTTTCTCGATGGCCCGCAGGCCGTTGACGTTCCACGACAGCAGTTTCTTCATGCCTTTTGGCACCTCTTTTTTTGTTAGGGCATCGGAAAATACTAATATACCATAACGCATCCCGTCTTAGGGCCATCTTTGGCCGCGCCTCAATCGCAAAATCCTCGCCGTAGCGATGCTACGCCTACGGTTTTGCTCAATCGGCCCAACCAAATCTGACCCCAATCCGGGCGCGATCCAGATATATTACTATTTTTCGAGGCCCTTACCTGACAGCAGTTTGCGCGGGGTGACACCGATCCGAGGGCAGGAGCGGGCGATGACGCAGCGGTCGCAGTGGGGCCGGACTGGCCGGCAGGTGCCCTGGCCAAAGGCGACCAGGATGCTGTTGATCCGCCGCCAGAAGGGGCGGGGCAGCGTGCGGCGCAGTGCCATTTCGGTTTCGAGCGGGGTGGCGGTCCGCACATAACCCCAGATATTCATAATCCGGTGGACATGGGTGTCAACGCAGATGGCCTCCTTGGCAAAGGCGACAGCCGCCACCAGGTTGGCGGTCTTGCGGCCCACCCCGGGCAGTCTGACCAGGGAATCCACGTCGTCGGGAATCCGGCCGTTGAACATAAGATCAAGCGCGGCCGGTAATTTGGCCAAGAAGCCGGCCTTGTTTTTATAAAAGCCGACCGGATAGATCAAGCTGGCGATCTCGGCCGCTGACAGCCGCGCCAGGCCCGTCAGGTCCGGGGCCCGCTGGAAAAGCCGGGCCGCGGCTTTGGCTGTCACCTCATCTTTTGTCCGGGCCGAAAGGATAGTGGCGACCAGAATCCGGTAGGGATTCCGAGTCTGAATGGCGATCAGGTCCACGACCGGCACGGCATAGGTCGCCACCTCCTTCTCCAGGATGGGCAGGACTTCTTCTATGACAAAAGGCATGGCAGTCGACTCCCTTAGGCATCTCCCTGGCGGCTATCAGTCAGTCACGGTCGAAACCGGCGGGGAACCGGTTTCTTTGTTGATGTTTTATTTTGTTGCAGATTCGGCCAAACGAAACGTTTCGTTTGGCAGCAATGCCGTCTGTTTTAGTCCCAAAATGGATCGAAAGGGTTGAGAAAAGGTTTTTTTCCCATTTCTCTTGACATAATGGAGCGGACAGCATTATGAATAGCCATTCAGAATCCTTTGTCTCAAACTGCAACAGTACCAACAACTATTTTGATTCTTTTACAAACAATTTACCAGTACACATGCATTTTACCATTCATTTACTTGAACGGACTGCGAGGAACAGCCCATAGTTATAGATTTGGCCGGTGCATCCGGCCCAACTTTTTAATTACGAGGAGAGGAGGAAAAAGAATGTCGAAAAAAATGCTCAGTATGGTTGCAGGAATGCATGCGGCCCTGGGCGGCGCCCTGCTGCTGAACCCGGTATGGGCGCTGGCCAGCGAGACCGCTGCCGCTGTACCGATGGTCCCGGCTACGGATACTACCGCCTGGTGGGTCTGGCCCGTGGTGTTGCTGGGAGTCACCTTTGTCATGGGGATTATTGCCGTGCTCGGCGGCGTCGGCGGCGGTGTGCTCTTTGTGCCGATCATCAGCGGCTTTTTCCCGTTTCACCTGGATTTTGTCCGCGGCACCGGCCTGCTGGTCGCCCTGTGCGGCGCCCTGGCTGCCGGCCCCGGCCTGCTGAAACTCAACCTGGCCAGCCTGCGGCTGGCTATTCCGGTAGCGCTCATCGCCTCGACCTGCGCCATTGTCGGCGCCATGATCGGCCTCGCCCTGCCCACCAATATCGTCCAGACCCTGTTGGGCGTCACCATCCTCGGCATCGTGGTCATCATGTTCACCGCCAAGAAATCCACCGTGCCCGATGTTAAACAGGCCGATGCCTTGTCAACGGCCCTGCGGATCACCGGTATCTATACCGAGGGCAGCACCGGCGAAACCATCAACTGGAAGATTCACCGGACCCCACTGGGGCTTGCTCTCTTCATCATTATCGGGGTCATGGCCGGCATGTTCGGCCTGGGCGCCGGCTGGGCCAATGTACCGGTGCTGAATCTCCTGATGGGCGCGCCGCTCAAGATCTCGGTGGCCACCAGCAAGTTCCTGCTCTCGGTCACCGACACCTCGGCCGCCTGGATCTACCTGAACAAGGGCTGCGTCATCCCGATGATGGTGGCGCCGTCGCTCGTCGGCATCATGCTCGGTTCCTTTGTCGGGGTGCGGTTGCTGAAGGTGGCCAAGCCGACCTTTATCCGCTGGATGGTTATCGGCATCCTGCTCTTTGCCGGTCTCAAGGCCCTGCAGAAAGGCCTCGGCATCAAGTTTTTCTAGGACCTCAGGAGGAATTACAATGGCTACCCCAAATATGAACACCCAGGCAAGCGAGGAGCAGATCGTCTACGCCAAGATCCTTGAAAAGGGCATGTTTACCGGTCTGGCCCTCATGGTTATCACCTTTGTTCTTTACGTCTTCCGGATCGTGCCGCCGATGATCCCCAGGTACGAAATAGCAAATTATTGGCGGATGCCGGTCAAGGAGTATCTCGAGGCAATCAACAACAATTACCTGCACCTTGCCCATCCGCCTACCGGCTGGGCCTGGATCTACCTGATCAACAAGGGTGATTTCCTGAATTTTATCCCCATTGCCATCCTCTCGGGCATCACCATTATGTGCTACCTGGTTATTGTCCCGACACTGCTGAGGAAAAAGGATACGGCCTACGTGGTCATGTGCCTGGCCGAGGCGGCTATTCTGACGCTCGCGGCCAGCGGTTTGCTGACAGCCGGCGGTCACTGAGCAGCTGCGCGGCGGATTGCCCCCGCAAATTCTTTCCAGGCCCCTGGGAGAGCACGATTCTCCCGGGGGTTTTTTCTGTCTCCTCCGCCCAGACTCATTCCCCGCCTTCTGCAGACCGCGCCGTCAAAGCGGTAGTCTTTTTCTTGACCGGAATCCGAAAAAAAATCTGGCGTAAAATTTGTAAGAAGGCTTATTATGCCTCAACTTGTATCCTGCAGTTCGGGTGCTCCCCTTCTTACATTGTATACTGGCGCCGATGAATACGACCGGTCAGAAAATTCTGCGGCAGATAGACATCATGGATGCCTGCAACGGCATCCCGCACGGCATCGTTCTGCTGGACCGCGACTTCAGGATTCTGGGCATGAACCGTTTTCTGGAGGCGCTCACCGGCTATGCGAGCGGTGAAGCCCGGGGAATCTACTACGATCATATCATCCGCATCTCCCTGCCGCTAAAAGATGCCCTCCTGCAGAGCGCGGTCATCGATGCTGTCGAACCGCTTTCCCTGGAAGGCGATATCATAAACCAGGCCCGCAAAAAACTAGCCATTCGTTTCACGATCGCGCCCCTGCGCGACATCGACGGTGCAATCCAGGCCGCCATCATCACGTTGGAGGATATTTCTTTTCTCAAGAGTCTGGATGACAAGATCCATGGCCAGTCCTTTGCTGAAATCATCGGTCACAGCCCGCAGATGCAGAAAATCTTCGAGCTGCTGCCGGTTATCGCCCAGACCGATGCCACGGCGCTGATCACCGGCGAGACCGGCAGTGGCAAGGATCTGGTTGCCGAGGCCATCCACAACTCGTCGAAGAGGGCTGGCCAGCCCTTTGTCAAGATCAACTGCGGCGCTTTGCCAGAGTCACTGCTAGAATCCGAGTTGTTCGGCCACAGCCGGGGCGCATTCACCGGGGCGGAAATTGACAAACCCGGCATGTTCCGCCTGGCGCACGGCGGCACCATTTTTCTGACTGAAATCGGTGACCTGCCGCTTCCCCTGCAGGTCAAGCTGCTCACCGTGCTCGACGACAAGGAATTTTTTCCGCTGGGCAGTTCGAAAAAGGTTAAAATCGATGTGCGGGTGATCACCGCCACCCACCGCGACCTGCAGGAACTGGTCCGACAGGGCCGTTTCCGCGAGGATCTCTTCTTCCGGCTGAACGTCTTGCGTCTGCATCTGCCGCCGTTGAGGGAGCGGATCGGCGATATCCGTTTGTTTATGGATCATTTTCTGCAGGAATTCCAGGGCCGCTCGGAAAAGAACATCAAAGGATTTGACCAGGAGGTGATCGAGATCATGCTCCGGCATGCCTGGCCCGGCAATATTCGCGAAATCCGCAATACCATCGAATACGCCGTCACCATCTGCCCGGGCGGGGTGATCCGGCGCGAGCATCTGCCCGGTTATATCTTTGCCGTCGACCGTCCGGAAAATTCCGGCGGCCCGCTGCCGGCGGCAAGCGTTCATGAGGTCCGGACCGGAACGGGAACCGAGCAGTCCCGGTCCTGGGATGCCGAAACCCCCGGCACCATGGCCTGGCCGGAGATGGAAAAAAAGATGATCATGGATGCCCTGGTGAAGGCGGGCGGCCGGCGTTTGGTCGCGGCGGAGATTCTCGGCTGGGCGCGGAGCACTCTCTGGCGCAAGATGAAAAGCTACAAACTCGACTGACGTAATTTTGCTTTGGCACGATGTGGAATTCAGAATCAAGAATACAAGAAGACAGAATAAATCGAACCATTTGGCCAGAAGTGTGTTTTTCCTTTCTAAATTCTGACTCCTAACTGGATTCTTTCGGAATGTGACAAAGTAGCAATAATGCCAAGTTGCAAGCATGGTGACGGTTCTGGAGATAAGGGGATATGGAGATCAGCAACGAAGCACAGGCCAGGGCCGTCATTGAGAAATGGAGCACGGAGCGGGTCGGCGTCCAGCAACGCCAACTCAAGCAAGCCATCGAATCGCTGGAACTCGGCCAGCTTTATTACGAGAACAAGGGCAATGACGAGGCAGTAACCCGGCTCGGCCAGTGCATCGTCCTGCTGCGGACCAGGCAGGCGAGCCTGGAGGCCGGCTAGGTACCATGCCGTTGACTTTAAGGAAATAATCTTTTGCGACCTAACAGCGAATATCGAATATCGAACAAGAAACCGCAGAATGATGAAGTGGTTAAACTTCGACATTCGACATTCCTTAACGTCCAGGGAAGGACTAATGCCGCGGGAGCCAGGGATGGCGGGAGCGGCGTTCGATATTCTGCGGTTCAAAAATACAAAATTCGCTTAAGTCAACGGCATTGCGGCAAGCCAGAAAAAACTGGAGCCAGGCCGGGGTCAATGATAGAGTCGGCGCCATGAACACGGCGACATACCCCTATCCTTTTTCCCCAAAGACCCTGCTGCTCAATGGCCATCGCCTCTCCTACCTGGATGAGGGCACCGGGCCGGCTGTCGTCATGCTGCACGGCAATCCGACCTGGTCGTTTTTTTTTCGCAATCTGGTCCTGCTGCTGCGGGACCGTTACCGGGTAATCGTGCCGGATCATCTGGGCTGCGGCCTTTCCGACAAGCCCCAGGACTATCCTTATCGGCTGGCCAATCACATCGCCAATGTGGAGAAATTGCTCGCCCATCTGGGCCTGCCCAGCTACAGCCTGGTGCTGCACGACTGGGGTGGCGCCATCGGCATGGGCGTAGCCGGCCGGGCTCCGGAGCGGGTCCGCAGCCTGGTGGTGATGAACACCGCCGCCTTCCGTTCCCGGCGCCTGCCTTTCCGGATCCGGCTTTGTCGGGTGCCAATTCTAGGCGATCTGCTGGTCAGGGGTTGTAACGGTTTTGCGCGAGCCGCCATCTCCATGGCGGTTGCCGGCCGGTTGCCCGGGGAGGTGGCGGCCGGCTATCTTGCGCCGTACGACTCCTGGCGCAACCGGATCGCCACCCTGCGTTTTGTGCAGGATATCCCCCTCTCTCCCAAAGATGCCTCCTGGGAGACGCTGCTGGAAATCGAACACCGGTTGCCAACCTTCCGCCACACGCCGATGCTGCTCCTCTGGGGCGGCCGCGATTTTTGCTTCACCCGGGAATTTTTCGAGGAATGGCGCCGCCGGTTCCCGGACGCCGAGCACCATTTTTTCCCCGAAGCCGGCCACTATCTGCTGGAGGATGCCGGCCAGGAGATCGGGCCGCTCGTGGCGCGGTTTCTTGCGGAAAACTCCTGAGTTGGCCGCGTTCTTTTTCTGCCAGACAAGTTCAATTTGCTTGGCTGGAATTTCGTGTTTCGAGTTTTAAAGAGAATATCGAATATCGAATATCGAACAAGGAATGATGAATTTTGAAGGAAACCGACAGGGGTGAGGGGCGCTTCCAAAGCCTTGATCGCCACGGCCGCAGCGCTTATTCGCATCTCTCTCCACCCCTTTGTTGTGCATTTTTTTGTTTTTCTTCCAGACTTTTCCAAGAAATACGCAATAAAAGTCCGATTAGTAAAGCAACCACGGAGGCCAATATTGTTCCTACAATAAACGCTATAATGAAAAAAGGATCGAGGTACCCGATAGAAAAATAATTGGCAATTTGGATCAATATTGATGAAACCACTCCTGCGAGCAAAGAAACTGGTATTAAAAATGCGGGATATTTGGATGATAAGTATTTATGGGAGCATATAGAGATGGCCACCGTTATGCCTGTAACTATAAGTATTCCCATTAGTTTCATAAATTTCTTTTTGTAATTAGTTCCAAATCAGATTTTGCATATCCTGATATAATTTTCATCATTCTTCTTTCAGCACTACAGCCTATCCCCCTAAAGCAGTTACAACCTCCTTCATAAAAATAACCTTATCATCCCCCTGCCGGTAAAAATCATGGAGCACGGCCGCCACCCTGAAGCCGTGCGCCTGGTAGAACGCTCGTGCCGCCTCATAGGGCGGGGTCGAGGAGGTGTCGATGTATATCCTGCCGCCGCCGTGCGCGGTGATCGCGTCTTCCATGTGTCGGAGCAGAAGGCCGCCGATCCCCTGGCGGCCGCATCCGGGGTCCACCGCGATCCAGTAGAGATCATAGCGGTGGTCGGTCATGGGGATAGCGCCGAAGCAGATGTAGCCGACCACGGTATCGGCGGTGTCGGCCGCGCAGAGGATATGGTAGTCGCTCTCCGGTTTGGTCAGGGCATCGTCGAGCAGTTCGCGGGCCACCAGCAGTTCCGCCTGATTAAAGGTTCCCCGTTGCTGGAGGAAGCCCATGATCGACTCCACGTCCCGCGCGCTACGCAACGGCCGGATGCTGATCTTACCCGACGGTGCGGGCGTGCAGGAATTGGACGAGCTTTTCAACCAGGTCGACATACGATAATCCTCTGTTGGCGGCGGCAGCCGCTAATCCGGCATCCGGGCTCAGGCACGGGTTGGCGTTGACCTCCAGCACATGGACCTGGTGGCGGTCATCCACCCGGAGGTCCACCCGGCCGTAATCCCGGAGCCCGAAGAGCTGGAAGCACTGCACGGCAATCTGCTGCATGGACTCAAAAAAAGAATCCCGGGCCGATTCCTGGGGAAAGCGGCGCGGGGTGTGGCTGAACTCGAAGGAGGCCTCATCCCACTTGGCCCGATAGCCGACAATGCGGTGCATGTCCGCCGGGAAGTCGGAAAAATCGATTTCCGCTACCGGCATTGCCTCGGCCCTGGGAAAGCCCAGCACTGAAATATTGAATTCCCGGCCGGCGATGAATTCCTCCACCAGCAGGGGCCCGTACTGTTTGTAAAAATCTTTGATGGACCGAAGAAGACTGTGTTCATCCGGAAAGACCGACTCCTGATCGATGCCGATGCTGGCGTCCTGCAGGTTCGGCTTGACAATGACCGGAAACTTGAGGCCGGCCGGCCGGAAGGCGGCTTCGCCGTCATAGGCCAGAAAATTGGGGGTGCGGATGTTGTTGGCCTTGAGCAGATGCTTGGTCAGCAGCTTGTCGGTGGTCAGGATCAGGGCCTGGGGCGGCGAGCCGGAGTACGGGATGCCGAGCAGTTCGAAGAGCGCCGGCGGATGGCCGGAGAGCATCGGGTCCTCGTCAACGGTCTCGCAGAGATTGAAGATCATCTCCACCCTAAGATCGCGGAGTGTTGCGAGAAAGGCCGCCAGATCTCTGGTAAAGGGAATGCGCGCCGGTTTGTAGCCGAGCTTCTCCAGGCTTTCGGCCACTGCCTCCACCTGGACGAGAACGTCGGCCGACGAGGCCCAGAATTCTTCCCCTTTGCCAAGAGGCGGGTTGTAGACAATACCGATTTGCGGAAGAGTCGCCATGGCCCGCCTCAGACGGCCAGGCGCTGGCAGGCCGATTGGACAATCGCCTCAATCAGTCGGATATAGGGGATGCCGAGTTTGGTGGCCAGGATGCAGAGATCCGAGTGTTCGGGGTGAAGACCGGCCAACGGGTTGACCTCGATGAAACTGGGGGCGCCGCTCGAGTCGGAGCGCAGATCAAGGCGGCCGGCGTCGCGGCAGTCCAGAGCCCGCCAGGCGGCCAGGGCCACGGCTGCGGTTGCCTGCGCCTCCGGGTCGTCCGCCAGCCGGTATTCCACCAGCTCTTCGCACTCCTCCTTGTTGCGAAAGGAATAGACCTCGGCATCTGCTTTATCCAGCAGCACCACCTCCATGACCCCCATGACCCGGGCCGCATGGCCGGTGCCTAAGACACCGACCGTGAATTCCCGGCCCGGCAGAAACTCTTCGACCAGCACCGGCTGCTTGAAGGTGGCGAGCAGTTGCCGACCCACGGTGAGCAGCTCGGCGCGGTTGTTGATCTTCGAGGCTGGCGTCACCCCCTTGCCGGTGCCTTCGGCCACTGGCTTGGCAAAGAGCGGAAAGGGCAGGGTCACGGCGGCCAGATCAGCTTCATCCTTGACAACCGCGAAATTCGGGGTCGGAATCCCCTGGTCCCGGATCACATGCTTGGTCATGCCCTTGTGCAAGGTGAGGGCAAGAACCAGGGGATCGGAAAAGGTATAGGGGATGGCGTAGGCCTCCAGCAGGGCAGGCACCTGGGCCTCGCGACCAAAGCCGCTCAGCCCCTCGGCGATGTTGAAGACCAGATCCCAGCGGTCGCCCTGGACCAGCCGCCGGGCCAGGCTGCGGATATTGCCGATGCGGTCGGTCACATGTCCCAGGGCCTGCAGGGCCTGGTCAATGGCGGCAATGGTTTCCGGCCGGTCGAACTCGGCGGTTTCCTCTTCGCCATAGCCGGCGTCCAGATAGTCCTGTCGCAAATCGTACGTGATGCCGATCTTCATGGGTTTTCCACGGTTGTCAGTTGCAGGCCGGCCCGGCGGCCGGAATAACGTCCGGATAGCGGAAGATGCGGCCTTCGTAATTCTTGAGCAGCAGGTCGCTGCCGTCGCGGCCCATCACGGTTTCCGGCAGCAGCGGAATCTTGCCGCCGCCGCCCGGGGCGTCGATTACGTAAGTCGGCACCGCATAACCGGTAGTATGGCCGCGCAGGCCCTGGTAGATCTCCAGGCCCCTGGCCACCGGCGTCCGGAAATGGGCGGAGCCCAGGATCGGGTCGCACTGGTAGAGATAGTAGGGCTTGACCCGCCGGCGGACCAGGCCCTGATAGAGCGCGGTCATGGTCGGCACCGAGTCGTTGATGCCGGCCAGGAGCACGGTCTGGCTGCCCAGGGGAATGCCGGCGTCGGCCAGCCGCTCCAGGGCCTGCGTGGTTTCCGGGGTGAGCTCGGCCGGATGGGTGAAATGGATGCTCATCCAGAGCGGATGAAAGCGGCGGAGCATGGCAACCAGGTCCGGCGTGATCCGCTGGGGAAGGACCACCGGCACCTTAGTGCCGATTCTGACCATTTCCACATGCGGGATCTGGCGGAGCTGGGAAAGCAGCCATTCGAGCTTGTCATCCGGCAGGGTCAAGGGATCGCCGCCGGAGAGCAGCACGTCGCGGATGGCCGGCGTGGCGGCAATGTAGGCGATGGCCTTTTTCCATTGGGTCATGTTGAAGCGCTGCTGGCAGGTCTTGCCGACCAAGCGGGAGCGGGTGCAGTAACGGCAGTAGTTGGAGCAGAAGTCGGTGACCAGAAAAAGCACCCGGTCCGGGTAGCGGTGCACCAGGCCGGGCACCGGGCTGTGGGATTCCTCGCCCAGCGGATCCTGCTGCTCGCCAGGCGAGCGCAAATGCTCGCCGCAGGTGGGCACCACGGTCCGCCGGATCGGCTGAGCGGGGTCCCGGGCATCGAGCAGGCTGGCGTAGTAGGGAGTGATGGATAACGGCAGGCCTCGCTCGCCAAGGATGGCGGCCCGTTCGTCATCCGAAAGGCGGATGATGCGTTCGAGCTGGGAAGCCTGGGTGATCCGGTTGCGGAGTTGCCAGCGCCAGTCGTTCCACTGGGCGGTGCTGATTTTTGGATAGAACTGTTTTCGGAAGGCGGCGGTTTGAGGATTCTCGGCAAAAAAAGGCAGGTTGTAGAGGGTTTGACCTGATACCTGGTGCAACAGCTGCGGGCTTGGAGGCTCCGCCTCCTCGGCGAGCAGAATGTCTTCTTTCATTATTTTCTCCTTTTCTCAAGGTAAGGGCGGGAATGGCTAATTCCCCAAAATTTGTAATTGACGCCGGCAATGCGCCGGGCCGGATTAGTCAGTGATCCGTTCAAAGGAGAGGACCAGCAAAAGCTGCTGCCCCTCAAATTCATTCACAATGCCGATCACCTTGACGCGGGCGTTGACCAGGCGGATCAAGGCATTGCCTGCTTCGGTTTCGGCGATTTCGAAGACCTCGTAATTCTGGGTGACCAGTTGGTAGGTATTGTTGATCACCCCGACGACCGTGACGGTCTCGCCTGGCGCCTGGGCATTTTCCTGGCTGTGGTCACGATCCCTGGGTTCGGCAATGACTGGCTGGCCGCGCAAATCGGCCGGGGTCCTTGTGGTCGCTTGGCCCGCCTCAACAGCCGGAGCGGTCTGACCAGGGGCGGCCGGAGCCTCATCCCAACAAAGCAGGACCACAGTGCTAATAAGAATGGCCAGGTTTTTTTTCCGAAACATGGTGTGTTATTTCTGCTGAGGTTTTTTCTTCAATTTTCTGCCGCTGGTATCCCAGGCCGTCTTCAAGCGGATTTTCCGGGCGGCGATCACCCGTGTCCCCTCTTCTTCCCGCAGGGCGCCCCGCACCTCTATCTCCTGGCGGATCATGGTAGACAGGTTCAGGCCAGCACCGGCATCCTTGAGAATATACTCCTTCTCGTCGGCCGTGGATAAGGCAACCGAGGTCACCTGTCCTGTTTCATCCCAGGCCGCCGGGATGACAATGCCGGTTATCGTGATCTTCCTCTCTGGCATATCCGTTGTGCTTGGCGCGTTCCGCCGTTGGTTAGTCCCTTATGCATTGATTGTTAACAACTTGCGTTCAAAAATTACATAAACCTTACGTCCACTGAACATTCAAGAGTTAACCGCTGTTAAGGGACTTATCCAGCTCCGCTGGGTTCGAGTGATTGGGTTTTAGCCGAATAAATGCAATGTCCGTGCCCGTTTTTCAATTTGTTGATATTACAGGAAATATTTTGCTTGGCAGAATACTGACAGGAACTCTCGATTCCGATATTTTGCGGGAGGGCTGGAAATCGACAAAACAGGACGGCACGCCATGCTCGCAACATGATGAAATCAAAAATAAAAAACAGAAAGAGAACCGCTGGTTCTTGTGTGAGAAAAAAACGGAACCATCTGTTCCTGTTTTGGGGCTATAAATGACTGCGGGACACACCCCCCTGGCTGCCGGTGTTCCCGCCGCACAGAAAAACAGATCAGGCGCGATCCGAGACACCGGCCAGCCGGAAGTCTTCTTTGCGCAGGTCGTGTTTTTTCATGAGTTTGTGCAACTGGCGGGAGGTGATGCCGGCGCGCTCGGCCGCCAGGTTGATGCGGCCGCGGGCATTGGTGAGCAGTTCCTTGAGGTAACAGCGTTCGATCTGTTCTACCCCCCTTGCCCGGGTCTGCGCCAGGGAGAGGGAGGCGTCAACTTGCACCCGCGGCTGAAAGGCCGGCCGCGCCTTGAACAGTTCGCCAGGAAAACTTTCCGGCGTGAGGATAGAAGATGTCTCCAGGATATAGGCGCGTTCGATCAGATTCTCGAGTTCCCGGATGTTGCCTGGCCAGGCATATTCGGTCAGGGCCTCCAGGGCGCCGGCATCGACGCCGTGGATCTCCTTGGCATGAAACTTGTTGAACCTTTTCAGGAAGACTTCAACCAGCAGGGGGATGTCCTCGGGTCGCTCCCGGAGCGGCGGAATCTCGACAGGAAAGACATTGAGCCGGTAGTAGAGGTCTTTGCGGAACTGGCCATCGTCGCACATCTTCCTGAGGTCGGAATTGGTGGCGGCGATGACCCGGACGTTGGTGCCGATGGTTTCCGTGCCGCCCACCCGCTGGAAGGTCTTGTCCTGCAGGATCTGCAGGAATTTGATCTGGGCGGCGGCGGTGATCGTGCCGATCTCGTCCAGGAAGATGGTGCCATCCTTGGCAATCTCGAATTTACCGATTTTCCGGCGGGTCGCCCCGGTAAAAGCACCCTTTTCGTGGCCGAACAGATCGCTTTCCAGAAGGGTCTCCGGGATGGCGCCGCAGTGGATGCTTATAAACTGGGCGACGCTACGATTGCTATGCTGATGAATGAGTTTGGCCAGCACCCCCTTGCCGGTGCCGGTCTCGCCGACTAAAAGGACGGTGCTGATGGTCGGCGCCACCGAGCGGACCTTGTCGTAGACCTCCTGCATCAACGGACTTCTCGTCTGCACCAGGTTCAGCGAATCCACCTGCCAGAACTTA
>Ga0208863_1000787_pt1 | contig 25111 bp, 20 predicted proteins | sample RifOxyD3_FD_184040 | JGI IMG/M metagenome (GOLD analysis project Ga0208863, IMG submission 184040) | Soil microbial communities from Rifle, Colorado - Rifle Oxygen_injection D3 (SPAdes) | ecosystem: Environmental > Terrestrial > Deep subsurface > Rock core/Sediment | place: Rifle, Colorado...
TCTCTGCTCGCCCTTGTCGGCCTTGCTCTGCTCTGGTGGTATACCGCAAACAATGAGGATGTCCAGGTGGCTGCCGTCAGAATCCTGCCCACGCATGCGCCCCCAGGTGTTCCCTTCCCGGTGCTTATTGAAGTGACCACCAGCACCACCCGCCCCTTTTCCCTGATCCTCAAGGAAACCCTTCCCCCGGACTGCATCCCGGCCCAGGGCAAGCCGCAGTTTGTCAATCAGGCAAGCGATCCTCCCACGCTCAAGTGGATTGGCAAGATCACCGGCGGACATGCCGTGTACAGCTACCTCGTCAGGCTTAAACCCGAGACGAAGATGGAGAGCATCCATCAGTTCATTGGCGGCGTCACAGTTCGTTCCGACGACAATCCCAGCCTCCCGGTATCCGGAGGCGACTCTCTGCAGGCCAGCCCCTTCCATTGGGCGGACAGCAACAGCGATGGCCGGATTGACGATGAAGAGCTGCTTTCCGTTTACGAAACTTACGGGGTGATTGGAGGTCTGCATTTCGGCAAAAAGTTGATCGAGGAGATCTGGGCAGCCAAAGGCTACCGCTGGAATCCAGAAACCAGCGATTATGAAGTTATCGCCCTGCAACCCGGCAAAAAACCTCATAGGTGAGAACTGATCATCTCCGCGCCAAGACTCCAGTCAGTAGTCGCCTTAGCAGTCTGACAATCATGCCATAAGGATGCCTTCTCGCTTTTTTTTTCAACATCCCGACAGACCGCCTGGCATATTGATCTTGCGTATTCTCCCCCGAATCAAGTATGGTTTCTCCCCGAAACTTTTCTCCTGGAATGCAAAAACAGACAAGGTAAGGATTAAGCAGATGAAAAGAATAGCAGTATTGGCCGGTGACGGCATCGGCCCGGAAGTGATGCAGGAAGCGATCAAGGCCCTGGACGCAGTCCAGCAGAAATTCGGCTTCAACCTCGCCTATGATCTTGCGGATGTGGGCGGCTGCGCCATCGACCGGCACGGCGAGGCCCTGCCCGCCTCGACTCTTGCCCTGTGCGAGGCCAGCGACGCCATCCTCTTTGGTTCGGTGGGCGGCCCCAAATGGGAATCACTGCCCCCGGCCCAGCAGCCGGAACGCGCCGCCCTGCTGCCGCTGCGCAAACATTTCGAACTCTTCTGCAACTTCCGTCCGGCCAGGATCTTCAAATCCCTGGCCGCAGCCAGCCCGTTAAGGGCCGACATCGTGGGAGACGGCTTTGACATCCTCTGCGTGCGTGAGCTCACCGGCGACATCTACTTCGGCCAGCCCAAGGGCAGGGAAGGTTCAGGGGCCAACGAAAAGGCCTTCGATACCATGGTCTACCACCGCTGGGAGATCGAGCGCATCGCTCGCCGCGCCTTTGCCGCCGCCCGCCTGCGCCGCAAGATCGTCACCTCGGTGGACAAGGCCAACGTCCTCACCACCATGGTACTCTGGCGAGAGGTAGTCATCGAGATCGCCAAGGAATATCCCGATGTCAGCCTGAACCATATTTATGTAGATAACGCCGCCATGCAGCTGGTAAAAAATCCGCACCAGTTCGACGTCATGCTCTGCGGCAACATGTTCGGCGACATCATTTCCGACGAATGCGCCATGATCACCGGCTCCATGGGGCTGCTGGCCTCAGCCAGCCTCAACGAAAAAGGCTTTGGCCTCTATGAGCCAGCAGGTGGCTCCGCCCCGGACATTGCCGGCCAGGGCATTGCCAACCCCATCGCCCAGATCCTCTCTGCGGCCATGATGCTGCGTTTCAGTCTGGATCAGGCAGAGGCGGCGGACGCCATTGAAAAGGCCGTTGCCGCAGTGCTTGACAAAGGCGTACATACCCCGGATATTGCCGTGGACAAAAGCTTGGCCGTGGGCACCGCAGCCATGGGCGACGCCATTGTCAGGGAATTGTAACTGTTCAGCAGCACCACATCTGCTTTGTCATCGGTCTGCTTATATGCAATAGCACACTTCGCAGACCTCTTAGTCGGCACTTCTGCCGACGATTGACACGCGCATCTGCGGCACTGCTGAACAGTTACTGTTTTTTTATAAATTTCAACTACCACGAGGATCCTCATGAACGACCTGACCGCCACAATGACCACGAGCAAAGGCACCATCACCCTCAGACTCTTCGCTGAGAAAACCCCTTACACCGTAGCAAACTTTGCCAATCTCGCCCGGCGCGGCTTTTACAACGGCCTCAAATTCCACCGGGTCATCCCGGATTTCATGATCCAGGGCGGCTGCCCCAAGGGCACCGGCACCAGCGGCCCCGGCTATGACTTTGCCGACGAATTCGACTCAAGCCTTGGCCACACCAAGCCGGGCATCCTTTCCATGGCCAACGCCGGGCCTAACACTAACGGCAGCCAGTTCTTCATCACCCATGTCCCCTGCCCCTGGCTGGACGGCAAGCATACAGTCTTCGGGGAAATTGCCAGCGAAGCCGACCAGAAGGTGATCGACAGCATCAGACAGGGCGACACCATTACCGCCTTAACCATCGAGGGTGATGCAAGCGAACTTTTCACAAAGACCCAGGACAAGCTCAAGACCTGGAATCTCGCGATCAGTCAGCGGTTCCCCAAACTAGCTCCTGCGGAATAGGATTCGACCGGAAGGTTTTCCTTCCGACTGAAGTGGTGCGGATAATTGAGTCTTTTTGCAATCTTGGGGACTTAGAAAATACCAATATACCTGGATCGCGCTTGGATTGGGGCCAGCCTTGGTTGTGCCGATTGAGCAGAGCTACGGCGAGGATTATGCGATTGAGACGCAGCCAAAGCTGGCCCCAAGACGGGAGGCGTGATGATAGATTGATACTTTCTGCGTCCCTTAAAAGCTACTGCCAAAGCAGATTGCGCAGATGCAGGATTTGCAGACAGGTATCAGGCCAGGAGCCAGTATTGTCAATAACATGATCTGCAAGGAGGGCCTTGTCCAGCAAGGGCATCTGGGTCGCAAAAGCTTTTTGCGCCTCTGCCTCGCTTATCCGGTCACGCAGTATGATTCTTCGCAGGCAGATTTGCGGGGCTGAATATACCACCACAACCTGCGAAAAATCGTATTCCCAGCCCGCCTCATAAAGAAGAGGTACTTCGACCACAAACCGCATCGGTGACTGGGCCTGGGCCATCTCCCTCTCAAGCCAGGAGGCGATTTCGTTTCGCACCAGGGGATGAAGGAGGGCGTTGAGTTTCTGACGTAATTCTTGGTCCTCGAAAAGAACCTTACGCAGCAGAGGCCGGTCAAGGCGCTGGTTCGCCAAAAAAAATCTCTCGCCAAAGGCCTGGCGCACAACCAGCCAGCCGGCAGCGCCCGGCTCAAGAAGCTGACGACAAACGCTATCAGCATTGAGGCCCCTGGCCTCGCCAAGCTCACCCAGGCAGGCGGCCACGGAACTCTTGCCAGAGCCAATTCCTCCGGTGATGGCCACCACCGATCTTTGCGCCTGCTGCGCCACTGTCTCCCCTCCCCCAAAGTCTACAAGCTACACGCCACCCGTCTGCCGCAACAATTCAAGAGTATACAGCATATCCGGCCAGAGCGGCGCGGTAAACTGCAAATCCTCCCTGGTTCTTGGATGAGAAAAGGCCAGGGTATGCGCGTGCAGGCATTGACGGGTTATCCCCATTTCCAGATAAAGAGAATTTTTCCGGCCATACACAGAATCACCGGCAACCGGGCAAGACAGGGCAGCCATGTGTACCCTGATCTGATGAGTGCGTCCGGTTTCCAGGCCAAGCTCAACAAGGGTCAGGCCCTTGGCAAAACGCTCCAGAACCCGCCAGTTGGTTACGGCCTCCCGGCCATCTTCCCGCACCGCCATTTTTTTTCGCTGGACAGGATGTCGGCCAATCGGCAGATCAACCCTGCCGGTGGAAAAGGTCAGCTTGCCATCCACCAGAGCCTGATAAATCTTTTTCACCTGGCGTCGCTTGAACTGATCGGCCAGAGCCTGATGGGCAAAATCACTCTTGGCAACCACCATAATGCCGGAGGTGTCTTTATCAAGCCGATGAACGATGCCAGGGCGCAGCTCTCCATTTATCCCGGATAACCCGCCGCAATGATGAAGCAACCCATGCACCAGGGTGGCCGAGCTGTGCCCGGCAGCCGGATGCACCACAATGCCGGGTGGCTTGACAAGAACAATGAGATCCTCGTCCTCATAAAGAGTGCCAAAGGCGACCGGCTCGGCAACCAGCTCGGAAGCTGCCTGCGGCAAGATGGTCACCGTAAGCCGGTCTCCTGCCTGGAGAAGATACCTGGCCTTCCGGGGAGTCTCGTTCACCAGGATCATTTCAGCCCGGATAAGCTGCTGAATCCGTGAACGCGTCAGGCCCTCACCCTCGAGCTGACTAGCCAGATACAGATCAAGGCGCTGCCCTCCCCTGTCGATAATATAGCTGAGTGGTGTAAAAAGGCTATTCTGGCTCATAGGCTACACAGGGGGCATCATGCTTGAAATGCGAAAAGAAAAATCAACCTGCCCAAAAAAAAACGCCCATGCTACCAGATGATAGCACAGGCGAAAAGATACTAAAAAAAAGTCCCCAGAAAACACCCACAACCAAACCTGCCGGGATCAGGAAAAAATCCGTTCGATATTCTTTTCCACCTGAATCTCGGTTTCGTTAAATTCATTGGCAAGGGCAATTTCTTTCACCAGAAGACTTTTGGCTGTGTCCATCATCTTGCGTTCGCCAAAAGAAAGATCCTTATCTACCCGCAAGAGAAAAAGATCACGAAGTACTGAGGCAATCTCGTAGACAGAACCGGTCTTGATCTTTTCCATATAGGCCCGGTATCGTTGATTCCAGGGCTGGGAAACGATGGCCACATCCTTTTCATTCAGGATATCATAGATCTTGCTCACATCCTGAGAACTGATAATACTTCTCAGGCCCACCGTCTTGCAACTAACCGTTGGAATCATGATAACCATGCTTGAATCGAGAATCTTCATCACATAAAAGGATTGCTGTCTGTCCCCGACCTGCCGCTGCTCGATGGATTCTATCCTGCCAACGCCATGGGCCGGATATACTGCCATATCACCAACGTTAAACACTCGTGCCTCCCTTTCGTCAACCATGGAATACCCTGTTCCTTTTTTCTGCAAGGAAGCACTCCAGCACCGACAAAGAAATGAAGATTAGGGGGCACTATACCACACCTTCCAGGATTATCAATCCAAACTTGAAAAAACATGATATTACAATATATTAGACTACAACTACTCAGGATTGATCCGATTCATGGCCGCAGAGAGCCCTTCTTCCATAATCAGGCGCAATCCCGTTTCAAGGCGGTTAAATTCTTCGCGCATCTTTCCCGCTTCTTCCTGCGCAAAACGGGAAAGCACAAAATCGCTTACCTTCGCGGTGTTATCCGGACGCCCGATTCCTACCCGGATCCGCACAAAATCATTACCGCCAAGATGCTCAATCAGGGAACGAATACCGTTATGCCCGCCCGCCCCCCGGTTTGTCATGATCCTGGCGCGTCCCAGGGGAAGATCAAGATCGTCATGAATCACGATGATCCTGCTGGGATCCACCTGATAAAAATCAGCAATCGCCCTTATCGCAGCGCCGCTTCTGTTCATATAGGTCTGCGGTTTGACAAAAAGAACGGGATACCCCCAGGACAGATCTTTTACCGTTTCCGCCTGCCATTTGGTGCCCTTAAAGGCAAGGCCAAGTTTTTCCACGAGATAATCAAGAAAGATAAAGCCGATATTATGCCGGGTAGCAGCATATTCTTTCCCGGGATTTCCCAAGCCAACCACGATGTACACGATATTTCCCTTTAGACGATCAAACTTGATGCAATTGGAACAGCTCATTTTTTAACGCAGAGTCACAAAGTTTAAATCCAAAGATGTCATCTTTGCGCTTCTGCGCCTTGGCGTTACGTTTTTCAAATATCCGCCGACAAGAACGGCTACTTACCAGTAAACCCCTGCCTGAGCAGCAAAAGAAAAGCCGAAAAAAGGAAGCTCCTCTCTTCGGCTTTAACCATAAGGTCTTGGAAAGATTATTCCAGGCGTTTACTCTGCCGCCCCGGAGATAGAAACACAAACAGTATCTGGATTACTCACCAGGCTTACTCCCTCGGAAAGACCAAGATCCTTGCAGGTCAAAGCTGCGCCCAAACCAAGGGGAGCAACATCAACCTCAATGAGATCGGGAATATCAAGCAGCTTGCCCGATACCGCGACCTTGTTTCTGGCAATGGTCATATCACCGCCCAAAACAACGCCCTTGGCCTTGCCGACATACTTGAGCGGCACCTGAAACTCCATGGGTTTATCAAGGGAAACCTCATAGAAATCTGCATGCAAGAGATTGTCCTGCACCGGATCCGTTTGAATCTCCCGGGTAATAACATGCCGAAGCGTTTTCTTGCCCTCATCATCAATCTCCAGATTGATGAAGGCGTTCTTTCTATGGATCGAAAGCAACCCCAGGGTGAGCTCCTTGGTGTTGCATTCCAGAGCAATAGGAGTGCCCTGCGGCCCATAAATAATAGCCGGAGTATTCCCTGCCCTGCGCATGGTCCTTGCCGCACCCTTACCAACAGTTTTACGGACTCGCGCCGTCATATCAATTTGCAACATTGAGCCAACCTCCTCATCTACCGATTCTCATAACAAAAAACCAGCAACAGCCGCCATGGTAGACAGCGGCCTCCGGTTATATAGATATCTCTGTCTTACTCACTAGACAAATAATGAACTGACAGAATCCTCACTATGAATTCGCCTTACCGCCTCACCCAGCAACTGGCAGACGGAAAGCACCTTGATTTTCGGGCAATTCCGCGCGGCCTCGCTAAGGGGAATACTGTCGGTGATAACCAGGCTGGTAATCTTAGACTTCTCCAACCGCTCGATGGCCGGCCCGGAAAGCACCCCATGGGAACAGCAGGCATATACCTCTTTGGCGCCTGCCTCCATAAGGGCATCGGCCCCAGCGCACAGGGTTCCGGCGGTATCCACCATGTCGTCAAGCATAACCGCAGTCATTCCGGCAACATCACCGATAACATTCATCGCCTTGCACTCATTGGCCTTGTCCCGACGTTTATCAACAATCGCCAGACTTGCATTCAACCGCTTGGCAAAAGCCCTGGTCCTCTCCACCCCGCCGGCATCAGGAGAAACCATGACCACGTCATTATGTAATTTCTGCGAGATGTAATCAAGCAGTACCGGGGCGGCAAAAAGGTTATCCACCGGGATATTGAAAAATCCCTGAATCTGCCCAGCGTGAAGGTCCATGGTCAAAACACGCCGCACCCCAACAACCATCATCATCTCGGCCACAACCTTGGCGGTGATGGGAACCCTGGGCGCAACCTTGCGATCCTGTCTGGCATAGCCATAATAGGGCAGAACCGCAGTAATCCGCCGGGCAGAAGCGCGCCGCAAGGCGTCAACCATGATCACCAGTTCCATGAGATGATCATTCACCGGCGGACAGGTCGGCTGGATGATAAACACATCCCGGCCACGGACGTTTTCGCCTATCTCGACAAAAATTTCCCCATCACTGAAACGGCGGACTTCCGCCTGGGACAGCGGCACCCCGAGATAGTTGCAGATATCAGAAGCCAGGGCTGGATTGGCGTTACCGGCGAACACCTTTATGTCTTTCATGCTGTTGCCTGAAGTTCGGGTTATATTTACTTTCGCCGCTTTACGCACCAGAGGAAGAAAAAATGGCTGGGGCGGCAGGATTCGAACCTGCGAGTGCAAGAGTCAAAGTCTTGTGTCTTACCGCTTGACGACGCCCCAACACCTTGTAACCGTTCATCAGCACCGCATCTGCTTTATCGGCACTGCTGCCGATGATTGACAGTCATCGGCCTGGCCCGCATACCTTATGTATGGCGGACAGACCTCTTTCGCGCATCTACGGCACTGCTGAACGGTTACAATTAAGGGCTATCGGAAATTTTGCGCCCCTAGTGAAAGATTACAACACCTTAATGCTTTGCCTGTGTGCTCAGTGGTCGTGCAAGAAAAACATTCCGACCGAAACGCTTTGCAAATCTGGCAAGGCTCTGCTGCGCTTGCGCCTCGTTTTCAAAAAGACCAAATACCGTAGGGCCACTGCCGGACATCAAAGCCCCGCAGGCACCGTCAGCCAGAAGCTCATCCTTAAGGCGGCCAAGTTCCGGATATCTCCCGATGGTCACGATCTCTAAGTCGTTATATAAAGGAAGATTCCCAGACCCGAGACATAGATTGTGACCATGCACGAAGTCGCGGCCTAAGATATATGGCTTGCCCTCCCTTGTCAATCTAAAATTCTCATAGACCCACTTGGTGGACACGGCAAATCCGGGGTTTACCAGAACAATCCAGCCCGAAAAGGAAGCCGCCTCGGCCTGGATCTCATCGCCAATCCCGGTGGCCCAGGCAGCGTCACATTCATCAACAAAAAAAGGCACGTCAGCGCCCAGGGGCCGGGCCAGATCCGCAAGCTGCCCAGAGGAGAAGGGCAAACCATAGAGTGTGTTCAGGCCACGCAGTGCGGCGGCGGCATCACTGCTCCCCCCTCCCAGGCCTGCGGCAATCGGTACCCTTTTTTCAAGAACAATCTCAACGCCCCCGCCTGTGCCCAGGGCCGCCAAAAAACTTTTAGCCGCCCGATAGACAAGATTATCTTCCCCCGTGGGCAGATTGCTTTGCGGACATGCAACCGTGAGGCCAGAATCCCACCTTGTCAAACGCAGCCGATCAGCAAGGGTAATCTTCACCATCCTGGTTTCAAGGTCGTGAAATCCGTCCGCCCGCCTGCCCTTGATGGCAAGATAGAGATTTATTTTCGCCGGAGCCTCGCAGATAAGTTCCATGGTTATCCCTGTGCCCGAAAGGACAAAAGAAAATCGCCTGATTTCGACAAAAATGAAAACCAGGCGATCATGATTGTTCAAGTATGAGAAGAAAATTGTAACTATGTCAAATTGGGGCCGAAATTGGACAAAAACCACGAAATGTAACTATTCAGCAGTGCCGCAGATGCGAGGAAGAGGTCTGCGAAGTGTGCTATTGCACATGAGCAGGCCGATGACTGTCAATCATCGGCAGCAGTGCCGATAAAGCAGATGTGGTGCTGCTGGATAGTTACAAAAGATCAGCCGTTGGCTTTCACATAGCGCAGTTTCAGATCGGCAAGCACATGGCCAAGAAGTCCCTCCTCCTTGTCGATCAGGTTCCCCTTGGTTTTGTCCTTCAGCAACTGTAAGGTGTCAATGGTATGCTTGGCCAGAACAAGATCCCTGCCGGCCTTCCCGGTTTCCGGGTTCTGGATCTCACCCAAATGAAAAAGAGCCGATGAATTCAACGACATGATCAGGGTGGTAAAGGTTACCTCCGGCAACACACAGTTGTCGTCTTTCCGGATATATCCCTCCGGGCAGCACCCTTTTTCGCTTTTCTCATTTTCGCTCATGGGCTTATCCTCAATGGGCAATTGCAAAAAAATGTTCAGGCCCCAGCCAGCTCCGGCAACTCAAGAACCATGGCGGCATGGATATTCGGCAGAGAACGCACCTTGTCCAGCAAGGTCTTAGGCAGCAGGACATCGGTATTGAGCAGGATCACATTAAGATTGAGATCCCCTTCCCGCTGCTTGCCGACCGTCATCCGGGCAATGTTCACCCCATCGCTGCCAAGGGTGGTGCCGAGCAGACCAATCACCCCTGGGACATCGTTGTTCTGCACAAAAAGCATGGGCCCGGCAGGCAGGGCTTCCATCCGGAAGCCATTGAGACGAACCAAGCGCGGCTCGTTCTTGCCAAACACCGTCCCGGCCAAGACATTTTCGCCCTCGGTCGTTTTCACCCTGACAGTCACCAGATTAAGAAAATCATCACTCCGGCTGGTTTTTGCCTCAACCACCCGGATGCCCCGCTCCTGAGCGATGATCGGCGCGTTGACGTAATTGACCGCGTCTTTGAGGATCGGGGTAAACAGCCCTTTCAGAAAGGCGACGGTGATCGGACTGGTGATCATCTCGGAAAGATCGCCGCAGAACTCGACATTGACCTCCTCCACCCCGCCCTTGGCAATCTGCATGTGGAAGGAGCCAAGCATCTCGGCCAGGGTGATATAGGGGCCGACCTGGGAGAGAACATCCGCGCTTACGGAAGGCACGTTGACCGCATTGGTAATGGTGCCGCGCAGCAGATAGTCCGCGATCTGTTCGGCAATGGCCACTGCGACATTTTCCTGGGCCTCCGCCGTGGAAGCGCCCAGATGCGGGGTACAGATAAAATTATCCAGGCTCAGCAGCTTGCAGTTTTCCTTAGTTGTAGGCTCCACCTCGAAGACATCCAGTCCTGCCCCGCGAATTTCCCCATCCTTAAGGGCCTGGTACAAGGCCTCCTCGTCAATCACCCCGCCTCGGGCACAATCGACGAGAACGCACTCTTTTTTCATCAGCTTGAATTCCTTGGTGGAGAGCAGATGCTTGGTTTCCTTGGTAAGCGGCACATGGACGGAGATAAAATCGGCCCGTTTGCACAGCTCTTCCAGACTCATCAGCTCCACGCCGATTTTCTCCACCAGCTCTTTGGGCATGTGGGGATCAAAGGCGATAACCTTCATCTTCAGACCCTGGGCCCGTTCGGCAAAAATGCTGCCGATCCGGCCAATACCTACAATGCCCACGGTTTTCCCGGTTACTTCCCGGCCAGAAAATTTCTTCTTCTCCCAATTGCCTTCCTTCATGGAGGAGGTGGCCTGGGGGATGTTTCTGGTCAAGGACATCATCATGGCAATGGCGTGTTCCGCCGCAGTGGTGGCGTTGCCGTCCGGGGCGTTCATGACAATGATCCCCTTCTTGCTTGCCGCAGGGATATTGACATTATCAAGACCAATCCCGGCCCGGCCCACAACCCGCAACTTCTCCGCCGCCCCGATGATTTCCTCGGTAACTTTTGAAGCGCTGCGGATTACCAGGCCATCGTATTCAGGGATTATGGCCTTAAGCTCCTCCGGGGAAAGGCCTGTTTTCACCTCAACCTCAAGCCCGGCCTCCTTAAGAATCTGAACCCCAATGGGCGCCAGGTTGTCACTTATCAGAACTTTCATTGTTTCTCCTTTAGGATATAAAAAGCGGCCAAGGTCGTTTACATAACCTTGGCAAATGGTGCAGAGCAGAGATGATGGCCTTGTAACAACTAAAAAACGTGACGGCAAAACGAGTTGTTACGAGTCCAGCAAAGACAAAACAAAGCAAAAAAACCGGAACACCCCGGACTTCCGAAAATCTAACATGCCGATATTATGTGATCAGGGAAGTTTGTCAAGAATAAAACATGGCGGCATCCCTGCCTTGCCTCCCTTTCCCTACTCCTTAAAACAGGCGGAAAAATCTAGCGGCCCATCATCGGCATCGTCAATCTCACCATCTTCCACCTTCAGGCGCCGGTAATGCCGGGCCATATCACAGGCCTTTCTCATCTCTTCATATTTGCGGGCAAAGAGCTTTTCTGGAAATCCAGGCCTATTCAGATAGGCCACCATGTTGGTCAGAATCTCCGTCACCATGCCTTCCACCAGCGCAGCCCGTTCGCTTTCGGCAATAAAAGTTCTCTCCTTGATGGCCAGAAACTTTACCGATCCTGCCATCTTCTCCCGGATCTCTGCCTGCAGGTCAAGATCCGCCTCAGACACCCGGGAGAAAAACTCCTCCTCAACCGGAAGCTCCGCCTCGCAGATAATCTTAACCAGCCAACGGTCTCCAACCATCTTTTTTGACTGGTCATCCACGGTCAGGGTCATCTTGTTTTCAAGACTGCGCTGCTCGATTATCGCCATGAACAAAACTCCTTGGTCACTGAGATGCCTAAGGTTAAAACCCTGTCTGGATAGTGGCCGCTGCCGACAACAGGGCTTGCCCTCTTTGCGGGAAACGGGTATATAACATATCTTTTCATAATGGAACAGGCTATGAATATTGAGATCTACAATACCAAAACCGGGCGAAAATCCCCCCTTGTCACTTTAGAAGAGGGGAAGATCAAACTCTACGTCTGCGGCATCACCGCCTATGACTACTGCCATATTGGCCACGCCAGATCCGCCCTGGTTTTCGACCTGATCGTCCGCTATCTTCGCTTCCGGGGCTACACGGTTACCTTTGTCCGCAACTTCACCGACATTGACGACAAGATCATCAAGCGGGCCCAGGAACAGAACACCACCTGCGAAGAACTTTCTCAACGCTTCATCACCATGTTTCACGAAGACATGGCCAGCCTCGGCATTCTCCCCCCCAGCATCGAACCAAAGGCCACCGAACATCTGCCGGAGATAATCGGGCTGATCGAAGAGCTCATCCGCAAGGGACTCGCCTACCAGGTTGACGCCGATGTCTACTACAGGGTAACCGGTTTCGCCAATTACGGCGCCCTTTCCGGCCGCAACCTGGAAGAGATGCAGGCAGGTGCCCGCATCGCGGTAAACGAAAAGAAAGAACACCCCATGGATTTCGCCCTCTGGAAAGGAAGCAAGCCAGGAGAGCCAACCTGGGAAAGCCCCTGGGGCCCTGGTCGGCCAGGCTGGCACATCGAATGCTCGGCCATGAGCCGCAAATACCTGGGCAATTCTTTTGATATCCACGGCGGCGGCAAAGACCTGATCTTTCCCCACCATGAAAACGAAATAGCCCAAAGCGAAGGCGCCACCGGAGACGAATTCGTCAAATACTGGGTGCACCACGGTTTTGTAACAATCAAAGACGAAAAGATGTCCAAGTCCCTGGGCAATTTCCTCACCATCCGGGAGGTCATCGCCCAATTTGCCCCGGAAGCCCTGCGGCTCTTCATCTTTTCCACCCACTACCGCAACCCGCTGGACTATTCGGAAACAGCCCTGCTCGATGCGGTGGCCGGGCTCAACCGCCTGTACACCTGTCTGGCGGAGATCGAGCAACTGCCCGCAACAGGAAATGACCAGGCAGCCAGCGCCATCTCCAAGGCAGACCGGGAGAAGATCGAAACCCTGGGCGAACGTTTCCTTAAGGCCATGGACAATGATTTCAATTCGGCCCAGGCCCTGGGGCATCTTTTTGAAGGGGTGAAAATCCTCAACAAGATCCGCCAGCATCTGCCAGGCAAACCAGCCCGCCTGGATCTGCAACTACTCAAGCAAGGCGCAAAAACCATCAGGGAAATGGCTGAGGCACTTGGCCTGCTCAGTCAGGAGCCGACGCTCTACCTGCAAAAAGAGCAGGAGAAAATCCTCAAGACCCTCTCTGTTACCCCGGAAGAAATCGAAAAATTCATCACGGCAAGAACCATGGCCAGGGAAGAAAAGAACTGGGCCCTAGCCGATGAAATCCGCGACCAGCTTCTTAACCAGGGCATCGACCTGAAAGATGGCCCCACCGGCACCACCTGGCAGGTAAAACTTCCGTAAACGTTCAGCAGCACCGCATCTGCGTTGTCATCGGCTCGCTCGTGTGCAACAGCACACTTCGCAGGCCTCTTCCTAGCATCTGCGGCACTGCTGAACGTTTACCTCTCTAAATTACGCGCGGTCTTTACGTTCCTGGCAAACGACTCCAAACTTCCTCTGCTCTATTTTTTCTGCATATCTCTTTGCTTCACTCCCGCGTTCTGATCTATAATGGCGAAAACATCTTTTTCGCCTGCTTCCCTCACCCTCGCCAGGAGGTCTGTCATGAAACGAGAACCTGCGGTTGCCCATCAGTTTTACCCCGGAGACCCTGCTACTCTCAAGCGCACCCTTGCCAGTCTGATCCCTGCTGCCGCCATCAAACAGAAGGCTCTGGCCGTAGTCTCGCCCCATGCCGGCTATATTTACTCCGGCAGCGTGGCCGGGGAGACCTTCGCCGCAGTGGAAATTCCCCAGGACATCGTGGTGCTGGGGCCTAACCATCAAGGCTACGGCGCAGCTGTCGCTCTGATGGATAGCGGGGCCTGGCGCATGCCTCTGGGCGAGGTGCCGATCAACACGGTGCTGGCCAAATACCTCCTTGCTCAGACAGACCTCATCACAGCTGACACCCTGGCCCACAAGTTTGAACATTCCTTGGAGGTACAGGTACCCTTCCTGCAATATTTCCGCCCGGACCTGACCCTGACCCCTTTAGTGATCTCCCATCTTTCCTTCGAGACCTGCGAGAAAATCGGGGAAGCGCTCGCCGCCGCCATCAAGCAATACGGCAAGCCCGTCCTCATCGTAGCCAGTTCCGACATGACCCATTACGAATCCCGGGAATCCGCTACGGAAAAAGACTCCCTGGCCATGCAGCATATAGAAGATCTTGATCCTGAGGGCCTGTACAATACGGTGCTTGGCAAGAAAATCACCATGTGCGGCATCATGCCGACCACCATCGCCCTAGTCGCCGCCCTCCGCCTGGGGGCAACCAAGGCCCAGCTCATCCGCTATACCGATTCAGGAGAGGCCAGCGGCGACATCAATCAGGTGGTAGGGTACGTCGGCTTTGTAATTTCTTAAAGGTAACTGCCCAGCAGCACCGCATCTGCGTTGTCATCGGCCCGCTCGTGTGCAACAGCACACTTCGCAGGCCTCTTCCTAGCAGCTACGGTGCTGCTGGGCAGTTACCACCTTTGTAAAGTTCATGCCAAGTTGCACAAATTATTTTTACTGGATAGTGATGCTAAGGCTTAGAGAAAACTGAACATGAGGTATTCCGCGATCAGGCGGCCGAGAGGTGCTGAAAAAGATTGCTTGGCTGGGGGACAGGGATTCGAACCCCGATAGGCAGAGTCAGAGTCTGCAGTCCTACCGTTAGACGATCCCCCATTAAGCGCCGGGGCAAAGAACCGTTGAAAAATAGAGGAACAGGCCGGTTATGTCAAGCAGAATTGTGGCCCTTTCCCAGGTTTACTCATGGGTTACCCTTCTTTTTCCGGAAGCTCGCACCCCAGCAGCCTGGCCTGGCGCAGAAAATACGCATCCGTCATCCCGGCGATAAAATCCCGCACCATGACCACAGCCTGCTGGCCCTCGACGAATTCCTGCCCCTGTTCCCGCAATAGATTAGCATACATTTCCGCCTCCCCCTGCTGTCTGGCGAACTGATCCAGGCACGAGGCAAACAAGACCCGGTAACAGGAAATAATCCTGGCAAGCCCCTTCTTGATGGCCGGGTTCAGATAAATCCGCTCGTAGTTGAAGGCCTTCAACTCCTTGATCCCCTCGGAAACCTCCTCACTGAAAGCAATAGCCCCCTCTTCAAGGCCTCCCGCAATCAGATCGGTAACCAGCCGGTAGACTATACTGCCGTTGGTTTTGCCAAAAAGCTCCTGGCAGCGGCAGGGGATATCAGCCCGGCTGATAAGCTTAAGCTCGATGGCATCCTCGATATCCCTGCCGATATAGGCAATGGTGTCTGCGAAACGGACAACGCAGCCCTCCATGGTCATGGGGATCAGTTCGTGACGGCGATCAAGGGCCTTGGCCGCCCCCTGCAAATCAAAGTCCGCAAAGGTCTTGCCGCGCTGGGGCGCCAGGCTGCGGTTATGGATCTCCCCATCGTGGCAGATGATGCCGTCCAGGGTTTGCAGGGTAAGATTCCAGCCCCGCCCCTGCCGTTCGATGCCTTCCAGAAAACGGACGCTTTGCAGGTTATGCTGAAACGAGGGCAGCCCATGCTCGCGGCAGAGTGCGTCCAGGATCTTCTCCCCGTCATGGCCAAAGGGCGGATGCCCGATATCATGGCCCAGGGCGATGGCTTCGATGAGATCCTCGTTCAGCCGCAGATAGCGGCCAATGGTTCGGGCGATCTTGGCCACCAGCTGCACATGCAAAACCCGATGGGTGATATGATCGTTCTCGACCATGTAAAACACCTGGGTTTTGTCAATGTAGCGGGTATAGGCCCGCGAATGCAGAATCCGGTCGCTGTCCACGGTAAAGGCCTGACGGTGATCCTCGTCCTGCCCGTCTTCAGGCCGCCGCCTGATACCCTCTCGGCTCAGGCTGGCAAACGACGACAAACGATCGGCCTCAAGGGCGTCCAACTGGTCTTTCAAGGCAAGTAAACTGGGGTTGGTCGCATGGCGCATGGCTTTATCTTCCTAATAATGTGTCGTGGCTGAAGAGCTGGCAAAGTATACCGCACAATGCCTTGTCGTCTGAGTGATTTTTTTGATGACGCATTCCTGGTATCCACTATAATAGCGCCAGACAATCCAGCAAACTACCAGCACAACAAGGAGGTTCCCTTATGTCCGTCTCCCGGGCAGATTTTGCCGAAGCGCTCGCCGTAGGACGGCCACCCAACGTGGTCAAACTCTTCCCTAACTCTCACGCCCTGATCGTCAGCGGCAAGGTGATCGACCGGGCCTTGCGGGCCAAGGGCAAGGCCATGACCATCGCCGCCAATGGCCGCAACAACTTCATCATCCGTGGAGCCCTGCTCGCCGCGCAACGGGCCAACGCCGCGATCATCATCGAGATCGCCCGTTCCGAAGGCGGGGCCAGCGCCTACTGCCCGGTGAACTACTGGAACATGGCCATGCAGGTGGATCAGGCCATGAACGAACTGGGGATCACCGTGCCGGTGGCCATTCACGCCGACCATTACGGGATCAAAAAGGAGGCGGATCTGGATTTCGCCAAGGTGGAGATCCCCACCATCTTCGAGGCTGGCATTACCTCCATCGCCATCGACGCCTCCCATCTACCCGACGACAAGAATCTTTTAACCAATCTGGCCCTGACTCAGCTGGTGCCAGCCTGGGCCGGGCTGGAAACGGAGATCGGCGAGATCAAGGGCGACCAGGGGCTTTCCACCCCGGCGGAAGCGCTCTTTCTAATTCAGGGCCTCAACGCCCACAACATCTTCCCCGACTGGATCGCCTTAAACAACGGCACCACCCACGGCATTGAAGAAAACAGCCAGGGCATTCAGGTGGGGCTGACCGCCGAAGTCCACGCCGCCCTGGCCCCGTACCAGGTTTCCGGCGCCCAGCACGGCACCTCGGGCAACAGTTCGGAGCGGCTGCGGGAGATCGCCGCCCTAACCTCCACCACCAAAGCCAATGTGGCCACGGCCCTGCAGATGATTTCCTGGGGTTTACAGGTGAACGACTACGGCAACGCCATCCTCGATGCAAACGGCAACTTCATCAAGGTAAAAGACGCCGGAGTCACCGAAAATATGTGGCAGCAGATGGTTGCCTGCGCCGAGGCCAACGGCTGGAAAAAAGGCAACTACAAGAGCCTGAACCTGCCCTTTGAACCAAAGTTGATGGGACAGCCCACAGCGATTCGGGAGCGGATGGTGAAACGGGTGGAAGAGTTTGTCTACAATCTGCTGGTCAACGTCTTCAATGCCCAGGACAGCGCCCCCTTAGGGATCAAAGCCATCCTGGAGAAAGGCTCCTGCGACATGGGGCCCAAGGTTGGCCGCCTCGAAGACCCTGAGCAGTGGAGCGGCGAAAAGATTCCCCGGCGGGCAGCCAGCCTTGGCAGCGACAAGGGCCCGGCAGGTGATTTTGACGATTGATCAGCCAGGCCCCGGGTTTTACCAGCCCCCATTTTCCTGCCGTTGCCGGTGCTTGAAACCGCCGCTGGTTCTGTAACCGGCGGCGGTTTTTTATGAGCGCTCAGGCCGATAACCACCATCCCCACCAAGATAACCAAGGCAAACCCATGACCAACCCTGCGGAAAAATTCCTTGCTCTCCTTGAGATTATCAGCCGCCTTCGCGCCACAGACGGCTGCCCCTGGGACAAAAAACAGACCCCCCAAACCTTCAAGCACTATCTTGTTGAAGAAACCCACGAACTGCTCGAGGCAATCAACGAAGACAACCCCAGCCATATCTGCGAGGAACTTGGCGACCTTCTTTTTCAGGTTATTTTTCTCAATAATCTTTACCAGGAAAAGAATCTCTTCACCCTTGAGGAGGTCATTGCTTCCATTTCCACGAAAATGATCCGGCGCCACCCCCATGTGTTCGGCAACAAAACAACAAACTCCGAGCAGGAGCTTCGCCAGCAGTGGCAGGCAATAAAAAATCAGGAAAACGAGAAGAAAGACCAGCCCCGGCATCTCCTGGCCTCCATCCCCAAAAGCCTGCCAGCCCTGCGCAGGGCGCAACGGGTGGCAGACCGGGTCGCCAGAGAGGGCTTTGACTGGCCAAATCTCTCTGGAGCCCTGGGCAAGGTTACGGAAGAATTTCAGGAACTGCAAGAGGCCTTTGCTAAAGGAACGCGCGAACACCTCAAGGAAGAATTGGGCGACCTCCTCTTTGCCATCACGGTGGTGGCAAGAAAGGCGGAGATCGACGGAGAAGAAGCTCTGCATGCGGCAACGGACAAGTTCACGGCCCGCTTTCTCCTGCTTGAGAAAAATATTACCAAAAAAGGCAAACAGATGGCTGATCTTTCCCCAGAGGCGCTCATGACGCTCTGGCAGCAAAGCAAAAACGAGCCGGAATCATCGTGAGATAAAATCGTGAGATAAAAGGGGGAAAACTTTGCGACTTTGCGCCTCGTCCCTAAGGCCTGACGGAAGATTAGCGCTAATCAGGATTTCTTAAGAGCGTCCCCCAGGCTGATGCCGTTTCCCTGGTCAGGCGAGCGAGTACCAGGTTGCCTTGCCTGAACCATGCTGCTCCAAGTGGCGCCGGTGGGCCACTTGGAGCAGATGCAGCTTGATCGTATGCAGTTTATGCCCAGCAGGGTGACTGCTTCCATGATGGCAAGACGCCCTCTTCAACGTCACCGCAAACTGGCAGTGCCTTGCAGGCAGCGGCCTGGATCAACAGCCACTAACTCCTTCACCCCCTCATAATAGGTTCGTTGGCCAGGGAAACCGATCCGCCGGTGTTTGCTTTTCATGCGATAGACCGGCTTCAATTCCAATTTGTTGCTTCCCTGCTTGATTTCCACCAGCTGCTCCAACACGACGCCGTCCCCAGGCAAGGCCGCTGTAACCCGATGCATTCCGACCGGCAGCCGCAAGGTAGTGGCAAACCGGTACCGGACACCGTTGCCGATCTCCGGATCGCTGCTGCCCCGATGCACCCCGGTTTCCACGGCCATGTCGCCACTTACCCGCCGGACCTGATCGCCTGCCCCGACCAACAATTGATAACGATCCGTGCCGTAGCCGGTTGTGTCAATCACAACACTGTTGGGTTTTCTGGTCTTTACCGTTAACGACACCTGCAGATCACCGAAACCAGCAGGCGCAGGCTGGTTGCCTTGCCCCACCAACGGGGAAACATTCTGGCCGGCTTGGAATTCAAGCCGTCTGATGGTTTCGGTGGAGGCGCAGCCGACAAACAGGACAAATGAAAGTACCAGCATGCTGATCTTTTTCATGATATGTTTTCCTCGTTGTGTCTGTTAATTTTGGAGTTTTGTTTTCACCTACGTCGAAGCGCGATATCCGTCGATGGTTAAATCGCCTCCTCGAATATGGCATTCTTCCTTGCCGCCCATTCCTCCCACCAGCGATACAGGGTTGGCAGCACAACCAGGGTCAGCAGGGTCGAGGTTAGCAGCCCGCCGATAACCACCGTGGCCAGCGGCCGCTGCACCTCCGCGCCGGTGCCCTGCGAGAGCGCCATGGGGATGAAACCAAGCGAGGCCACCATGGCGGTCATCAAAACCGGGCGCAATCGGATGATGGCTCCATTGACGATGGCCTCGTCCAGCGATTGCCCCTGTTCGCGCAGCTTGTTGAAGTAAGAGACCATGACGATGCCGTTCAGCACCGCCACGCCGAAAAGAGCAATAAAGCCGATGGCGCCGGACACCGACAGAGGCAGGCCGCGGAGAAAGAGGGCCACAATGCCGCCGATCAGGGCGAAAGGAACATTGAGGATAATAAGAAAGGCCTGCCTGATGCTGCCAAAGGCCGAGAAGAGCAAAATGAAGATCAGGGCCAGACAGATGGGCAGAATCACCGCCAGCCGCGCCATGGCCCGCTGCTGATTTTCAAACTGCCCGCCCCAATCGAGATAGTAACCGGCAGGGAGCTTGATCCTTGCCTCAAGCGCCTTCTGGGCGGAGGCGACAAAGCTGCCTATATCCCGGCCGCTGACGTTGCACTCCACCACGATCCTGCGGGAGCCATTCTCCCGGGAGATCTGAGCAGGCCCTTCTTCGGTCTTTATCCGGGCCAATTGTTTAAGCGGGATGCGAGCGCCGTCCGGGGCTAGGATGAGAAGATCGCCGAACTTTCCAGGGTTGTCGGAAATAGCGGTGGGGAACCGCAGCGCCACCCCGAACCGTTTTTGCCCCTCGAACAGCTCCGAGACGGCCTTGCCGCCGGAAGCCAGTTCCAGCACCTCATTGATGTCAGCCACACTGATGCCGTAACGGGCAATGGCCGCCCGGTCGATTTCTATTTGCAGATAGGCCAGGCCGGAAACCTTCTCCACCTGCACATCGGTGGATCCTTCCACCTTTTTGACCACCTCGGCAATCTCGTTGGCCTTGTCCTTGAGAATCTCCATCTCTTCGCCATAGAGTTTGATGGCGATCTGGGATTTGACCCCGGAAATCAGTTCATCAACCCGCAGAGCAATAGGCTGGCTGAAGGAGAAGGTCATGCCGGGAATGTTTTCCAGGCGTTCCCGCATCCTGTCCACCAGTTCATCCTTGGTTTTCGCCGTTGTCCATTCATTGCGGGGCTTGAGGCTGACAAAGATATCAGAGATGTCTATGCCCATGGGATCGGAGGCTATCTCGGCCCTTCCGGCTCTGGCCACCACACTTATCACCTCGGGGAAAGATTTGAGGGCTTTCTCCACGGCGGCTGAGGTTTTGACCGTATCGGTTACCGAAACCGAGGGCAGGCGGAACGACTGGACGGTAATGCTTCCTTCATCCAGAGAGGGCAAAAACTCGCTTCCCAGAAACGGCACCAGAAGCAGGGAAGCCGCCATAGCCACGCCGGTTATGGCCAGGGTCTTTTTGGGATTGGCAAGACTTTGCCGCAGAACAGGAAGGTATGTTTCCCGTATCCTGATCAGCAATCCCGGCTCCTTTTCCACAACCTTGCCCTTAAGCAGGAAGGAACATAGCGTGGGCACCAGGGTCATGGTCAGAATCAGCGAGCCCAACAGGGCAAAGCCGACGGTGAAGGCCATGGGAGAAAACATCTTCCCTTCCATGTCGGTCAGGGTCACAATGGGAAGATAAACAATGATGATGATCAGCACGCCGAAAAGAACCGGTTTGGCCACCTCCATGGCCGACATATAAATTATATGACGGCTGCTTGTCCCCTCCTTGCGCTCCGAAAGATGCCGCACCGTGTTTTCGACCATGACCACGCTGCCGTCCACAATCATGCCGAAGTCAATGGCGCCCAGCGTCATCAGGTTGGCGGAAAGCCCAAGCCAGTGCATGCCGAGGAAGGAAAACAACATGGAGAGCGGGATAGTCAACGCCACTATAACGGCGCCACGCATATTGCCCAGAAAATAGAAAAGGATGGCGATTACCAGCAAGCCGCCCTCGATCAGGTTGGTGACCACCGTGCGGATGGTCTTCCAGACCAGCTCGGTGCGGTCGTAGTAAGGAACCAGCCTGACCCCTTCCGGCAAGGCTTTTTCAATGGTCTTGATCTTCTCGGTTACTTTGGCTACTACTTCGCGGCTTGAAGCCCCCTGCAGCATCATGACAATGCCGGCAACCACCTCTCCCTTGCCGTCGTAGGTTGTCGCTCCCTGGCGCGGTTCGTCGCCGATGATCACCTCCCCCGCGTCATGCAGGCGGATGGGTGTGCCGCCCGAACTTTTCACCACGATGTTCTTCAGATCATCAACGCCTCTGGCCTGACCTATGCCGCGCACCATCAATTGTTCTTCGCGATGCTCGATAAAGCCCGCGCCCACGGTGGCGTTGTTCTTTTCCACCGCTTCGCTGATCTCGCCGATGGTCAGATTCAGGCTTTTGAGCTTGCCGGGGTCAAGCACGATCTGATACTGCTTGACCTGACCGCCGAAGGAGTTCACATCGGTTACCCCCGGCACCGTACGCAGGATCGGCCGCACCAGCCAGTCCTGAATGGAGCGCAGTTCCCTGGCATCATGCCGGTCGGAGGTAAGAACATATTGATAGATTTCCCCAAGCCCGGTAGTAACCGGCCCCAACTGGGGCTCGATCCCTTTGGGCAGATGCTCCCGGGCCTGCTGCAGCCGTTCAAAAACCTGCTGCCGGGCAAAATAGATATCAACCCCGTCTTCAAATACTATCGTCACCACCGAGAGGCCGATCTTGGAAACCGACCGCACCTCCTTAAGCCTCGGCAGCCCGCCCATGGTGGTTTCCACCGGAAAGGTGACCAGTTTCTCCACCTCGGTCGGGGCCATTCCGCCTGCCTCGGCCAGCACCTGCACCTGGACGTTGGTCACATCCGGGAAGGCGTCCACGGGCAGCCTGTTCATGGCCCACAGCCCGACGCCGATCAGGATGGCGGTGGCCAGAATGATCAGCAGTCGTTGCTTGAGCGCAAACTGCAATATTTTATCTATCATAAGGATCTTCCTTTATATTTCGTTTAATGGCCGTGTTCGCCCAGTTCGCCCTTCTGCAGCTCTGATTTGAGCAGAAACGATCCTTTGGCAACATAGCGTTCTCTCTCCTTGAGGCCGGAAACCACCTCGACCAGGCCGCCACTCACACGCCCCAGCTCCACTTTCCTTGGCGCAAATTCAACCCCGTCCCCGGTTATAAAGAGAACTTTCCCCCCGGGCAATTCCTGCAAGGCTTCCTCCGGCACCGCCAGAACCGGCGGGGTATCCGTGGGCAGGGCCAGTTCGACGCTGGCGAACATCTCCGGTTTCAGCTTCCGGCCAGGGTTGGCGACTTCCACCCGCGCCTTGACCGTGCGGGTCGCCTCATCGACCAGATCAGCAAGATGGGTAATGCGCCCTTTCAGTTTGAGCTCAGGAAATGCTCCGACCGTGATAATCGCGGCCTGCCCCTTTTTCACCTTGGCCAGATCCTTCTCGTTGATATCCACCAGCACCCAGACCAGGGAAAGATCCGCCACTGTGTAAAGGCTTTTGGCCGGATCGGACAATTCGCCGACAACCGCCTCTTTTGCCGTAATCACCCCGCTGATCGGCGAACGGACGGTCAGAAGCGGTCTTTTCTGTCTGCCGTCTTCCAGGTCGGCTGCTGACAGGCCATAAAGCGCTAACCGCTCTGCATCGTTGTGCAAATCAGCCTGCGCGATCTGGTAGTCGCTCTCAGCCTGGAATACATCCTTGCGGGCGATAATCTTTTTTTCCGATAATGCCAGCGCCCGATCCAGCTTGTCCTTGGCAAGTTGCAGCCTGGTTTTCGATTGACGATAACGGTTGAGCGCCTCGCCCAACTCGACACTGTCCAGGGTAACCAGGGCCTGGCCGCTGGCAACGCTGTCGCCCAGGGAAGCACGCACCGAAACGATCTTGCCGGGGATGCGGGGGGAGACATGGGCTATCCGATCGGCATTAACCGCCACCTTGCCGGTCACGTTGATTGCCCCGACCAGAAGCTGCTTTGCCGCCTCAACAATTAAAACGCCATTTTGCCTCTGCGCCTCGGTGGTCATTTTTACCCTGTCCGCCTCCGCGTGTTTTTCCTCTCCCCCAGGCTCCTCAACATGTCCGCCTGCCTTTTCCTCCTGATGGCCGGCCTCCGTTTCTTCAGTATGGGACTCACCGCCGGTACGAAGATGGGTAAAGCGATAAATGATGCCGCCTGCCAGAGCAAGGGCCAGGATAATGCCGATAATGATTGCTTTTCTGTTCACTGCCCACCTCCTGATACTGCGGAATTACACCCACAGGGCATAAGTTTCGTTTGTACCCTGACGGGCATAAAATCCGGCAAGCTGCTCAACTCAGCTTTATCTTTTAATACCAAGCCAGCGGAAGATTCCAGACGGCTGTGCGTTTCAATGGCCGCTTGCAGGGCGGTCAGTTCCGCTTCCTGCTGTTCGCCCAGCCGCCGCTTCTCGTCCAGCAGCTGTTGCAGGCCGATTTCGCCAAGGGCAAATGCCTCCTGCTGGATCTTGAAGTTTTCGCGGGCCACCGGCCCCAAGGCGGTGCGATGCAGTTCAAGCGCGGTCAGGACAAGCCGATACTGGGCCAGCAGGTCGCGCACCTCGGCGGCCACGCTTCGCCTGCCCCCCTCCAGCCGATGCCTGGCCGCAGAAACACGGGCTCCGGCCTTGACCGACTCCGCCTGATTCCGAGAAAACAGTGGCAGCGGCAGGGAGAGTTTCATCCCCATGATCCGGTCACTGGTCTGCTCCGTTCCAGGAACAAGCAGGCCGCCATTGAGATCGTAGGTATTTTCAGAAGAACGTTCGTTCCGGTAAGAAAGCGCCAGGGTCAACGGGGGAACCGCCTCGGCCCTGGCGAGAGACAGCAGCGCCGCCTCGCGCTCCCCTTCCCGACGTTGCGCGGCCAGATCAGGACGACGTTCCAGGGCGGCGGTCAAAAGCTCTGCCTCAACCGGCAGTTCAGCTGAGGGGGCCGCAATTCCGGCAAGAGGCGGCAGTTCGGCCGCACCGTTTAAGCCCAGCAGCAGCGCCAGCCGGCGGCGGGCTCCATCGGCGGCAGCCAAGGCTTCAAACTGGCGCAAGTCGTTCCGGCGCAGGTCAATTTCCGCCTGCTGCACCTCGAATTCGGCCAGGTCACCGGCCTGAAAACGGGCTGTGGCCACCCCCAGCAACTCGGCGGCCACAGCCTGCTGCCCTCGAATCAGCTCCACCCGCCGGGCGGCCAGAGCCGCATCCAGCCAGGCGCGCCGGGCCTGCTCGGCCAGGACTCTCTCCTGGTCACGCAGGCGCGCTTCCATTACCGCAACCTCGGCCCGGGCCAGCTCCTGACGCCGTTTACCCACCGGCAGTAAGGGGATCTCCTGGGACAGGGCAATACCGATACTTTTTTCATCCGGGCTTTTGCTTAAGGCGCCGGTGGCACCCTCCAGCTCAAGAACCGGGTTAGACAGGCTGCCGCTCAGCTCGGCAGCAGAGCGGCTTCCCGCAAGTTCTTCACGCAAGGCTGCAAGGTCGTAATTCTTCTCCAGGGCAATGGCTGCCGCGCCCGCCATATCAAGGGGGCT
>Ga0208863_1000791_pt1 | contig 25052 bp, 23 predicted proteins | sample RifOxyD3_FD_184040 | JGI IMG/M metagenome (GOLD analysis project Ga0208863, IMG submission 184040) | Soil microbial communities from Rifle, Colorado - Rifle Oxygen_injection D3 (SPAdes) | ecosystem: Environmental > Terrestrial > Deep subsurface > Rock core/Sediment | place: Rifle, Colorado...
AAACGTGGCTGTGCGTCTTGCTTTTAACTTCGCCTTCGATGGTCTGCCCATCTTCTTTGACCTGTTTGGCTGGTTCTTCACTGGCCGTGCCCATGCCTTCCTTGAAGCCCTTCACCGCGCCGCCCAGATCGCTGCCCACGTTGCGCAATTTTTTGGTGCCGAACACCAGCATCACCACGACCAGTACGATCAACCAATGCCAAATACTCAATGAACCCATTGCTATCCCCTTAAAAAAATTAACCGCGTTTGACCATAGGCGGGATATTTCCGCCCCCGATGATATGCACATGCAAATGAAATACTTCCTGACCGCCACCGCTACCGGTGTTGATCACCGTGCGAAACCCGTCATCCAACCCCTGCTCTTTGGCAAGCTTTGGCGCTAAGAGCAGCATCTTTGCCAGCAATGCAGCATGACTCTCATCCGCATCGGCTAATGACGCCAGATGCAGCTTTGGAATCAGCATAAAATGCACGGGCGCTACCGGGTTGATATCGTGAAACGCTAGCACCTCGTCGTCCTCATACACCTTGCGGCAAGGAATTTCTCCGCGCACTATTTTGCAAAAAAGGCAGTTACTCATCATTACCCCTTGATTCTACTGTTTTTTTCTGCAATACCCGACAAACCTTCGCGGCGCGCTAACTCGGTGAGCACATCGTTAGCCGACAGGCCGTGATGCGCTAGCATCACCATGGTGTGAAACCACAGATCCGCTGTCTCATAAACGATATGGGCTTTGTCGCCTTCCTTGCTGGCCAGTATCGTCTCGGTCGCTTCTTCGCCTATCTTCTTCAGGATGGCGTCTTCGCCCTTACTGAACAATTTGGCGACATATGAACTGTCAGGTGACGCCAGTTTGCGAGACTCTATCGTTTCAGTCAGTGTTTGTAAAATATTCATGCTTTCGTCATTCCCGCGCAGGCGGGAATCTATTCCATTCATTTTTTGTAAATTTCGTCCGGCGACTTCAATACTTCATCCACTGCACACCACTGCCCCTGCTCCAGGCGGGTGAAGAAGCAGCTCTCGCGTCCGGTATGACAGGCGATGCCGCCCTGCTGTTCGATCTGTAAAAGAATCACATCGCTGTCGCAATCGATCCTGATTTCACGCACCTTCTGAATATGGCCGGACTCTTCGCCCTTGTGCCAGATTTTGCTGCGCGAGCGCGACCAATAAACCGCCTCCGACTTCGCCGCCGTTAGCTGCAAGGCCTCACGGTTCATCCACGCCACCATCAGCACCCGCCCCGTTTCGGCATCCTGCGCGATGGCCGGAACTAAGCCGTCATCGGACCACTTAATGCGATTTAACCATAACTCGCTCATGACTGAAACAGACCAGAAAAATCCTGTACCAGGGAAGAGGAAAGAGGGAAGAGGGAAGGGTAAAATCTCCGCGCCCTTATCCCTTCCCCCTTATCCCTTCTCAATTTTTCATTACTCACAGCCTGACCTCTATCCCTTTTGAGGCCATAAATTGCTTGGCCTGCTGCACGGTGTATTCGCCGAAGTGGAAGATGCTCGCCGCCAGCACGGCATCGGCACCACCTTCTGTCACCCCATCGGCCAGATGCTGCAGATTACCCACGCCGCCGCTGGCGATCACCGGAATTTCCAGCGCATCGGTCACCCGACGAGTTAACGCCAGATCGAAACCGTTTTTTTGCCCGTCCCTATCCATACTGGTCAGCAGGATTTCACCCGCGCCCAGCAACTGCATTTTTTTCGCCCACTCGACCACATCCAAGCCGGTCGCTTTGCGTCCGCCGTGGGTGAATACTTCCCAGTTCCCCGGAGAGACCTGTTTGGCGTCGATCGCCACTACGATGCACTGCGAACCGTAACGACTGGCCGCATCCGCCACCAACTGAGGATTGACCACCGCCGAGGTGTTGATGCTGACCTTGTCCGCACCCGCATTGAGCAGGTTGCGCACATCACCCACTTCGCGCACCCCGCCGCCGACTGTCAGCGGAATAAACACCTGAGAGGCGACCTGTTCGATGATGCGGAAGATAATTCCTCGGTCATCGGAGCTGGCCGTAATGTCCAGAAAAGTCAATTCGTCCGCGCCCTGTTCATCGTAGCGGCGCGCGATTTCGACCGGATCACCGGCATCGCGCAACTCGACGAAGCTCACGCCTTTCACGACGCGACCATGGGTCACATCGAGACAGGGAATGATGCGTTTAGCTAACATTTACAGCAGCTTAGGCGACAACTGGTCGGCCAGCGCCTGCGCGGCGCGGAAATCCAGCGTACCTTCATAGATCGCACGACCGGTAATCGCCCCGGTGATGCCTTCGGTCTCGACCGCGCACAGACGACGCACATCGTCCAGATTGGTGATACCGCCACTGGCGATCACCGGCACGTGCAAAGGACGCGCCAGTTCCACGGTCGCTTCGATATTCACACCGGTCAGCATGCCGTCACGGCCGATATCGGTGTAGATGATCGCTTCCACGCCGTAATCTTCAAAGCGCTTGGCCAGATCGCCCACGTCGTGTCCGGTGAGCTTAGACCAGCCGTTCACCGCAACATTGCCGCCCTTGGCGTCCAGACCTACCATGATATGGCCGGGGAACGCGTCGCAGGCTTCATGCAAAAAGCCGGGAACCTTAACGGCCGCCGTGCCGATGATGATGTAAGTCACACCGAGATCGAGGTAACGTTCGATGGTTTCCAGATCGCGGATACCGCCACCCAGTTGCACCGGCACATCGGCACCGACCGCTTCGACGATGCTGCGCACGGCAGATTCATTCTTGGGTTTTCCGGCAAACGCGCCGTTCAGATCCACCAAATGCAGGCGGCGAGCGCCCTGATCCAGCCAGTGACGGGCAGTGGCCGCAGGATCTTCGGAAAACACCGTAGACTCTTCCATCAAGCCTTGCTTGAGGCGAACACAGTGACCGTCTTTTAAATCAATCGCAGGAATTATGAGCATGGCGAATAAGTAGTTTAATTAAGGATTCCAGTGGACAAAGTTTTGCAGCAGTTTAAGCCCTGCTGCCTGGCTTTTTTCGGGGTGAAATTGCACCGCAAATAAATTTTCCTGCGCGACCGCGCAAACGAATGGCTCTGGATAATCGCTGGTCGCCTGTATCAAGCCTGCGTCTTGTGGTTTCACATAATAGCTGTGCACATAGTAAAAACGCGCATCCTGTTCGATCCCGGCCCACAAAGGGTGCGCCCCCCTTCCTAACCTTCCCCCTTCAAAGGGGGCAGGGACAAACGTGTCCTCGCCCTTCGGGCGATGCTCTATTTGACGCACCTGATTCCAACCCATGTGCGGCACTTTGAGCTTCTGACCGGCCGCATCCTGCATATTAGCGGCAAAACGCAACACCTCGCCCTGCAAGACGCCCAAGCCCGGCACATCGCCTTCCGCACTGTGTTCGAACAACATTTGCAGACCGATGCAGATACCCAGAAAAGGTTTGCTGCGCGACGCATGAATCACGGCACTGCGTAAACCCCGCGCATCCAGCTCGCGCATGCAATCCGGCATCGCGCCCTGCCCCGGAAATACGACCCGACCTGCCTGCTCGATCACCGCCGCATCGTCGGTGACCATGATATTGGCGGTCGGCGAGACATGGCGAAAAGCCTGTTCGACCGAGCGCAGATTACCCATGCCATAGTCGACAATGGCGACATCGATCTTTGTCACTACAGCACTCCCTTGGTGGATGGCATCATGCCTGCCATGCGAACATCCGGCTCCAGCGCCATGCGTAAGGCGCGACCGAAGGCTTTGAAGATCGTCTCAGCCTGATGGTGCGCATTGCTGCCCGCCAGATTGTCAATGTGCAAGGTGACCAGCGCGTGATTGACGAAGCCCTGAAAGAATTCGTGGAACAGATCGACATCGAAATTACCTATCGTCCCGCGCACGAATTCGCAGTTAAACACCAGCCCCGGGCGACCCGACAAATCCAGCACCACGCGGGACAACGCCTCATCCAGCGGTACATAAGCGTGACCGTAACGGGTCAATCCCTTCTTGTCACCCACCGCCTTGTTGAAAGCCTGACCTAAGGTGATACCCAGATCCTCGACCGTGTGGTGCGCATCGATGTGCAAATCGCCCTTCGCGACGATATCCAAATCCAGCAAGCCGTGGCGCGCAATTTGGTCGAGCATGTGATCGAGAAAAGGCAGACCGGTATCGAAGCGGGCTGTGCCCGTACCGTCCAGATTCAATTCGACGCAAATCTGCGTCTCCAGGGTATTGCGTACAATTTTAGCGGTGCGCATGTTATGTTCCATTTATTGTAGGTCGGGTGCTAACCCGACATCCGATTCGTCGGGTTAAAACCCGACCTACGCAAGACTCTCTTGCAATGCAGCAATAAAACGCTCGTTTTCCGCTGGCGCACCGACCGTCACACGCAGACAATCGGTCAACATCGGATGTCCGCCGTTGAGGTTTTTAATCAGCACACCGCGCTGTTTCAATCCGTTAAAGACTTCCGTCGCACAGGCTACACGGAACAACAGAAAGTTCGCCTCGGAAGGAAACACCTGCACGCCGGTTATGGCAGCCAACCGTTGATACAGCGCGCTACGGTCAAGTTTAATCTGCTCGGCTTGCGCCAACAGCACATCGTGGTTGTCAAGCAACTTCTCGGCGACCAATTGCGGCAAAACCCCGACATTATACGGCAAACGCAGCTTTTCCAACTGTTCCAGCCAGAGCGTGCTGCCGACCAGAAAACCCAGTCGCAGACCGGCCATACCCAGTTTGGAAAAAGTGCGCATCACCAGCAAATTCGGATATTCGGATAACTGCGGCACGAAGCTGTCGCTGGCAAAGGCGTAATACGCCTCATCGATCACCACCAACCCGGGAGCTGCCGCGATGATTTGCCGCACATCATCCGCGCTAAAAATATTGCCGGTCGGATTGTTAGGGTAAGCCAGAAAAATCAGCGCGGGTTGTTCGCGGGCGATCGCCGCCAGCATCGCGGGTAAATCCAGTGAAAAATCAGCGGCTAACGGCACCCCGACGTAACGCATATCGATAAAGGTCGCGATCATCTTGTACATGACGAACGAAGGCTCGACAGAGAGCACGACCGCATCCGGCTTATTGACCGCCATCGCCAGCAACTGGATCAACTCATCCGAACCGTTGCCCAGCAGCACCGACATATCATCCGGCAAATTCAGCAGAGCACTGATCTTTTGTTTCAGCGAGGTCGGATTCGGATTCGGATAGCGGTTGATCTGCGCATTACCCACGATCGCCGCGATTTCTTCGCGCAGCGCATCCGGCACCAGATAAGGATTCTCCATCGCATCGAGCTTGATGTAACCGCCGCTGTCTGGCACATGATATCCATGCAAAGCGAGTATTTCAGGGCGAATCAGACTATGGACCAGCGAGGCAACAGAAACAGGCGACATGGAAGGTAACTAAAATACGTAAAAAGACATCTCGAAGCTTACCACAGCTCAATTAAACAATGACAAAAAACTGATATTTTGATCTCTAGCCCCCCGCAAAGTGCGCTGCGCTTTCCAAATAACCACAGCAATCAGAATACAGGCACAGCGCCATAAGCGCCCGCCATGTATTTAGCATAAAAATGATAAATCTGACCGTCGTGAGCCAGCCGTGCGACAGGTGTCCACGTTCTCGAAACTGTGTCTTGATATGCTACAAAGAGTGCCTTCATGTGTCCCGCGTGCCATTTAATGATAAAAGACGATTTCTGTTAATGCTCAACATTGTGTTGGCAAATCACCTTGCCTATAGCCCGCCAACTTAACCCCGCGCAAACTCGATAATTTTTTGTGTTTGCTGATCGGGTACTACCACCACATCATTGGCGGCCATCTTCTGAATAATCTCCTGATACATCTCGAAGCGCTTGCCATCGGTCTCGGCAGGCCCCTGCACCGGAAACAGCACTCGATCCGGCAATAATTTTAAAGCCCGCAATTTTTCGACTTTGCCCAACCACGCCCAACCATGATCGTAGATTTGCGCCGGATCTTCGTGTGCCAAATGCAAGGGTTTAATCGCTTTTACTGCGCGCCCATTTTCTTTATGCACAAAGGGCAGGCGGGTGTGATATGTGTTCATATCTCCCAAAGTCTCGGGGCGATATTGCTTGCCCAGCTTGGCATCCGCCAAAGCCCTGCGCACATTTTTTTCCAGCAACTGCTCCTGATAAGCCTTGGTCGCAAAATTGCGCTCTACGTAGTGGCCGAATAACTCATCGAATTTCTGCACCGGATCATCGGCCAGCACAACGCGCACCGCATCAAAGCGCATCATGGCCTCACGTGGGCGCGTCAACTCGGCAAACAGATGGCGCGCCAAATCGGCATCTATCCGGGTTCCTTGTTTTGGATCAAGCCAGTTACCGATGCGTTTCAGCTCTTGCTTAAAATCGTTGGCGGCACGGCGATAGATGCCCGCATCCAATTCCTCGAAAAAGGCTGTGATGCGGCGGATATGCTGCAATAACCTGAACTCGAATAAGTTGGCATCCGGGCATGACATCACGATACCCACATTGGCAAACTCGCCAGTTTCCAGATACGGCAGAAAACGAACGATAGCGTACTGGCAGGCGTATTTTTTCATCACGCTATCCTCCAAAAATGTTCATCGGTAAATCGGTTGAGAGTCTCTCTTGCTGCATCGCGGTTGAAATTGGCAGGAACTCCTTCTCCCTCCCACCACCACTCTGGAGGGACATTATCGCAAGCGCAATCGAATTCAGCAACCGCAGCCGCCAAGCGGTTGCGGTAAAGATCGCGCTCCACCAAGTCGTCTATGACATTCAAAAGGCTGCCATTGAATACATGCGTCTGTATAAACTGTAGCGGATCAAAGTGGGGATCGAATGCCTGATTGTGGTCAATGACGGCCAAGCTTGAATTTTTTTGATCCCACAGTAAATTGGGATTGCCGCCTTTCTCGCTTAAAGTACGATCCGCGTTATGCACCCACCAGTCGAACAGCGCCACATCCTTGCGGACTTGCTCACTCACTTTGGAAATATGCGAAAAGGAAAATTCCTGCACATGCGGCAATGCCTTGGAACCGAAGACGAGCCCGCTGCCCAGTTCGTTCGCATCGCTGCGGCTACACCATCTGATCAATTCGGGCGGAATCTCCACTATTTCAAAATCGGGAACAGGCAGGCCAAAAGCGCGCGCCAGCCGTCCTCCCGCATACTCTGCAATCAGACTTTGCCTGCCTGCGCCCCGGCCTTTGACGAAATAAGCCTGTCCATCTTCGCAGCGGCAATAGAACGGCTTGGTGATACCCTGAATCGAGCGGTCAAGGATTTCAATAATCTGGACAGTCATTACCCCTCCATCAAATCAGGCATTACGAGCCTGTATCTGAGCCATGATTTCCAGCTTCGGTAAGCTGTTCACAATCTTCATGGTTTCCAAGCTCACGGTCACAACGCGCTGAAACAGTTCAAGCGGGTAGCGCGGGTTGCCCATTGTTTCCACTGCCCAGTCATTCGCATCGTTGACGATGCCGCTGTCCTTGTCAGTCTTCACGCATTGGCGCTCAACAACCCAATCCAGTGCCGGTTTGCCGTTGACGATGTAGTCGTAAGCTTTCAGCGGAATGCCGGTCAGGGTGATTTTGTCGTTGTAGTGCAGCGTGGTGATGTATGGCAAAGTAAAAATCCTAAATATTAAATATTAGTTGCCTTTTCAATTCCAGCCACCGCCTTTGTTGTTGTCTTATCAAGCAACTCATCAGCCCTCTTGTTAAGCACATCAACTAGCTTGCTCATTCCCGGAACCTTCGACAGGTAATCAATGGAATTGTGCAATTTAATGCTCTTATCCAAAACATCCATGAGAGGATGATCCGACTTGTCATAATTGGAAATCAGCTTGCCAGGATTTTCCGAGCTTACCTCAAGAATGTTGTACAACAATCTGGCCTTGAGATCAGCCGACACATCGGCGTCTTTGATATTCTGAATCTGGGTGGACAGCCCCTCGAATGTTTTGCTTAGAACTTCCTTGTGCGTGTACTCTTCAATCAATCTCTTGGATAAGTTCATTTTACGGTTGAAGGAATAGGCCAACCAAAGAACGGGTATGTACAAGGGCAGGATTGAAAGCACCAACCTTGGCATTCCATAAATCGTTTCTGCAAGCGACTTGCCGTCATATATGAAATATATGCTAACAACAAATGGGATCAAAGAAACAGCAATCAACCCCTTAATCGCATTTGCAAATTGACCTTCTAGCCGCGTGTAATCAGTAAGTTCATCTTTCTTCTTGTTTGAATATGCCGCACTCAATCCAGCAGTAAGAGCATCCGGGAGAAGCGATTCGATTTTTTCATGTATTGCTATAAACTGTGCTTTCCAGCCGTCAGATGCCTTTTTGAATTCCTCATTTTTTTCACGCGAAAATTTTTCAAATTCATTTTTTAGCTCAGAATACGATTTTTCTAGCTCATCCTTTCGACCTGGTACGGTAACAGTTTCACCTGAAGCCTGATCGGTATTTGAATAGCCGAATATCTCATAGTACAGCTTGTCAACGTCACTCTTCCTAATAATAAACTGCTTAACAATAGCTTCAATTTTACTGTTTGACTCATCTGCCGATTCTGCGAAGCCATCCAATTTGCTCAGTTGGTCTGCATAAGTCGCATATGACGCAAACAAGGTCTCTAATTGCTGGAGCTTTGCCTCTATTGCTTCAGTTCGAGGGACAAGGTCATCGTGCGCGACCCTGAGTTCACTTACTATTTCGCTAATTTTGGATTGTTTAATTTCATCGGCGATCCTCTTAATTTCATCAACCAGCGTTTTGGCTTCATTCCTAGATGTATCAGCTTTATTCCTAAACTCTGATATTTTCTTTGATGATTGACGTGCCTCCTGTTCGTAATCGGGCGTCCGTTTTTCTATCAAACCCTCTAGTTCGGCAACTTTCTCCCAAAGCTTCTTCCGTTCACTTTCAAGATAATCCATCTGATTCATTTGAAGCACTCCCTATTTACGGTGCCATACACAGAATACTCGGTCAAATTTGAAAAAGAACGCAACATGTTCCGAGCTAAATATCCAGCTTTGGCAATCCGTTCACAATCTTCATTGTTTCCAAACTGACAGTCACGACGCGCTGAAACAGTTCCAGCGGGTAGCGTGGGTTGCCCATTGTTTCCACTGCCCAGTCATTCGCATCGTTGACGATGCCGCTGTCCTTGTCAGTCTTCACGCATTGACGCTCTACCACCCAGTCCAGTGCAGGTTTGCCGTTGACGATGTAGTCGTAAGCTTTCAGCGGAATGCCGGTCAGGGTGATTTTGTCGTTGTAGTGTAGTGCAGCGTAGTCAGGTCTTTATCTTTGCCATTTTTACCGTATTTCATCTTTTCCACACGGTAGTCAGCGTCGGTCATCAAAAGCCCTCCGCCTTGCACCTGTAGCGGGTATTTTTCCACTGTTTCGTAGTTCAGGTGCAGTTCCGCTAGTTTGCGTCCTGCTTTCGAGAAAGACCAGAAATCAGCGGCAGTTTTAACGCGAGGGATGCGCGGCAGTTCCTTGCTCAGGTTGTCAGCATAGCGTTCGCGGTAGTCTGGCGAGTGCAGCAGGCCATAGACGTAATAGAACACATCCTCTTTGCTGGCCGGGATAAGCGGACTGAAATGCTCCAGTCCTTCGTCGGTGAGTGCGTCCTGACGATGTTTTTGCGTTGCCGTCCTCACATCTTCCGTAAATAACGTCGCTTGGGTTTCAATTATTCTCGATTCGTCATACACATACTTCGGGAAACACTGCCCCTTTGACACGAGTTCAAGATCGGGCAATGTATTGGTGATGAAGGCGCAAAAATCTTTCGTTGATCCCAAACCTGTAACACATATGACTTCATTTTTTGCACTTGAAGCGGGGAAGTACCGTGGCATTAGATGTCTGCTCCAATTCCACGACTTATTCGAATAGACCCACTGCTTGCCAAATGGACGGTAGTGAGACTTCACAAATCCATTCACATCAAGACTATGATTGCGCCCCTTCTCAATATCCGCCAGCATGTCTGATGTCCATTTGATCTTGCTCTTGTCGCGATCTACGAACTCCTCGACCTCCGCTCCTTCGCTACAGTCCTGATACCTAGCAACCTCCTGATTGAAAAAGTCGATCATTGAAGCGATTCGACGCTCAGTTATTAGCTTCGAATATCCGTAAACCCAATCGTCGCGATTCGTCTTGATGCCCATCGAATAGGTCGAAAATAATGCATCTCCATCGCTATCCGACTTACGCCCAAGTTTAATAAATTTCTCAAAATCATCGCTGCGCTGCCCAAACCAGTCACCATGTGTATCTGGATTAATAGTATGCCACCCTCCGGCTTCACCAATTCCGGCAATGCTGGCAAAACCGCTGATTTTTTCCAGCTTGTCGGCTTGGCTGAGATAGTCACCAATGTCGTGAAAATAAATCTGGCCGTGCTGTTCAGCATCGGAATTTTTGACCAGCAGCGAAATAGCAATCGGGGCACGACTGCCGCTACCGAAAATCTTGCCGCCCTCTTTGCGTGACAGCTCTCCAGAGGTGCGCTGATTGCCGCGAAGGTGGAACACATAGAGGCTAGAAAATTCTTCAGCGAGCGACTTGCGCAAACCATCGGCAGTGTTGGCTTCCAAGAATCCAGCATTGCTGACAAAACCAATGACGCCACTATTACCAACCCGATCACTAGCCCATCGAATAGCTCGAATGTACGAGTCATAAATTTTGCTCTTCCCAACTGACTTGGAAGAACGTGCAACGTAGCTTTCAGAGATACGACGATCAAGAAATGGGTAGTCAACATTCTTGTTGTTCTCGTCATCTTTATCGCCAGAGGAATAAGGGGGATTACCCATAATCACCCGAATATCCAGCGTCTTCTGACGCTTGCGTCGTGCACTGTTCTGCACCAGCAGCGCGTCAACCAAATCCTCTTTCTCGTAAAGCTGAAAAGTATCTGTCAGGCAGATACCTTCGAATGGCTGGTAGCTGCCGCCGACAATGCCGTGATACACCGCCTCGATATTGATTGCCGCGATGTAGTACGCCAGTAGCACAATTTCGTTGGCATGGATTTCGTTCTGATATTTGTACGGCATCTGCTCATGGGTAATCAACCCGCTTTGCAGCAGACGGGTGATGAATGTGCCAGTGCCGGTGAAAGGATCAAGGATATGTACGCCCTCACTACCTAATGTCTGACCAAACTCAGTTTTCAGGATGTGATTGACGCTGTGGATGATGAAGTCCACCACCTCGACAGGCGTGTACACAATACCTAGTCGCTTGGCTAAATTTGGAAAGGCACCGTTAAAAAACTTATCGTACAGTTCCTTGATTATCTGTTGCTTACCCGCAGCATTATCAATCCCTTCAGCACGCATCTTCACGCTGTCGTAGAACGACTGCAGCGTGTCAGCTTCCTTGTTCAGATTGTGCTCTTGCAAAATATCCAACACGGCTTGCATGGCCTGCGACATGGGATTGTTCTGCGCGAAGCTGTAACCCTCAAAAAGCGCATCAAAAACCGGCTTGGTGATGAGGTGCTGCGCCAGCATTTCAATGATTTCGCTGTCGGTGATGCTGTCGTTCAGGTCATCGCGTAGCTCTTCGGCAAAGGCAGAAAAAGCTTCGCGCTCTTTGGTGTTGTCCGTGTTTTCCAGAATAGCGGCGATGCGGTCGATGTGGGTACGTGCGATTTTGGCGATGTCATTTGCCCAGTCTTCCCAGTGGTGACGGTTGCCGCACTTCTGGACTACCTTGGCATAAATGGCACGTTCAATCTCACCGATTTCAAATTGCAGTTCGAGGTTGTCTTCCTTGGTGTAACGCTTAGGCGGAGGCTCGCCAATTGAAAACCTGCCTTTTCCTGTCTCGCCGTTGCTTTTGCCTTTCGGTGTCTTTTCCTGCTTCTTCTGGATTTTGTCAGTGATGGCGATGACTTCCATTTTGCTGTTGTCACGACCAATCAAATCCAGTTTGTTGACCATGGCATCAAAACGGTCATCGTGCGAACGCAATGCCTGTAATACCTGCCACACGACGGCATAGGTTTTGTTGTCACTCAAGGCATCGTGCGCTTCGACACCTGCCGGGATAACCACAGGCAAAATGACATAGCCACGCTTTTTGCCCGGAGCGTTACGCATGACACGCCCCACTGACTGCACTACGTCCACCTGCGAATTGCGCGGCGTCAGGAACAGCACAGCGTCCAGCGCGGGCACGTCCACACCTTCGGACAAACAGCGCACATTGGACAAAATACGGCAGGTATTTTCAGGGGACTCGGCTTTCAGCCAGTCAAGTTTGGCCTCTTTCTGACTAGCATTCATGCTGCCGTCAACATGCTCAGCCTCGCACTTGAGATTGACCACCTGTTCAAATTCTTCAGTTGCTTGATAGGCTTCGACGACTGCCTGGAACATGCCGGAAATTTGCTTGGAACTAACCTTGTGTGCCTTGCCACCTTTGGCAACTTCGATCACCTGACAAAATGCGACGGCGCGCTGCATGGCATCACCATCACCGACCAAGTCATCAGACAGTCCTTGCTTGGACAGTGCTTTCCAGCAACCGATGATTTTTGCCGCATCATCCACCTTGAGCTGATTGTCCTCGTCTTTCCAAAAATCTTGCAGGCGACGATTGACGTGAGCCTCTTCCACTGCCAGCACGATTACCTTGTAGTCCACCAGCAGGCCTCGCTTGACCGCTTCGGAGAAGGTAATGACAAACAGTTCTTTGCCGTACAGCGTTTCATCATCCATGGAACACAGCGCAACATTGTCTTTCTCGGCACTGGCTTTGGCACTGTCGCCATAAATTCGCGGCGTCGCAGTCATATATATACGCTTGGCAGAACGGATGTAGTCTGCGTCGTGGACACGGACAAACGTGCTTTCGTCTTCCGTGTCGAAGGTAGCGCCTGTAGTTCTGTGCGCTTCGTCGCAGATAATCAGGTCAAAACCTCCCAAATTGAAATCATGCTGGGCGCGACTGACAACATCAATGGAATGGTAGGTACTAAACACGACACTCATGTGCTGGGCATCATGGCGCGCTGCAATTTCACTTGCCAGCCTTGCCGGTTCAGTTGTCGCCGGGTAGCGCAATTCGTGCGTGAAGGTTTGTACCGTGTCGTCTTCCTTCTTGCGTTTCTTGCCCACGTCGCTGTCGGAGCACACGGCGAAACTATGTAGCGGGATCTCGCTTTCCTGTGTCCATTCGGTCAGCGTTTGCGACAATAAGGACAGACTGGGAACAAGGAACAGGACACGCTTGCCAGCACCGGCCAGTTCTTCCGCGATTTTCAAGCCAGTAAAAGTTTTTCCCGTACCGCACGCCATAATCAATTTGCCGCGTTCAGCTACCGATAAGCCACGCTTGACCGCATCAAGGGCAAAGCGTTGATGGTCACGCAGTTGCTTTTTTGCCTTGAGAATTGGCTTGGATTTCGCGTGGTAGTGACTCCAATCAATCTGACTGCTTTCTAAATCGTGCAGGTCAATCTTACTGACAGGCGGTTGCTGGTTTTGCAGCGCGTCCTCGGCATGTTCGCTCCACTTGTCTGTCGTGGCGATGATGATGCGGTGAGTGAATGGCTTCTTGCCGGAGGCGGTGAAGAAGCTGTCAATGTCACCTTTTTGCAGCTTGTAGTCTTCCGCGTAGAGCTTGCACTGAATGGCGTGGTATTCGTCCGTCCCGCTAGTTTTGGCCACAAGGTCAATACCCGTGTCGCGCCCATCTAGCCCCTGTAATTTAGCCCAGTCGCTGTACATCCACACGTCACTGTACAGGTCGCGGTAAGTGGCCTCGTTGCGCAGGTAGCACAAGATCAACTCTTCAAAGTAGGTGCCCTTTTCACGTTCGGTGACGGCGGCATTGCGGAAGTTGTTCAGAAGTGTGTGGAGGGTATGAATCATCTTTGTATTAAGGTCAATTTGCTTCAAATTTCAAGCCAAGTGAGAGACTAACACAGCTCTGAAACACACGCCCATGGCGCTGGTAAAATTGCGAATCTGTAGCGATGAAATCCATATTGACTACAAGCAAACCAACGTCAATCTGGAGTAGAATCCCTCGGAGCGAGCTCTGCGACATAAAATAAATTTATAAATACTATCAAATAGTTATAAACAATTCGTAAGAACACCCCCGACCTGATCTCACGAGAATGGCGACTAACATGGCATTGTCCAGCAATACGAACGACCCGGAAGCCCGACTGCGGATCGGGACTGACTCCATTTTCTGCACGGGCAGCTGGACGACCAGCGACATCGCATCTCTCGAACACCTTCTGCGGCAAACCCGCTGGCCGGCTGGCGACATGACCTTCGACTGTTCGGCGCTGACCGCGCTGGATACTTCTGGCGCGTATCTGCTGCTAAAAACCGTACGCATACTGAAGCAACAAGAACGACAAATCACCCTCTCCGGCCTAAAACCCGAATTCACCGCCCTGCTGCAACTGGTAGAATTCAGCGCAAAGAATACAGCGCAACCAGTAAAAAATAAAAGCAACTTATTGACTAATATAGGTAAATTTTCAATCGGCAAATTTCACAATCTGTCCGGAATACTAGCCTTTATCGGCATGACAGCCCTCAGCCTGTTTCACTCGCTGGCACACCCTCAGCGCATTCGTTTTCGTCCAATACTGCACAATCTGCAAAGCGCAGGATTCGACGCACTGCCCATCGTCGGCCTGCTGTCCTTTCTGATGGGGCTGGTGATCGCCTATCAGGGCGCGGATCAATTGCAACGCTTCGGCGCCAACATCTTCATCGCCGATCTGGTAGGACTGTCCATGGTGCGCGAACTCTCGCCGCTGATGACCGCGATCATCGTCGCAGGTAGATCCGGCTCCGCCTACACGGCACAAATCGGCACCATGAAAGTCACCGAAGAAATCGACGCCTTGCGCACCATAGGCATCAGTCCGACCGAATTGCTGGTATTGCCCAAGCTGATCGCGCTGATCATCGCCCTGCCGCTGCTCACCGTTTTTGCCGACATAACCGGCTTGCTGGGCGGCATGCTGATGGCCAGCTCCAAACTGGATGTGAGCTTCGCGATGTTTATCGACCGGCTGGGCGACGCCGTTCATTTATCCTCTTTTTTAACCGGCATCGGCAAGGCGCCGGTTTTCGCCGCCATCATCGCGTTAGTCGGCTGTTATCAAGGCTTTCAGGTCACAGGCAGCGCAGACAGCGTAGGCCGGCAAACCACCGTCAGCGTGGTACAGGGCATCTTTCTGGTCATCCTGTCCGACGCGCTGTTTTCCATCGCCTTCAACTGGCTGAAGATATGACGCCCCCCAGCCCGTCACCTGTCATCGAAATTCGCAATCTGTGTACGCGCTTCGGCGAGAACGTGGTGCATGACAACATCAGCCTGACCGTCAAGCGCGGGGAAATCTTCGCCCTGGTCGGCGGCAGCGGGTGTGGCAAATCCACCCTGCTGCGCACCATTTTACTGTTGCAACGCCCGGTATCCGGCTCCATCCGGGTGTTCGGTGAACAAGTACTGGGTTTGAACGATGAACAGGCAAGACCGATGCGCCGCCGTTTCGGCGTGATGTTTGAACGCGGCGCCCTGTTTGGTGCACTGACGGTCGCGGAAAATGTCGGCATGGTGTTGCGCGAACATACCCAACTGAGCCCGCAGATGATAGAGGAAATCGCCAGACTCAAGATCGCCCTGTCAGGCTTACCCGATCACGCTGCGGACAAATACCCCAGCGAACTGTCAGGCGGTATGCGCAAACGCGCAGCCCTCGCTCGCGCCATTGCACTCGACCCGGAACTGCTGTTTTTAGATGAGCCCACCGCAGGTCTGGATCCATTAAGCGCAGCCGGCATAGACGAGCTGGTGAAAGGCTTGCAGGATGCGCTGGGATTGACCATTATGCTGGTCACGCACGATCTGGATTTGTTGTGGAACGTGGCGGATCGCGTTGCCGTGCTGGGCGAAGGACAAATACTGGGGACAGGCACCATGACAGAACTGTCGAAAATGACCCATCCGGTTATCCGCGACTATTTTTACGGGCCGCGCGGACGAGCCGCTAGCAAACAGGCATCCGGAGGACGCTGATATGGAAGAGAAAGTCAATTTCACACTGGCTGGCCTGTTCGTGCTGGTGCTGGGTGCGGCCCTGATCGGTGGCGTGCTCTGGCTGAGCAGTGACCAATCTTACAACAAGACTTACGATATTTATCAGATCTACATCAAGGAATCAGTGTCCGGCTTGAATCTCAACGCCCCGGTGCGCTACCGGGGTGTCGAAGTCGGCCGTGTGCAGAAAATTACGCTCGCACCGGACAACGTCGAACAAGTACAACTCACGCTGGGCATCGAACGGGGTACACCGCTCAAAACCAATACCTACGCAATCCTCCAGACGCATGGACTGACCGGACTGACCTTTGTCGAGCTGGCCGGCGGCAGCCGGGATGCTCCGCCTCTTATGAAACAGCCGGGCGCAGAATTCCCGGTGATTGCAACCGGCCCCTCTCTGATGATGAGACTGGACACCTCGGTCTCTTCCCTGCTGAGCAATCTCAACCGCAGCTCGGAAAACCTCAACGCCCTGCTGAACGAGGACAACCGCCGCGCCATCAGCCATACGCTAAGCGATATCGAAACGCTGTCTCACGCCCTCGCGGCGCGGCGAACCACGATAGATTCGGGACTTAACAATGCCGCACGCACGATGGAAAATACCGCGCAACTGAGCGCTCAACTGCCGCAACTGGCCGAACGTATCGGGCACAGTGCGGAGCGCTTTGATCGCATGACAGCTGAACTGGGACGTGCGGCCAGCAACACCAGCGCCACGATAGACAGCACCCGGCAACTGGCTGGCGACACCCTGCCCCAGTTGCAACAACTGTTGGGCGAACTGCACGAACTAACCGCTACACTCAAACGAGTGAGCAGCGAAATAGAACAAAATCCAGCGGTGTTATTGCATGGCAGAGCTGCCGCCAAACGAGGGCCGGGAGAATAATCATGGTTAGATGTGATATCGACATGGACACACACAATCATTTTTTTTGCCGGTGGCAGCCCGGCAGCTGGTTACTTTCTTTTGCGTCGCCAAAAGAAAGTAACCCAAGAAAAGGCGCCCCCGGTTTGCCGCGCCTTCGGCGTACCCTAGGTTGCCTGCAAACAAACGGGGCTGCGCAACTCGCCCTAGTTGGGCGCAAACGACACACCCAACTGCGGAGCTCAAACAGTGTTGGCTCAGTTCTCTTCCGCGTTAAATGTTTCGCCGAAACTGCTGCCATGCTGCGCAGCAACATGTTTTCGCCTAACAACACCGTTGTTTGCAATCAACCTTCGGCGGCGCACAGGGGTTAAGGGCGGTACTGAACGCGCACATGTATTCCCCCTGCATTTCACATAGAGCGACAATCATGAAAAAACTCTGCCTATCCATCTTTATCTTCCTGCTTGCCGGATGTACGGCCCTGCAGGCACCGCATATCGAGCACACCCACCGCTACCTGCTGAACGCCCAAGCTGCCGCCACTGCGGCCACGAAACGCAACCGGGTATTAGCGATCAGCCCATCCACAGCCCGCCCCGGCTACGACACACCGCAAATCGCCTACCTGCGTCAACCGCTGGAACTGGAATATTTTGCAACGCACCGCTGGGCGGACACCCCGGCTCATATGCTCAGACCGTTACTGATGCAGGCACTGGAATCCCAATACAGCGCGGTGGTAAGCGCACCGGGTCAGGTCACCGCCCATCTCAGACTGGATACCGAACTGATCCGCTTGCAGCAGGATTTCACCTCGGCACCCAGCAGGGTACAGCTAACCGTCAAGGCGCAATTGATCGATGTGCAAGAAAAGCGCATCATCGCCGTGCAGGTGTTCGATGAAAGCGAAACGAGTGCCAGCGAGGATGCCTACGGCGGCGTACTGGCCGCCAACCGTGCACTGGAACGTATACTGACGCATCTGACCGAATTCTGTAGCGCCGCATCAAAATAAACGTCATTTACAATCAATATAGATATAAAAGGAGACTCACATGAATACGGATCAGGACACACTGGAAGTCGATGTACGCAATGCAGTCGAACAGGGGCACGACATACAGGAAATGGTCAGGCAACTAACGCTGCGCAAGATCAGTGCAAGATCACTCGATCTTGCATCCTTGCGACAGATCGCTGACAGCGTGGTGCGCGGCGCACGCTCGGCCGTGCAACACGAACTCAATTTATCGGCGGCACAAACAGAGACGGCGCGCAGCCAACTCAAACTGGCGGTCGCAGGTCTGGAGGGCGCACTGGCACAGCTGGCCTGCGCCGCGCGCCTCACGGTCGAGGAAGCGACCAGCCGTGCACAGCAGTTCTCCAGTGTAGATCTGTCACGGGCACGCGCCGATCTGGAGGGCGTGGAGCAACTGTTTCTGGATACGCTGCAAACCTCGGCTGCGGCCTCGCGAAATACGGCAGACGAAATTCTGCACGACCTGGCCGCACACGCCCGCACCCACGGCACCGACATCGGCGCGCAAGTGAAGGAGACGCTGGCGGTTTTTACCCATCAACTGGGCACTGCCGGACATGCTCAGGCCGCAGCAGGACTGCATCTGGCGCAGGCGGGCACCGACCTGCTACGCCAGATCGGCGCAGGCATATTGAGCGGACTGGCTGATCACATCAAACCCGACAAACCTCTCCCGGAGAAAGAAGGATCGGTCTCCCTTGCCCACCGCAGGGGAGAAGCTGGATAGCGGGAGGCTGAGCCATGTTATTGCAAGCACTGGCGGCGGTGCGCGACCTCTCACGCTTACAGGACATCGCCACCATACTGATCCGCTACGGCTTCGGCGATCTGGTTGCCCGACTGGGGCTGACCCACACGCTGGAGCGTGCCGGTCGCGTACTGCACCGCAACAACGCCGCCGAATACGCCCATCTGCCCGCGCCCACCCGGGTGCGGCGCGCACTGGAAGAAATGGGACCGACCTTCGTCAAACTGGGACAGGTGCTCGCCACCCGCGTCGACCTGTTCGAGCCTGAGTGGATCGCCGAGTTCGGCAAACTGCAGGACAGCGCACCGCCCGCCCCTTATAGTGACATCCGCCAGCAACTGACCGAAGATCTGGGCGCGCCGCCCGAGGAGATCTTTGCCGCCTTCGATCCGGTGCCGCTGGCCGCCGCCTCCATCGCCCAGGTCTACCGCGCCCGCTTAGATGACGGCAGCGAGGTGATCATCAAAGTGCGCCGCCCCGGGATACGCCCCACCATAGAAGCCGACCTGCGCTGGCTGATGCGTCTGTCCGATCTGGCCGAGTCGGAGAGCCCGGAACTGCGCAGTTTCCGCCCCAGGGAAGTGGTGCGTCAGTTCGCCCAGTCACTGCGCCGTGAGCTCGATTTTGCCGTCGAATGTCGTAATGCCGAGCGGATCGCGGCAAACTTTTCCCATTACACCGACACGCCGGGTGAACCCCGCACTGAAAACGCACCTCCCATCATCATTCCTCGCGTCTACTGGCAATACACCGGCGAGCGGGTCTGCGTGCAGGAATACATAGCAGGGATTGCCGGGCGCCAGCTAAAAGCCGTGGATGAAGCGGGACTGGATCGCAAACTGCTCGGTCGGCGCGGCGCGCGCGCTGTACTGAAAATGATCGTCGAGGACGGCTTTTTTCACGCCGACCCGCACCCCGGAAACGTGTTCTATCTGCCGGGTAACCGCATCGCCTTCATCGACTTCGGCATGGTGGGCAGGTTGACCGAAGAACGCCGCGAGCAAATGATCCGCCTGCTGTTGGGGCTGGTTCAGCACGAGGCTGCGCGCGTGGTGGAAGTCATGCTGGACTGGACTGGCTACGGCGTGCTTGACGAGGCAGGACTGACACTGGAAATGGAAGCCTTCGTCGACCAGTATCACGGTGTGCCGCTCAAGCAACTGAGGCTGGGCAGCATGCTCTCCGATCTGGTGGCCATCCTGCGCCAGCATCAGCTGATGCTGCCGGCCGACCTGTCCTTGCTGGTGAAAGCGTTTATCTCTCTGGAAGGGATGGGGCGTGAACTTGACCCGGACTTCGATATCGCCAGTGAAGCCATGCCCATGCTGGAGCAAACCCTGCGCGCGCGTTACACCCCGGCCGCATTGTTCAAACGCGGCGGGCGAGCCATCGGCGAGGCGCTGACGATGATCGCCGGTCTGCCGCACGACCTGTCACGACTATTGCGCGCGGCCCGGCGCGGCAGGCTGGAAATCAACATCGATGTCGCACACTTAAAACATGTGGGTAACCAGCTCGACGGCGCGGTTAACCGACTCGCTGTCGGCCTGGTGGTCGCAGCCCTCATCGTCGGCTCCTCCATCGTCATGACCGTGCCAGGATTGCACTGGCTGGGACTGACCGGCTTCTTCTGTGCCGCACTGAGTGGATTCTGGCTGCTGATTTCAATCTGGAAGAGCAACCGCGCCGACCGGGAATAGCGCTTTTAACGTAACTCGCGTAGCGGCGAACCGTACTCCTCGCCCACCGGGAGAGGGGGAACGGGGGTGAAGGAACGGGCATGACGAATTACTATCGGGAGCAACAACTTTGCCATGCCCGTTAGCGCCCTGCGCGCAAGGCGGCGATACGCTCATCCAGCGGCGGATGCGTCATAAACAAACGGCTCATCCCGCCTCCGCCGGAGATGCCGGAGGCAGCCATTTCTTTGGGCAGTGATGCTTGTTCGTGATTGATCTTCAGGCGTTCTAAGGCGGCGATCATTTTCTGACGTCCGGCCAGGTGCGCCGCGCCCGCATCGGCACGGAATTCACGCTGACGCGAAAACCACATCACGATGATGCTGGCCAGCACACCCAGCACCAGCTGCGCGATCATTTCAGCGACAAAGGAGCCGATACCGGGGCCGCGCTCTTCGCCATCCTTCTTCAACATAGAGTCGACAAAGATACCGAACAGCTTGGAGAAAAACACTACAAAGGTATTGACCACGCCCTGTATCAGCGCCAGCGTCACCATATCGCCGTTGGCGACGTGGCTGATTTCATGCGCCATCACCGCCTCAGCTTCATCGCGGCTCATGTTGTGCAGCAGCCCCGTACTCACCGCCACCAGCGCGTCATTCTTGTTCCAGCCGGTCGCAAAGGCGTTCACATCCGGCGCATCGTAGATCGCCACCTCGGGCATGCCGATGCCGGCGGACTGAGCCTGGCGGCGTACCGTTTCCAGCAACCAGCGCTCAGTCGGATCTGACGGCGTGGTGATAACCTGCGCATTGACCATGCGTTTGGCCGACCATTTGGACATCAACAAGGAAATAATCGATCCTGAGAAGCCGATCACCAGCGACATCACCAGCAGCGCGTTGAAATTGATCGCGCCGCTCTGATCCAGCACACGATCCACCCCCAGCAATCGCAGGGTGATATTGATGACAAACACGACCGCCAGATTGGTCAGGATAAACAAGAAAATTCGTTTCATTTAAAGCACTCCAAAAAGTTTCCAACAAATTCAAAGGGTATTTCATATTTTTTCGAACGCGCAATTAGTCAACATTTCCAACAGATAGTTTCATGCTATATTGACCAAATCTGATCTGAGTCGGACGAACAGCCAAAATTATGACACGCGCATTCAGGCAAAACATGCATAAACTCGCGATTGACCCGGCCACCGGATTTCTCGACCGCAACAGCTGTTTTGCCAAGATAACACAACTCGCCTCGTTGTCCACGCCAGATCGACCGCTCGCACTGATCTGGATCGCACTGGACCGCTTCAAACAAATCAATCAATCCTTCGGACACCACGGTGGCGACGAAGTCATTGTTCGAATTGCACAGCGTTTGCAAACTAAGGCCGGATCTGAAGTCGAGTGGTTCAGAATGTCGGGTGACGAATTTCTTTGCATTGCGTTTAACTGCAAGGGGGCGGTGCAACTGACCGCTGATTTATTACACGAAATTGAAGCCCCCCTCCCTTTGGGCGATTTGCTGCTGCATCCGTCCGCCAGCCTGGGGATGGCGCAACTGATGGAATACGAAGATCCTGCCCACTGCCTGGAACGCGCCGATCGCGCCATGAACACGGCAAAGCGCGCAGGGGGCGGCAGGGTCGTCACCTCGGGCGACGAACCTCTGCCGGGACGGATGGGCATCTATCTGGCACACCACGAACTTGAAATCGAAAACAGGCTGCACCTGGCGCTGCAACAGAGTGCGCTGACTCTGCATTACCAGCCCAGCGTGGACTCGAACGGACGCGTCATTTCTGTCGAAGCGCTGATGCGCTGCCCCAGCCATGACCTTTCCCCGACCGAATTCATCCCGGTTGCTGAAAAAACCGGATTAATCACCAAACTGGGCGAATGGAGCCTGTTTGAGGGGGCGCATTTTGCCAGCCGTCTGGCACATGCAGGATACCCCGTCCCGGTTTCCATCAATGTCTCCCGTGCACAACTGGCAACCCCTCATTTTTCACAAGCACTGCATAGCGCCCTGTTCTGCGCCGGGGTGAGCCCCGAATTGATTGAACTCGAAATAACCGAGTCGCTGTTTATGGACAACTCCAGTGCGATACAGGAAAATTTGCGCGCGGCTTACCGGGCTGGCGTCAAAATCGCCATCGATGATTTCGGCACTGGCTACTCCTGCCTCGCCAACTTAAAAGACATCTGTGCCGGCAAACTCAAAATTGATCGCGCCTTTGTCGTAGCGCTGCCGGAAGACCAGCGCGCCTTGACGGTCATCCGTGCCATTGCCCGTCTTGGCGACGAACTAGGCATGATCGTAGTCGCAGAAGGGGTTGAAGAGCAGGATCAGGTTGACGCATTGAAACAGGCTGGCGTACACACCATACAAGGCTACATTCACGCCCGCCCCATGCCGGAAGATGTGCTGCTCACCTGGCTGGATAACAGGACGAAATTATGACAACCGGCATCACCACTCCATCTGTCGAGACACAACTGGAGCGCTCATTGTGGAAAATCGGCATTCCTCCGCGCCCCGTGATTCTCGACCAGATCAATGCAGAAATGCAAAAGGACGAACCGGATGTCCATCATCTGTCACGCATTATCGAGGCTGATGTCGCGCTCTCGGCAAGTCTGATCAATATCACCAATTCACCCTACTTCGGCTTTCGCGGCCATGTCAACACCCCCAGAGAAGCGCTGATGGTGCTGGGTCTGAACGTGACGGGCAAGGCCATCGCCGGCATCATCATGCGACGCGCATTTCCCAGTTCGCCGCACCTGGAACGCTTCTGGGACGCCTCCGCACGCATCGCCCGTCTTTCGGGTTGGCTGGCCCAGGGCGTGACCGACAACAAACTTCGTGCCGATGACGCCTATACCTTCGGACTGTTCCGCGATTGCGGTATTCCCATTTTATTTGCCCGGCATCCCGGCTATGCGCAGATTCTGAATGCGGCCAATCACGATGCCGTCCGCAGCTTCACCGAAGTGGAGGATGAAACACTGCCCACCAACCATGCGATGGTAGGCTCCATGATGGCGCAGAGTTGGTGGCTGACTGATGAAACCACCAGCGCCATCCGTCACCACCATCACATCGAAACGCTGGATGCGACAACCATTCCGCCCACGCTGAACAGTCGCTACAACATAGCCGTCTCGCAACTGGCCGAGCATTTGCTGCAACAGCACTCGGGGCTGAGCGTGACACAGGAATGGGCAAAACTGGGCGGCAGCTGCTTGCGGCTGCTCAATCTCAGCGAAGACGATGTCAGGCGACTGCTTGTCGATGCCGCCCCCATTACCTCATCAAGCAATTGATTATATTAAGTATTTTATAAATTCGCGCTACTCTGCTGCCGGATAACCCACCTGCCACGCGCCGTCCCTATAGATCACCTCATCGTCCAGGGTAAACAATTCGGTGATGGCAAACACATCGACGTGGTATTTAGCCGCCGACTTTCTGATCTGCGGCTTATTGTAACTGCCGTGCTTCGCGCCCAGCGACAGATGCACACCGCACATGCGCTCGTAAGTACCGATATCGCTGACGATCCGCTCCTGCGTAAAAGTTCTGTTCAAGCCCAAGCCCAACTCGCGCACCCATACTTCGCCCTCATCCGCGCGTATCTGCGCCAGCACGGTATCAAATTCTTCAGTTGAATCAGTCACATCGACTACACGCCCGCGACTGACCACCAGGGTGATCGGACGAGCCGGAATATTCACCAGAAACGCCGTATCGCCGAAAGAGGATAACCTGACCCGCCCGTTCAAGCCCTCCAGCTCTTTGGATTCCGTGAACACCTCGCCGATCGGGAACTGCCCGCCGACATTGTTCATCTGGCTGTAATCGCCTACATTCAGACGCGCGGCCTCGAATCCCTCCGAAAAAACCAACTGCTCTCCGCCGCTGGAAATGACACCTGTCTGCGCACGGTCAAAGCGCTCTTTCAATGCATGGCCGACCCCGCGCACATAGAGCGGATCATAGGCCAGCGACTCGATATACAACACGCCCTCCATACCCGGCATACGCGACAGATGCGGATGTTCGATCACCTTGAGTCCGCGTTTGAATAATTCCACGCGCAGACGGAAAGCATCCAACCGGAAGCTGGTGGACTGTATCAGCACCACCAGATCACCGGCGGCGAGCGCCGTCAGTTGTGCTCTAATCGCATCCGGCACCATCGCATCGAAATTGATAAAGGTCGCCTCCGGCAGGCAGCGCCGATAGGCGTGAGTGAGCGCGATCGTCAGTTCGCATTGTTCATCGTAGACCACGAACGCAGCCTGCGTGTGACAGATCGCCAGCGTCAAAATGTCGTGTACATTTTTTTCGGCGGTAGAGAGCACTGCATCGGTAAATACTGTCATGGGAATCTTAAACTTTCACCTGATTAGCCACAATGTTCAGCTTGCATGGCACAGGCTCACTTATTGAGCTAGTGGACGTGGATAATAAGCGCATACCGACACAAGGAGATGCGCGATGGGAATCAATAAAGTTCAGTTTCAAAAA
>Ga0208863_1000792_pt1 | contig 25013 bp, 16 predicted proteins | sample RifOxyD3_FD_184040 | JGI IMG/M metagenome (GOLD analysis project Ga0208863, IMG submission 184040) | Soil microbial communities from Rifle, Colorado - Rifle Oxygen_injection D3 (SPAdes) | ecosystem: Environmental > Terrestrial > Deep subsurface > Rock core/Sediment | place: Rifle, Colorado...
TACGCGCATGCTTCGCATACAACGTCTTAGCCCGAATGATTTCGTAACTGTACCCGCGCCCCATCCTGTTCGATAGCTTGATCAGTCCATTCAGGCATTCCGTATAGGCATTGGTAATCCGTTCGGGGGAGTCCCAATAAGCGAAGATGTCCTCATAGTGGTTATGCACGGTCTTGGCGAGGCCATGGAATTTCTCCATCTCATTGTCGGGTAATGTGTTCTCCCATGCTTCGAAGGCTCGCATGGCCGAATTCTTATCCGGTTCGTCGTATATTCGGAAAAAGGCCTCCTTGAAATCGTATGCTTGCGCCAGGCAGGGAATCGTTTGTCGAACCACCTCTAGCGCCTTCTGCTCTGCGGTGCTCAGGTTGCCCGGACGCTTCAATGTCAGCCAGCGAATCGATTTCTTCACATAAACACGTTCATCTTTGGTCAATGTGGACTGGTATTTTTTCCGCTCTTCATCCAAGGCTTCTGAGGCCATTTTCAAGACATGGAACTTGTCGATCACTAGGCGGGCGTTCGGTAGATATTGGCTGAATGATCGCTTGAAGGGTCGCCACATATCAGTGCAAACCCACTCGACCCGTTCCCTATCGCGAAGGTTCCTGAAGAACGGTTTCAGATGCTCCTGGGTACGGAACTCCAGTATCTGAAAGACGTTGTTCGTTGCCAAGTTCGTAATGACACACCGATAGTCCCCCGCCAGATTGACCTCATCGATACCCATGATGACCGGCGTCTCGTACTGAACCGTGCTCTCCAGCTCCTCAATCAGATCGTGGGCAATATTCTTGATGGTGTTGACCGCCAGGCCAGTCTGTTCCGCGAGGGCGTGAAACGTCGTGCCCAGGCAGCGTTGGCGAATGGCATCGACCAGCCGTTTAGTAGCGCGGCGCTTTTCATCAAGGAAGGTCAATTCCGGGGTGACGGTCTTGCCGCAAGTTTCACATCGATAACGTGGACGGTTTATCTCCAGCCGCACGGGCTGCATCTGTATGGGCGTGTCGGCAAAAATGCTGGCTCGACGGCCATGCCTATGCAATGGCTTTGCGCACTCCGGGCAATGAGGCAACGTCTCCTCAAGCGATTCAACCACGACGGTGAGTATTTTCCCTGGACGAAAATCGACGGGCTTAACGCCGGGGAGGTTCAACAGGTCAAACACTCAGGTCATCCAGGTCAATGTTCCGCTCATCGCGGATCAGTTCATAGATGATGTCGGTCAGCGCCGACATGGCCTGACGATCCGATTTTAGAACCAAGGTGGCGAGTTTCTGATGTGAGGTTAAAGCCCGTACAACGCCTTGCTGGACCGTGCCGGGGAGGTTCCCCTTCAGCGCCTGCTCTCGTGTGTTGTTTTCCACCTGCGCCATCACCACGTCATTCTCTCGGGCAATCGAGGCGATATGGTTGACGAAGGTCGCCTGATCCCGCAGGGGAGTGGCATCGCCGAATAGGTGATTAAGCTTGTCGATGATCTCGTGAAGGAAGCGAGGGTTGTCGCCCGCAGAACCACCGCCGCCCGGCCCAACCGGCTTTAAGACAGGCGCATCGTCATCGCCAGACGGGTCATCTTCCTTGCTCTTGATGTCGAAGCCCGTGAGCACCAACCCCTTCAGGTCGACATTCTCCGGCGTCTCGCCGCTGAGACGCTTCTGAAGCAGCTTGGCGAATGCTGCAAAGTTCTCCAACTCAGTGTCGCCGAAGTCGATCAACTGGGCTACATAGGCATAGGTACGGCAGAAGCGTCCCAGTCCGGTTTTGAAGGTCATCAAGGTCTTGATCTGGTCGGCATGTTCCTTCCGGTGATGATCCGCCGATTTCATGCCCGCCTCGTCGCCTTGGCTGTGCGCCTTATCGAAGGTGGCCTCCCAGGTCACAATCGCCTCGCGCAGCATCTTCAGTCGCTGGTTAAACAGTCGCGTCGGCCCTTCAGTGGCGGCATACAGCGCCTTGTGCTGCGGCTCATGAGCATGGGTGATATCGCGGATCGTCTTGAAGCGAGCTTCTTTGAAACTCTCCAGGTCGCCGACTTCGTACAACCCCTGGGCGTCAAGCTGCTCCCTGATCTCATAGACCACATTGAGGTCTTGAACATCATCGATCTGCGCCCCGTCGTCGTACAGGGTGAAGGCGCGACGGATATTGGCCGGATCGTTTACGAAGTCGATGATAAAGACCTCATCCTTGCCGGGCGCCATGCGGTTGAGGCGGGAGTAGGTCTGAACAATTTCCACATCGTTGGCGATTTTCTTGTCCATGTACATGGCCACCAACTTCGGTTGGTCAAAGCCAGTCTGAAACTTGTCTGCGACCAGCATCACCCGGTATTCCGGGCGATCAAAGGCAAGGCGCAAATCCTGTCCGTTCACCTCTGGGTTCATGTTTTCCTCGGTGAATTCCGCACTCTCATCGACCAAGAACGTATCTCCAGCAAGTCGCTCATCGTCAGCGTGCATCACCTGCTTGCCCGTCATCTTTCCGGAAAAAGCGACCAGCGACCGGATGCCAGCGTATTGCGGATGCTTCTCGATGTAGCGGTCGAACCCCTTCTTGTAGCGGATCGCCGCCGCCCGAGAACTGGTAACGACCATGGCCTTGGCTTTGCCATCGAGCCGATGGGCCACGTTCTTGCTGAAATGCTCGATGATGAACTGCACCTTCTGGGTCACGTTGGTCGGGTGCAGGGACATCCACTGCGCCAAAGCCCGTTTGGCAGCCTTGCCGCTCACCCGTTTGGTGTCCTCGATCTGCTTGGCGAGGTTGAAGGCCGTTTGGTACGGCACGTAGCCTTTCAGGACATCCAGGATGAAGCCTTCCTCAATGGCCTGCCGCATAGGGTAGCGATGGAATGCCCGGGGCAGATTGTCCTTCGAGACCGGTTGTGTCGGTTCGGTAGGGCGGCCAAAGAGCATGAGGGTCGAGTGCTTCGGCGTACCCGTGAAGGCGAAGTAGCTGATGTTGTCCGGGCGTGCCCGCGACTTCTGAAGCTGTTCCAGCAGTTCTTCTACCGTCAGCGTGGACATCTTGCCGTTACCGCTCATGGCAAGCGCCGTTTGGAGTTTGGCGGCAGTCGAGCCGGTTTGCGAGTTATGCGCCTCATCGATGATGACGGCGAAGTTCTTGCCCTTCAGTGTCTTGTCCGTAACGATGGCTTCCATCGCATAGGGGAAGGTCTGGATGGTGACGACAATGATGGGTGTGCCAGCCAGCAAGGCATCGGCCAATTGCTGGCTCTTCGACTTCGAGGATTTCTGCCGGTCGATGGCGGCGATCACGCCGAACTGATGGTCGATCTGCTTCACTGCATCCCGAAGCTGTCCATCCAGTACCGTGCGATCCGTAACGATGATGACGCTGTTGAAGATCGCATCGCCGTTGTCGCGGCGCAACTTCACGAGATCATGGGCCGTCCAGGAAATCGTACTGGTCTTGCCGGAACCAGCGCTATGGTCGGCCAGATACGACATGCCGGAGCCGTTTTTCTTGGCATCCTCGATCATCGCGTTGACCGCTGACCACTGGTGGTAGCGCGGAAAGATCAGCGTTTCCTTCTTCGACCAGTTGCCCTTCAGGTCGACGACATCCTTCTTCTCGACATAGACAAAGCCGTGGAAAATGCGCAGCCAGGCATCCGGCTTGCAGACCTGCTCCCAGAAGTAGGCAACCGGATATTCTTTATCCTTACGCTCGGGGTTGCCTGCATGGCCTTCGTTGCCCTGATTGAAGGGCAGGAAGAAGGTGTTTTCGCCATCGAGCTTGGTGGCCATCTGGATGTCGGAATCGGACATCGCGAAATGGACCACGGCGCCCCGTTTGAAGGTCAGCAACGGCTCGCGGCGTTTGGTCTTGGGGTCGAAGGGAATCCGATCGGTGCGGTACTGATCCATGGCCGCCTCGGCGGACTGGGTGAAATCCGTTTTCAGTTCCACTGTGGCGACCGGAATGCCGTTGATGAACAGCACCAAGTCAATCGCCAGCTTGCGTGACGGGTGGTATTGCAGTTGCGGTACGACGCGCAGGATATTGGCCGCATAGCGCTTCAGCACGCCGGCGTTGCGCTTGTCTTCCGGGGCCGCCTCGGAGAGATCGATGTGTCCACAGCCTGCAATCGAAAAGCCACGGCGAAGGACTTGGATTGTCCCGCCGATCTTCGGTTCAGCTAGTGCCTTGGCCAGCCGATCCATCAGCACCTCGCGGGCACGTTCGCCGTTGTCCTTCACGAGCTTGACCCACTTCTCTCCCTGGCCGGAGGCTTCCAGCCAGGCCAACAGATCATCCGGGTACAAAGCCCGCTCGGTGTCGTACTGGGTGGTATCGCCAACTTTCCAACCCTGCGCTTCCAGTTTGGAAACGACGTAGGCTTCGAAGTGCTTTTCTTGATGGGCGGTATCGCTCATACAGACTCCCTGAGATCGATTTGGCCGGTGACGGCAGCGGTGATGAGGGCGGATCGGCGTTTTTTGAGGAGGTCGATACTGTGTTGGGTTTTTGAGATTAATTGAGCCACTCGTTTTTCCAATTGATCGAGTTTTGCAAGCAGCGCAACCTGCTCTGTCAGAGATGGCGGAATAACTACCGGCAATAGCCCAATTAGCGTTTCGTTCAGGTTCGGCATTGTGCTACCAACTGACTCACGATCTAGCCAAGCCCTCGCATAGCCAGATTGAAGTACCGAATACAAATAGAGCGAAGTCGCCATGCTGGGCATGGGTGTAATGCGCAGACTGCCAGTACCACAAATCCATCCTGCCTCTTTGCTGGTAACAATAGCCGCTCGACCAAGTTCACCGCGACGAGCGGCCACTAAATCACCTTCATGTAGCGTCCAAAACGAGAGCCGTTCGGCTGTCCTTTGAGTTACCGTAACGGTGCGATCAGGCACACAGGCGCCATCACTCATGTGCGACGGATTAATCACTGGAATGCCATCCTCGACGTAATCACTTACGCCAAGAGCGGTTCCAAACGGACCCGTAGAAATAACGGCACAGAAGCTACGGAGACGGCCAATTGCCCAATGCGCCGGCACATCCCCAATCCACTCCACCCCTGAGTCCTTCATCTTCGCCTTGGGGTTCAGCCCCTTGGTGACAGCATGGGTGATGAGCGCCTGGCGCTTCTTGGCCAAGAGTTTGATGAATTCGGTTTTCTTGGCGATCAGGGCATCGATACGGACGGTTTCGCGGTCGATGTGGTCCGCAATCCATCTATGTTCGTTTTTCGGAGGAAGGCAGAAACACAGGTCGCCGATGGCATCCTGGCCCAACCCGTAACGGGTAATACCTGGAGCTTCAACGAAAAAGTGGGCCTGCGTCGGATGGGATTGAAGAATTCGGTGGAGAAGGCGGGCTGTGTCGAAGTCCGTGTCCCGAATCATGGCCAGATGGTAACCACAGACAACTCCAGGCATATCCTCCGCCACGAGCGACGGGATACCAATGTCCGAGGGGTCTTCCGAATCCTTCGTGAGGATCACGTCACCCTTCTTCAGGGAGAACTGCTCAACCTCGGCTGGACTGGCTGTTGCCTGCATGAAAGGCAAATTGGCCGTGATGAACTCGTTGTAATAGACATCGGTGTAGTTGCAAAGGAGGACAGTCTGCTGTCCGTCGTATGCCTTCTTGTCCACATTGCTGTTCTTGAATGATGCAACATGCCGTAGTCGCTTAACCTCCCAATGCTCTGGCACCTCCCCAATCCACTTCACGCCAGAATCCTTGTAGGCCGGATAGGGCTTGTAATGGCTCATGTCCGCTTCCCCTGCCAGATCGGGAGTGTCTGCCAGTTGCCGGGAAAATCCATCGCTGATACATCAATGCCATGCTGGTCCACCAGGTTCTTCAAGGCGCTACGCCAGTGGTGATGGGGCGCCACGATGTCCATGCAGTGCAGCAGAATAACCAGGCTGTTGTAGAGCTTGCGCGACCCCGCAACCCACTGCGCGGCCAGTCCGGCGGGCTTATGCCCCGGTGCTGTTGGGGTGATGGTGAATTCGCGGTTCCACAAGCGGCTGTGATGGGCGCAGGTATTGCGCACCAGTGACAGGTGGCGCAGCCAGGATGCCAGCGTGGCCTGGTCTAGGTCGTAAGTATTCGCAATGGCCCGGCGCACGGGCATTGGCTTCAGGTTGTCGTACCAGCGCGAAAGAAGCCCCAACGACATGACCTCGCAGACCGCCCAGACCGGCGGCAGCGATTCGCTGTAGGTTTGGCGCAGATGCCGGATGAAGGTTTCTTCCGAGCGTCCGACCTCTTCGGTGAGCTTGTCGATGTTCTGTCGCCACCGGTTCGGCTTGAACGCCAGATTGGGGTCCAAATGAGCGTGCGGACCATGCTGATGGGCCAGATGGTAGGCCCAGGCACTCCGAACCGAGACCTCGACACGCTCGATGGCATCCAGGACGAGCAGCCGTAACTGGCGGTCGAAGATGTAGAGATTGAGGACATCTTCGAACCGCGTTCCGGGACGGAACCTATGACTGGAGTGGTCGTTCTCGAAAGGCAGCCAGTAGGCGCCAAGCCGGTAGTAATTGAGGTGTTGGAGGTAGAATTCCGCCTCGGCAGGGTTTTCGATCACCATTCCTCGGTCTTGGAGGATGGCGACTTGTTCAGGCCAGGTTTTGGCGGGCTTGGCGAAGGGGCGTTTCATGATGTCGGCCCCGAAAAGAAGTAACCCGCCGGTTTGAGGATACGCTTGCGCGCATAGCCTTGGCGGGTTTTGTTGGATTCATTGTAGGCGGCTCGGACTGATCGATCAAGATAAGCTGCGCCTTCAAGCCATCTCCGCGCTGCAACGGCCCCGGTCATTCCGTCACCTCGCCGAGCAATGCAGCGATCTCTGCTTCCACCCGCTTCAACTCCCTATCGATCTCCTCCAGTTTCGGCGGCGGCTCGTACTTGTAGAAGAAGCGGTTGAAGTTGATCTCGTAGCCGACCAGGCCAATCGCCTTGTCTTTCTTGTCCCGGTAGGTCTCATCAATCCAGGCATCGGCAATGTGGGGCAGCACCTCACGGGAAAAATAGTCCTCGATATCGTCGAGGAAAGGCACGTTCTCGTAATCGGTCAGGTCGGAATCGGGGGCAATGCTCCCCTCCGCATCCATGACGGGCTCAGCTTCCGGGTCTCGCACGCCGAAGGCGTTGATCAATGCCTTGATGAAAGGCTTGCTGACCTTGCCAATGGCCGCATCATTCCTCGCCGTCCCGTATGCAAAAGACTCGGCCCAGGCGAAGGGATATATTGATCCCTCGCGGGGTTCCAAGGCGCGTTCCCATGCCGCTTGTTGATCCGGCGTGAGTTTGGCCCAGGCTTTATCGTCCATGAGCCGCGCCAGGGTTTCCCCATTGACGTGCAGCGACATGCGCAGCGGTCGCATAACCCGGATGCGGCGGTAGGCGAATCGGCGATGGTCGAGCATGCGGCTGATGTCGCTGTCCTCGGCGGCGGCATAGACATCGACGATCTGGCGGATCTGGTCATCGCTGATGATCCGGCGCTTGTTGCCTTCGTTCTTGATCGAGGTCCACAGCCCGGTGGCGTTGATCAGTTGAGCTTTGCCCCTGCGATGCTCAGGCTTCTTGTTCGAGAGTATCCAGAGGTAGGTGCCGATACCGGTGCGGAAGAAGATTTCCGTGGGCAGCGCCACAATGGCTTCCACCAGATCGTTTTCCAGCAGCCAGCGGCGAATCTCGGATTCGCCCGAACCGGCGCCGCCATTGAACAATGGCGAACCGGACAGGACGATGGCGGCACGGCCGCAGCCATTCTCGGGCAACTCTAGCTTACTGGCCAAGTGCATCAAAAACAGCATCGAGCCATCGTTGATGCGCGGCAGGCCAGGGCCAAAACGACCTTTGTAGCCCTTGTCCTTGTACTCGTTAGTGACCGCGTCTTGATCCTTCTCCCACTTTTTGCCAAATGGCGGATTCGAGAGACCGTAGTGGAAGCGGTCGCTGGCAAACTGATCGTTGGAGAGCGTGCTGCCGAGCTTGATGTTCTTCGATAGGTCACGTCCCGGATCGGATTCCAGGGTGCGCAACAACATGCCGGTGAGGCAGACGGCATGGGTCTCGGGTTCGAGTTCCTGCCCGTGCGGAACAAGAACGGGCGGCACCTTGAAGCGGTTGCCGTAGTCGGCAACGTGGTTCATCGCATCGGTCAGGAAGCCGCCCGTGCCGCAGGCCGGATCATACAGGGTGCGAATCAGTCCCGGATTAGACTCGAACAGGGCGTCGTCGGGATCGAGCAGGAGGGCAGTCGCCAGATGCACAACGTCGCGGGGCGTCATAAAGTCTTCGGCGCCCTCGTTCACTTCTGCGCCAAAGCGGCGAATGAGGTGTTCGTACAGGTTGCTCATGACCCGATCCGGTACTACTTCGGGATGAAGATCGATACCCGCGAAGTTCTTGCAGATCTTGTACAGAACTCCAGCCTTGTCGAGCCGGATGAGGGTATTGGAGAAATCGAACTGCTCGAAGATGATCCGAGCGTTGTCGGAGAAATGGGCGATGTAGTCCTGGAGGTTCTGACGGGTCTTCGTGCTACCCAGGTTGCCTAGCGCGTATTTAGACGTGTTGTAGAAGGGATAGCGCGTGGCTTGGCGGAGGATCAGGTCGATGTCGATCCCGGTATCCTTGAAGGTAGCATTCGCTTCGCAGACCTCTTCTCGCGTCGGCTCCAGAACGCACTCAAGGCGGCGAAGCAACGTGAACGGCAAGATGATCTTGCCGAAGTCGGTGTGCTTGAAGTCGCCCCAAAGGTCTTCAGCGTTTTTCCATATGAAATCCGCTAGTGATGCACCCGAGCCAGCCTGTTCTGCCATTCCGTCCTCCAACCATGACTTGCACAAAACAGACTAGCAGTATCATGGAGCATGTCAACCATGTTTTGCACGAAACGGAGAAATTGCAAACTGTTTAAGCGAAGACCGATCCAACCTCGGAATGCACATGGCCCTTATTCCTTGTTTAACCGCAAAGAACGCCAAGGAACGCAAAGGGTAACTATCAGCTCAATTCGGAAATTGCCCCCTCCCTCTTCCAGGGGGAGGGTTGGGGAGGGGGAGCTGAATAATCACCGCAAAGGAATTCATTGGCTTGTCTAAGTTTCGCCCCTGACCAGGAAGGTAGGAACAAAGATAAAGGCATCGGGTTGTTTTCCTTAGTGTTTTTTGCATCCTTTGCGGTTGAAAAGAGGTTTCTAGGTTGATTCCTTCGTAGGCCAAGCCTGGCCTCACGGCGGACATTCTCCCCATCAACTGCGTAGTTCTACGCGCCTGGCTAGGTGGAGGTACGGGTTGTCCATGCGCCCGCAGCGGCTACCTTTCCTATACCCCCCCATGGAGTTTTAGGAGTTCGTCATGGCAGAGATTCAGAACACTTCTTCCGGCTTCATCGACCCTCGCCTCCTACTGACCGTCCTCGACGCCTACAAGAAGGGCGACTTCAGCCAGAGGCTGCCCGCCGACTGGACCGGCTTGCCCGGCAAGGTGGCCGATACGTTGAACGACATCATCGAACAGGCCAATGACATGGTCGGCGAATTCGGCCGTGTCTCGCAGGCGGTCGGCAAGCAGGGCAAGGTCGGCGAGCGCATCGACCGGCAGAATCTCAAGGGCGGCTGGGGTGCCCTGGTGGATTCCAGCAACGCACTGGCCAACGACCTGGTCAGTCCGATGAACGAAATGATCCGCGTCGTCGGCGCGGTCGCCGAGGGCGATCTCGGCCAGGCGGTGCCGATGGAAATCGACGGTCTCAAGCTCCAGGGCCAGTTCCTCAAGTCGGCGGAGATCGTCAACACCATGGTAGTGCGTCTCGCCACCTTTTCCTCCGAGGTGACGCGGGTGGCGCGCGAGGTCGGCACCGAGGGCAAGCTCGGCGGTCAGGCCGAGGTCAAGGGCGTCTCCGGCACCTGGAAGGATCTGACCGACAGCGTCAACGGCATGGCCACCAACCTCACCACCCAGGTGCGCAACATCGCCCAGGTGACCACCGCCGTCGCCAACGGCGACCTGACCAAGAAGATCACCGTCGAGGCCAAGGGCGAAATCCTCGAACTGAAGAGCACGGTCAACATCATGGTGGATCAGCTCTCCACCTTCGCCTCGGAAGTGACGCGGGTGGCGCGCGAGGTCGGCACCGAGGGCAAGCTGGGCGGCCAGGCCGAGGTGGCCGGCGTCGGCGGCACCTGGCGCGACCTGACCGAGAGTGTCAACGGCATGGCCTCCAATCTCACCACCCAGGTGCGCAACATCGCCTATGTGACCACGTCTGTGGCCAATGGCGACCTCGGCAACAAGATCACGGCCGAGGCCAAGGGCGAAATCCTACAGCTCAAGGAAACCATCAACATCATGGTCGATCAGCTCGGCAGCTTCGCCTCGGAAGTGACGCGGGTGGCGCGCGAGGTCGGCACCGAGGGCAAGCTCGGCGGCCAGGCCGAGGTGCGCGGCGTCTCCGGCACCTGGAAGGATTTGACCGAGGGCGTGAACGGCATGGCCGCCAACCTGACCAGCCAGGTACGCAATATCGCCCAGGTGACCACCGCCGTGGCCAACGGCGAGCTGACCAAGAAGATCACCGTCGATGCGCGCGGTGAAATCCTGGAACTGAAGGACACCATCAACACCATGGTCGACCAGCTCTCCAGCTTCGGCGCCGAGGTGACGCGGGTGGCGCGCGAGGTCGGCACCGAGGGCAAGCTCGGCGGCCAGGCCGCCGTGGCGGGCGTGTCCGGCACCTGGAAGGACTTGACCGACAGCGTCAACGGCATGGCCTCCAACCTCACCGGCCAGGTACGCAACATCGCCGACGTCACCACCGCCGTGGCCCGGGGCGATCTGTCGAAGAAGATCACGGCCGAAGCCAAGGGCGAAATCCTGGAACTGAAGAACACCATCAACATCATGGTCGACCAGCTTTCCAGCTTCGGCGCCGAGGTGACCCGCGTCGCCCGCGAGGTCGGCACCGAGGGCAAGCTGGGCGGCCAGGCCGCCGTGGAAGGCGTCTCCGGCACCTGGAAAGACCTGACCGACAGCGTGAACTTCATGGCATCGAACTTGACCGGCCAGGTGCGCAACATCGCCGACGTGTCGACCGCCATTGCCAACGGCGATCTCTCGCGCAAGATCACGGCGGAGGCCAAGGGCGAAATCCTCCAGCTCAAGGAAACCATCAACATCATGGTCGACCAGCTCTCGACCTTCGCCGACGAGGTGACCCGCGTCGCCCGCGAGGTGGGCTCGGAGGGCAAGTTGGGCGGCCAGGCCGAGGTGGCCGGGGTGGGCGGCACCTGGAAGGATCTGACCGACAGCGTCAACGGCATGGCGGCCAACCTCACCAGCCAGGTGCGCAACATCGCCGATGTGACCACCGCCGTGGCCAAGGGCGACCTGACCCGCAGCATCACGGTGGAGGCCAAGGGCGAAATCTTCGAACTGAAGAACACCATCAACATCATGGTCGACCAGCTCTCCACCTTCGCCGATGAAGTGACGCGGGTGGCTCGCGAGGTGGGCACCGAAGGCAAGCTGGGCGGCCAGGGTCAGGTGCCCGGCGTGGCGGGCACCTGGAAGGACTTGACCGACAGCGTCAACGGCATGGCGGCCAACCTCACCAGCCAGGTGCGCAACATCGCCGATGTGACCACCGCCGTGGCCAATGGCGATCTGACCAAGAAGATCACCGTCGATGCGCGCGGCGAAATCCTCGAACTCAAGAGCACCATCAACGTCATGGTGGATCAGCTACAGACCTTCGGCGCCGAGGTGACGCGGGTGGCGCGCGAGGTCGGCACCGAGGGCAAGCTGGGCGGCCAGGCCACGGTGGCGGGCGTCTCAGGCACCTGGAAGGATCTGACCGACAGCGTCAACGGCATGGCCTCCAACCTTACCGGCCAGGTGCGCAACATCGCCGAAGTGACCATCGCCGTGGCCAACGGCGACCTCTCGCGCAAGATCACGGTCGATGTGCGCGGCGAGTTCCTGCAACTCAAGGAAACCATCAACGGCATGGTGGACCAGTTGCGTTCCTTCGCCTCCGAAGTCACCCGCGTGGCGCGCGAAGTGGGCGTCGACGGCAAGCTCGGCGGCCAAGCCTACGTCTCCGGCGTGGCCGGTACCTGGAAGGATCTGACCGACAGTGTCAACGGCATGGCCTCCAACCTCACCAGCCAGGTGCGCAACATCGCCCAGGTGACGACGGCGGTGGCCAGCGGCGACCTGTCGAAGAAGATCACGGTGGACGTGAAGGGCGAAATCCTCGAACTCAAAAACACCGTGAACGTGATGGTCGACCAGCTCAACAGCTTCGCGGCGGAAGTCACCCGCGTCGCGCGCGAGGTCGGCACCGAGGGCAAGTTGGGCGGACAGGGCGCGGTGCGCGGCGTCTCCGGCACCTGGAAGGACCTGACCGACAACGTGAACTTCATGGCCGCCAACCTCACCCAACAGGTGCGCGGCATCGCCAAGGTGGTGACGGCGGTGGCCAACGGCGACCTGAAGAAGCTCACCGTGGAGGCCAAGGGCGAGATCGCCGAACTGGCCGACACCATCAACAACATGACCGACACCCTGGCGCTGTTCGCCGACCAGGTGACCAGCGTGGCGCGCGAGGTCGGCGTCGAAGGCAAGTTGGGCGGCCAGGCCAGCGTGCCGGGCGCAGCCGGTACCTGGAAGGATCTCACCGACAACGTCAACGGGCTGGCCGCCAACCTCACCAACCAGGTGCGCGCCATCGCCGATGTCGCCACCGCCGTGACCAAGGGCGATCTCACCCGCAACGTCCAGGTCGAGGCCAAGGGCGAAGTGGCGGACCTCAAGGACAACGTCAACGAGATGATCCGCAACCTGCGCGAGACCACGCGGCAGAACTCGGAACAGGACTGGCTGAAAAGCAACCTGGCGAAGTTCACCCGCCTGTTGCAGGGGCAGCGCGACCTCGCCGCCGTCTCCAAGATGGTGCTGTCCGAACTGGCGCCGCTCATCAACGGCCAGCACGGCATTTTCTACATCATGGACGAGACCCAGCCCGACAACCCGCGCCTGCGCCTGACCTCAGCCTATGCCTTCCACGAGCGCAAGAACCTGGCCAACGAGTGGCGCCTGGGCGAGGGCCTGGTCGGCCAGGCGGCGGTCGAGAAGCAGCGCATCCTGCTGACCAACGTGCCCTCCGACTACATCGAGATCACCTCCGGCCTGGGCGAATCGCGGCCGCAGAACATCATCGTCCTGCCCATCGTCTTCGAGGGCAAGGTCAAGGCGGTGATCGAGATGGCCTCCTTCACGCTGTTCAGCCCGATCCATCAGAACTTCCTCGACCAGTTGGGCGAGAGCATCGGCATCGTGCTCAACACCATCGAAGCCAACATGCGCACCGAGGAACTGCTCAAGCAATCGCAGTCGCTGGCCGAGGAACTGGGCAGCCAGCAGGAAGAGCTGCGCCAGACCAACGAGGAGCTGGAAGACAAGGCGCGCCTGCTGGAAGAGCAGAAGGTCGAGGTGGAGCGCAAGAACCGCGAGGTCGAGTCGGCCAAGTACGCGCTGGAAGAAAAGGCCGAGCAGCTTTCCCTCACCTCGAAGTACAAATCCGAGTTCCTCTCCAACATGAGCCACGAGCTGCGCACGCCGCTCAACAGCCTCTTGATCCTCGCCCAGCAGCTCGCCGAGAACCCGAAGGGCAACCTTGACGACAAGCAGGTGGAATTCGCGCGCACTATCCAGGGCTCCGGCAAGGATCTGCTCGGCCTCATCAACGAGATCCTCGATCTCTCGAAGATCGAGTCCGGCACCGTCACCCTCGACATCGAGGATGTCACCTTCGCCGGCGTGCGCGAGCAGATCGAACGCACCTTCCGTCATGTCGCCGAGAATCGCGGCCTGGTCTTCGACGCCTTTATCGCGCCGGCCCTGCCGCCCAGCCTCTTCACCGACGAGAAGCGCTTGCAGCAGGTGCTCAAGAATCTGCTCTCCAATGCCCTCAAGTTCACCGAGAAGGGCAGCGTCACGGTGCGCATGGATCTCGCCGGCGCCGGCTGGAGCGTCGATCATGCCGGGCTCAACAGCGCCGGCAAGGTGGTTGCCTTCTATGTCACCGACACCGGCGTCGGCGTGGCGGCCGACAAGCAGAAGATCATCTTCGAGGCCTTCCAGCAGGCCGACAGCGGCACCGCGCGTAAATACGGCGGCACCGGCCTGGGGCTGTCGATCAGCCGCGAGATCGCCCGTCTGCTGGGCGGCGAGCTACGCCTGATCGAAAGCGTGCCGGGCAAGGGCAGCACCTTCGCCCTGTTCCTGCCATTACAGGCGCCGTCGGGCGCCGGCCGCCAGCGCAGCGAACGCGGCACCCTATCCACCGCCGCGCAGGAACCACCGCCCCGGCAGGCGGCGGCGACGCAGGAAACGCCCTTCGAGCGGCGGGCGGGGAAGTTGCCCCAGGACGACCGCGCCGAACTGCGGCCCGGCGACCGTAGCCTGCTGATCGTCGAGGACGATCCACGTTTTGCCGCCATCCTGCTCCAGGCGGCGCGCGACCGCGGTTTCAAGGGGATCTGCGCGGATCGTGGCGGTGACGCCCTGCGCCTGGCCGCCGAATTGAAACCGACCGCCATCACGCTCGATATCCACCTGCCCGACATCGATGGCTGGGTGGTGCTCGAACGCCTCAAGAACGATGCGGCGACACGCCACATCCCGGTCGAGATCATTTCCGTGGACGACAACCGGCCGCGCGGCCTGCGTTTCGGCGCCTTCGAATACTTGGTCAAGCCGGTCACCGCCGAGGCGGTGGCCAAGGCGCTGAACGATGTGAAGAAATTCGCCGAACAGGAGGTCAAGGACCTGCTGGTCGTCGATGGCGACGAGGCGCACCGGAAGACCGTCCTCGGTCTGATCGGCAATGGCGATGTGCGCATCAAGGCCGTGACCAGCGCCAGGGAGGCCCTCGCCGCCCTGCGCAGGAAGCGCTTCGACTGCGTGGTGGTAGACCGCCAGTTGCCCGACATGAGCGCCATTGAACTGCTGCAAACCCTTCAGGGCAACGAGCTGACGCGCGACATTCCGATCATCGTCTATGGTGCCGGGCAACTGGCGCCCGCCGACCAGGAGAAGCTCAAGGTCCTGGCCGCCAAGGGCATTGTCAAGGATGTGCAGACGCCCGAGCGGCTGCTCGACGAGACGGCGCTGTTCCTGCACCGGCTGATATCGCGCCTGCCGCCCGACCGCCGCAAGATGCTGGAAAAACTCCATGCCGGCGGCGACCCGCTGGCCGGCAAGAAGGTACTGGTGGTCGACGACGACGTGCGCAACATCTTCGCCCTTACCGCAGCGCTGGAGCGCCAGAAGATGGACGTGATCTCGGCCGAGAACGGCAAGACGGCCATCGAGATCCTGAAGAAGAATCCCGATACCCACGTCGTGCTGATGGACATCATGATGCCGGAGATGGACGGCTTCGAGACCATGCGCCGCATCCGCGCCCTGAAAAAATTCGAGTCGCTGCCGATGATCGCGCTGACCGCCAAGGCCATGAAGGGTGACCGCGAGAAGTGCATCGAGGCCGGGGCCTCCGACTACGTCTCCAAACCGGTCGATATCGACCAGTTGCTGACCCTGCTGCGGGTCTGGCTGTCGAGGTGATGCATGCGCGCTTCCGAACCGTCCGCCGTTGCCGCGAACCTCGTCCTAAGCGCTCTTTCGATACGGAACCAGCACTGTCTCCAGCATCGGAAAATGCTTTTTGTTGAGCGTGGCGAGGGTGCAGCCGCTCATCTCGGCGCTGGCGGCGATCAGCGCGTCCATGAGACCCGTGCCATGGCTCCTGCCGTAATCACGTCGCCACAGGCCGCCCTGACTGGCGATGTCGGGCGTAATGGCCACGACCTCGAACAGCCCGAAAAAACGGCTCAGCACCTGGCGCTCCGGGCCTTCGCGCACGCCGACATGAAGTTCGGCCACCGTGACCGCCGATACATGCAGGGAACGCCGGGTCTTCTTGAGGAAGGCGATGGCGTCGGGCTGGCCGCGCAGATAGTCAATCAGGATATCCGTGTCCAGCAACAGGGGGCTCGCCATCGGCGTCAGCGCGGCTCGATGCGGTCGGCTTCCCGGCGCACGGCGACGAGATCATCGCGCCCGGCGCCGTCGGCCCACAATCCCGCCGCTGCGCTAAGCACCTGTCCCCGATCATTCGACGCGGCTTGCTCGATCAGGCGATCAACGGCAATACGGATCAATTCGCTTTGGCTGCGCCCGGTGTTGCCGGCCATCTTTCGCAGCGCGAACTGCTCTTGTTCGGTGAGGTATATCTGGGTTCTAACCATGGCGGTTTCCTTTCTGATGTATCCGAATGATGTATATGGCACCAAAATCTGTCAATAACGGTTTTCAACGGGGTAACCCATGCTGACCGCACCCGTCACCCCGGCCATCGAGGCCATCGAGGCCATCGAACTGCCGCTGTTGCTCGAAGCCGTATGGCGGCGCTACGGCTACGACTTCCGCGATTACGCCCCGGCCTCGCTCCGGCGGCGCATCCGCCACGCCATGGAGTTGCAGGGCCTCTCGACGCTCTCGGCGTTGCAGGACGACCTGCTCCACGATGAACGGGCCATGGCGGATTTCCTCGACGCCCTCACCGTCGAAGTTACCGCCATGTTCCGCGACCCTTCCTTCTACCGTGCGTTCCGCGACAGGGTGGTGCCCCTCCTGCGCCCCTTGCCGCTGATCCGTGTCTGGCACGCCGCCTGCGCCAGCGGTGAGGAGGTCTACTCCATGGCCATCCTGCTGCACGAGGCGGGTCTGCTCGACAAGACCCGCATCTACGCCACCGACATGAGCGAACGGGCGCTGGAAACCGGCCGCCTGGCCATCTATCCCTTGCGCCGGATGCGCGACCACACCGCCAACTACCAGCGGGCAGGCGGCACGGCGAGCTTTTCCGATTACTACACCGCCAAGCACGAAGGCGTCATCCTGCACGGATTCCTGCGCGGCAATATCGTCTGGGCCAGCCACAACCTGGTGTCCGACGGCTCCTTCAACGAGTTCCACGTCATCCTCTGCCGCAACGCGATGATCTATTTCAACCGCGACTTGCAGGGGCGGGTGCATAGACTGCTCTACGACAGCCTGGCCCAGGGCGGGGTGTTGGGTCTGGGGCGCGGCGAGTCGCTGCAATTCACTCCCTATGAGGATCGCTACGAAGCGCTCGATGCGGCCGAGCGGCTTTACCGGAGGGCGCGATGAACCCCCGGCTGATCGTCATCGGCGCATCGCTCGGCGGTCTCAAGGCCCTGCGCGCCCTGCTCGGCGCGCTGCCGGCGGCCATGGCGCGCGGGCCGGCGGCGCTGGCCGTGGCACAGCACCGCGATGCCAGCGGCGGCGATGCGCTGGCGCTGTTGCTGGGCGAGGTCTGCGTCCTGCCGGTGCGCGAGGCGCAGGACAAGACGCCGATCAGGCCCGGCACCGTCACGCTGGCGCCGGCCGATTACCATCTGCTGGTCGAGGGCGAGCACTTCGCCCTGATGGCGAGCGAGGCGACGGACAGTATCTGTCCCTCCATCGACGCCCTGTTCGAGTCGGCCGCCGAGGAGCGGGGCGCGGCCGTGATCGGCGTGGTGCTGACGGGCACCGGCAGCGACGGCGCGCGCGGTCTGGCTGCCATCGCCCGTGCCGGCGGCGGCACTGGCTGCCACGGGCCTGGCCGCCGAATCGCTGCCGCTGGAGCGTATCGCGCCGCGGCTGGCGGAACTGGCGGGGGAGGAACGAAGATGATCGGCGCAATGCGGCTGCGCGAGGCGAAGGATCAACCGTGCAAATCAATACTTCGATGGAAGAAATGCACGGTTGGCGGCGAGCCGGCCGGGACAACATTCAACGCGCATCGGCCCTCAGGCACGATGCTCGCGGCTTCCCAAGCCTTCCGCGATGAGAGTCAGCACCAGCGTATTGAGGGACACCCCTTCGGCCTTGGCGCGGGAGGTCAGTTTGGCGTGAATGGACTTCGGCACGCGGGCAACGAATCTGCCGGAGGCGTTGGGCAGGGTCGCGTCATCCGGTCTGAAAGACGGCGCCGGAATCTCCCGTCCCATGTCGTGCAGCGCCGACACCACCGCCACGAACGCATCGCGTCCGTTCTCCACCGCCTCGGCCTCGGTTTCGCCATCCGACATGCATCCCGGCAGATCGGGAAAGGTGATCAGAAACCCGCCGCCTTCCGCTGGGGGCAGCGGACTGATGATGTGCGCATAAGCCTCAAACGGCCAGGGCGGAACGATGCGGGGAATCATTCTGACTTCATCACTCATGCTTGCGACTCCTTGACCTTGTCGACCAGCGCCACGAACTGGCGCACATACACCGGCTTGATGGGCCGGTGCGCGGGCACGCTCACCACATCCGGCACCGCGGAATGCGAGAACACATGATGACTGCCACCTTCACATCGGACAGACATGCCGAACTGCCGCGCCACCGTCTGGAGCTGCTCGATACGCCAATCCAGCGGATTGCGGTGCATGGCTTCAAACAATTTGGCGGCGGCGTTCATTGGGCGAATGGTACTGCCCATAACACTACCCATCAAGACGAAACGTTGTTGCCAGCGCCAGCTGATGCGCCGCGACATCGCCACAATCGAACCCACAAGGAGACTCCTCCATGGAGCTGCCAAAAGACGAGATCCCCGCCCTCACACACTGGGCGGCCCCGGCCGGCGTCGAGATTGCGCCGGAAGACCGCGCCAGCGTGCTGGTGGTGGACGACAATCCGGCCATGCTCGAATCGGTCGCCGGGGTGATCCGCGCCATGGGTGTCGAGACGCTTACCGCCGGCTCCGGCCGCGCGGCGCTACGCCTGCTGTTGCAGCGGGACTTCGCCCTGATCCTGCTCGACGTGCGCATGCCGGTGATGGACGGCTTCGAGACCGCGCAGTTGATCCGCAGCCGGCCGCGCACGATGCAGACGCCGATTATTTTCATCACGGCGGCGCAGGCCAACGACGAGGATATGCTCAAGGGTTACGCGGTCGGCGCCGTCGACTTCATCCACTCGCCGATCGCCACCGATATCCTGCGCGCCAAGGTGCGCGTTTTCGTCGAGCTGCATCAGCTCAACCGCCTGCTGCATCGTCAGGCGGCGGCCCTTGAGGCCCGTGCCGAGGAAATCGTCAGCAAGAACCGGCAACTGGAGGAGGTCTCGCGCCTCAAAAGCGACTTCTTGACCAACATGAGCCATGAACTGCGCACCCCCCTCAACGCCATCATCGGCTTTTCCGAGGTGCTCAAGGACGGCCTGGCCGGCGACCTGACCGCCCAGCAGAAAGACCACGTCAATGACATCTATGGCGCCGGCCTGCATCTGCTGTCGCTCATCAACGACATCCTCGACCTGTCCAAGATCGAGTCGGGGCGGATGGACCTGGACCTAGCGCCGGTCAGCCCCGCGACGTTGCTGGCCGGCAGCCTGTCGATGATCAAGGAGAAGGCGATCAAGCACCACATCGCCCTCAAGCTCGACGCCGACGCGGCGCCGGGCGAGCTGCTCGCCGACGGCCGCAAGCTCAAGCAGATCGTCTACAACCTGCTCTCCAATGCCCTGAAGTTCACCGCCGACGGCTGCGAGATCGGGCTGACCGCGCGGCGGGCGGGGCGCGCCGAGATCGGCGCCGGGTCGCCCGCCGGTTACGCGACGCGGCTGCTGCCGCCGCCGGAGAGCACGTTCGCCGACTTCCTCGCCATCGCCGTCTGCGACAACGGCATCGGCATCGGGGAGGCCGATCTGGGCCGTCTGTTCCAGACCTTCGTCCAGCTCGACGGCAGCCTGGAGCGCAAGTACGAGGGCACGGGGCTGGGCCTGGCCTTGGTGCGCCGTCTGGTCGCCCTGCACGGCGGCGCCCTGGGCGTGGCCAGCGCGCCGGGCAAGGGGAGCTGTTTCCAGGTCTGGCTGCCCTGGCGCGAGGTGACGGCCGAGGCCCCCGCCGAAGTCGCCAAATCCGCCAAATCCGCGCCGGCCAATCCCCTGGTGCTGGTCACTGAGGACGACCCCCAGGCTGCCGCCATCTTCCGCCACTTTCTCGAAGACGCCGGCTTTCGCACCCTGCATGCCGCCGACGGCGATGACTGCCTTCGACTGGCGAAAGAGGCGCGGCCCGATCTCATCAGCCTCGACATCCTGATGCCCCGGTTGGGCGGCTGGGAGACGCTGGAGCGTCTCAAGGCCGATCCGGCGCTGGCGAACATCCCCGTGGTGATCGTCTCCGTTTTGGATGACCTCAAGCACGGCATCGCCCTCGGCGCCACCCGTGTCCTGCAAAAGCCGTTGCGCCGCGACGATCTGCTCGACGCACTGGCCAGGCTCGGTTTTCCAGGCAAGGGGCGCAGGAAGCACAGCCTGCTGGTGGTGGACGACGACCCGAGAATTCACGAAATCCTCGCCCGGCACCTGGGCGGCCCGCGCTTCCGGCTGCTCGACGCGATGGGCGGGCAGGAGGGCATCGACCTGGCTCGGCGGGCGGTGCCCGACTTGATCATCCTCGACATGATGATGCCCGGCGTGAATGGCTTCGACGTGGTCGAGACCCTGCGTGCCAACCCGAAGACGGCGCGCATCCCCATCCTGGTGCTGACGGCCCTGCAACTGAACCCCCAGGAACGCCGGCGTCTCAACGGCGATGTGGAGGCCGTCGTGGAGAAGAGCACCTTCTCGCCCACGGACTTCCTCGCCGAGGTCGAACGGGCGCTGGGGCGCGGCAAGGTGAAAGGAGAATGAGATGGCAAGAATACTGATCATCGAGGACAACCCGGCCAACCTCAAGCTGGCCCTGGCCATCCTGCATTACGCCGGACACGAGACGCTCGCCGCCATCGACGGCGAGGAAGGCGTCGCCGCCGCCCGCCGCGAACGGCCCGATCTGATCCTGATGGATGTGCAGATGCCCGGCATGAACGGACTGGAGGCAACGCGCCTGCTCAAGCAGGACACCGCCACCGCAGCCATCCCGGTCCTCGGCCTGACCGCCTTCGCCATGAAGGGCGACGCCGAACGCATCCTTGCCGCCGGCTGCGACGCCTATCTTCCCAAGCCTTACAGCCACGCCCAGTTGACCGGTGCGGTAACGGCCCTGCTTGCCACACCCTGCCAACCCCGATGGGGTCCGCTCCCATGAACGATAAGACCGTCTCCATCCTTGTCGTCGCCGCCGAGGGCTACGCGATTCGCGCCGCCCCTACCGCGCCGCGCTGGGGATCGAGGCGGCCATGAAGGAACTGGAACGGGGACGCGGCAGGCTGTTCGAAACTGCGGCGGTGGATGCCTGCCTGCGGTTGTGCCGGGAAAATGTCTTGTCGTTCGCCAAGGCGTGACGCGCTTGGCGGGCGGGTTGTTGGACAGACGACAAAGTCAAAATAGGAGGAGATCATGGAACAATCCAAGCAAACCACCCTCCTGGTGGTGGATGACGACGAACGCAACCGCAAGTTGCTGGGGGCGCTGCTTGTCGCCGAGGGCTACGCGGCACGTTTTTCGGCCAGCGGGGAGGAGGCCCTGGCCTCAGTGGCGGAACGGCTGCCCGACCTGATTCTGCTCGATGTCATGATGCCGGGGCTGGACGGCTTCGAGGTGGCGCGCCGGCTCAAGGCCGATGCCAAGAGCAGCGCCATTCCCATCGTCATGGTCACGGCGCTGGCGGACCGTGACTCGCGCCTCAAGGGGCTGGAGGCGGGGGTCGAAGAATTCCTGACCAAGCCGGTAGACCGGGCGGAGTTGCGGGCGCGGGTGAAGAATCTGCTCCGGATCAAGGAGTACAACGACTTCCTCGCCGACCACAACCGTCTGCTGGAGGAGCAGGTCCGGGCGCGTACCCTTCAGCTTACCGAAAGCTACCGCGACACCATCTTCGCCCTGGCGCGGGCGGCGGAGTTTCACGACGAGGACACCGGCCTGCACGTCAAGCGCGTCAGCCACTACAGCGCGATGCTGGCCGAGCGGCTGGGGATGGACGCAGGCTTCCGCGACGCGATCTTTTACGCCAGCCCCATGCACGACCTGGGCAAGATCGGCATCCCGGACGCGGTCATGCTCAAGCCCAGCGGGCTCGACGACGAGGAGTGGCGGGTGATGAAGCGGCACCCCGAGCTGGGCGCGCAGATCCTCGGCACCATTTCGGAATCTCCTTACATGCTGATGGGCATCGACATCGCCTTGGGTCATCACGAGCGCTGGGACGGCAGCGGCTACCCTAGCGGACGGTGCGGCGGGGAGATCCCGCTCGCGGCCCGCATCATGGCGCTGGGCGACGTCTACGACGCCCTGCGTGCCAAACGCCCCTACAAGCCGCCCTTTACCCACGAACGCGCGGTGGAGACCATCACTCAGGGCGACGGGCGGACTGTGCCGGCGCATTTCGACCCGGCGGTGCTGGCGGCGTTCCGGGATTGCGCCGGCGGCTTCCGTGAAATCTTTTCTACCCACGCGGATTGACCGCCCATGATCACGCGCGCCCACTTCAGCCTGCGCACCCGCATGATGCTGCTGGTGACGGTGGCGCTGTTGCCGGCCCTGGGCTTCATCGTCTGGCAGTCGCTGGACGCGCGCGAGCAGGCGGTGGGCGAGGTCCGGCGCGACGCGCAGCGGTTGGCCTGGTTCACGGCAAGCCGATACCTGGACGCAGCGAACACTGCACGGGAGATGGCCGCCTCCCTGGCCGCGATACCGGCGGCACGGGAGGCGCCGCCGGACGTCTGTGGCCGTCTGCTCGCCGGCATCCTGGCCCAGCACCCCCACTACGCCAATCTCGGCGTCACCGATGCGGCAGGCAGGCTGGTGTGCAGCGCCATGCCCCTCAATCAGGCCATTGATTTCTCTGACCGGCCCTGGTTCCAGGAAACGAGGCGCAACCGCCGCTTCACCGCCAGCGACTTTCTGATCGGACGGGCCGCCGGCAAGGCACTGATCGTGTTCGCCGTGCCGCTGTTGGACGAGGAGGGCGAGTTTCGCGGCGCGGCCTACGCTTCCCTCGATCTGGCGGCCTTCGCCGCCTCGTTCGCTGACATCCCCTGGCCTGCGGGAACGGCCATCGCCATCCTGGACCGCAAGGACAACATCATTGCCCGTCATCCCGATCACGAGAAATGGGTGGGCAAGCCCTTTCCCGCCGCCCTGGCCGCCGCCGCGCGCGCGGCGGGCACGAGTGCCACCCTGGAGGGAAAGGGCGCGGACGCTGTCCACCGCACTTACGTCCATCAGGCGATCATCTTCAACGGCGGGACGCAGGGCCTCCTGCTGGCGGGGATTTCCGGCCGGAGCTATCTGGCCCCTATCGACGCGGCCTTGTACCGCAACCTGCTATGGCTGGCGCTGATCGCTACGGTCTGCCTGGCCGTTGCCGCCTCGGGCAGCAACCTGTTGTTGCGGCGCTTGCGCCGGCTCACCGAGACCACCCGGCGCTTCGGCGAGGGCGATCTTTCCGCGCGCAGCGGCCTGCCCGGCAACCGCGACGAGGTGGGGCGTCTTGCCGCCGCCTTCGACGCCATGGCGGGTACGCTGGAGGAACGGGAAAATCGCCTGGACCAGTCGATGCGGGAGATCCACCGCCTCAACCGGGCCTTGCGCACCCTCTCCGCCGGCAATCGCGTCCTGACGCGCGGCGGTGACGAGGCCGAACTGCTGGAGCAAATGTGCCGCGCCGTGGTGGAGGCAGGCGGCTACCGCATCGCCTGGGTGGGCTACGGGGAACATGACGAGAACAAGACCCTGCGTCCCATGGCCAGCGCCGGCCTGGCGCTGGAAAGCTTCTCGAAGGGGCTTACCTGGGCGGACGGCGAACGCGGCAGCAGCCCAACGCCCGCCGCCATCCGCACCGGCAAGGCCGTCGTCGTCAACGATCTGCTCGAAAATCCCGAATTCGCCTTCTGGCGCGAGCATTCCCGCGAACAGGGTCTCGGTTCCGGCGTGGCGCTGCCGCTCAAGGTCGGCAACGAAACCATTGGCGCGCTGTCGATCTTCGCCGTCGAGGCCGACGCCTTCAGTGTGGAAGAGGTGGAACTGCTGGCGGAAACCGCTGACGACCTCGCCTACGGCATCGCCAGCCGCCGGGGCATGGTGCGGGCCGAACAGGCGGAGGCGGCGAACCGGATGAAGTCGGAATTCCTCGCCAGCATGTCCCACGAGCTGCGCACCCCCCTCAATGCCATCGTCGGCTTCTCGGAACTGATGAAAGACGGCCTGACGGGGGAGCTGACGCCCAAGCAGCGGGAGTACATGGAGGACATCTTTTACAGCGGCGAACATCTGCTGTCGCTGATCAACGACATCCTCGATCTCTCCAAGGTGGAGGCCGGCAAGATGGAGTTGCAGTTGGAGCCGGTTTCGCTGCCTTCCCTGCTGGAAGCCTGCCTGACGGTGGTGAAGGAAAAGGCGGTGGCGCACCGCATTCAGTTGTCGCTGGAGATCAGCCCGGAGATCGGCGAGGCGCTGACCGACGTGCGCAAGCTCAAGCAGATCGTCTACAACTACCTCTCCAACGCGGTGAAATTCACCCCCGACGGCGGACGGGTGACGCTGGCGGCCCGCCTCGTGCCGGCGGCGGCGTTACAGGCCACGGCGGCACCCGGCGTCAGGACGGAGCGTTATCTGGAAGTGGCCGTGACAGACAGTGGCATCGGCATTGCTCCACAGGACTTGCAGCGCCTGTTCCAGACCTTCGTCCAGCTCGACAGCGGCCTTGACCGCAAGTACGAGGGCACCGGACTGGGGCTCTCCCTGGTAAAGAAACTGGCCGGTCTCTTCGGCGGTGCCGTGGGGGTGGAAAGCGAACCGGGCAAGGGGGCGAGGTTTTGTGTCTGGCTGCCTTGGCAGGGTCAGCCCTAACGGCTCGATGCTGGAACAAATGGTCGCGGTAGGGACAGAGGTTACCCCCTGCCCCCCGCACAGATCCCTGCGAGCGGCATTCCCGCACAAGGCTCCTGCCTCGGGTGAGTGACGCCAAATCGCTGTTCGGGATAGGGATGAGTATTGC
>Ga0208863_1000794_pt1 | contig 24885 bp, 26 predicted proteins | sample RifOxyD3_FD_184040 | JGI IMG/M metagenome (GOLD analysis project Ga0208863, IMG submission 184040) | Soil microbial communities from Rifle, Colorado - Rifle Oxygen_injection D3 (SPAdes) | ecosystem: Environmental > Terrestrial > Deep subsurface > Rock core/Sediment | place: Rifle, Colorado...
CCCCTCCCCCCTAAAGGTCGGCTTCAGTTAGCGTCATTGGCCCCTAGGGGGGCCAATTTTGTTGCCTTTCCTACAAAAACTGACTAGGTTCGCCCCATGTACACTCGTTTCCCCCCAAACCGACGAGAATTGACCGATGCAATTAAAACTCAGAAGCAAGTTGCTGATCCTATGCTTAGTGATCAGTCTAGTCCCCTTTTTAATCCTCGCTTTGGTGTCTATTAACCAATCTTCAAGCGCCATTGAATCCGGGGTTTTTGACCGACTCAACGCGGTTCGCGAAACTAAGGCCAGCCAAGTAGAAGACTATTTTGGCACCATTCGCAACCAAATCCTGTCCCTTGCTGAATCGCACACAACGGTAGAAGCGATGATCGAGCTAAAGACCGGATTTCACAAGATCGAGACCGATCAAAAATTCTCCGAAGGCGAGCGTAAAGCGATGGATCAAAACCTTCGCGACTACTACACTAATCAGTTTTTGCCCAAGTTAAACCAAAATTTGAGCCCCCCGGCCAAAGTGGACACCTATTGGCCTGGGGACGAAAAGGCACGGATTTTTCAGTACAAGTACATCTCGAATAATCCCAAGCCCGTGGGCAGCAAACATGAACTAGACGTGGTCGCTGACGGTTCGGATTACGCCAAGGCGCACGCAAAGTTTCATCCGTTTTTTCGTAACTACCTAGAGAAGTTTGGGTTTTACGACATCTTTTTGATTGATCCTAAATCGGGCCAGGTTATTTATTCGGTGTTTAAAGAGGCCGATTTCGCCAATAGCCTCTTAAACGGTCCTTACCAAAACACCAATTTAGCCGAGGTCTTTAAGGCGGCTGCCAGTTCGGGTGACCGTAGCTTTGTTAAGCTAGTTGACTTCAAAAGCTACCCCCCCAGCTACGCCTCCGCTGCCAGCTTTATTGCCTCACCCATTTACGAAGGCTCTGAATTGGTTGGTGTATTGGTGTTCCAGATGCCCGTTGATAAAATCAACAACATCATGACCTCGAACAAAGAGTGGGAAAAAACAGGGTTGGGAGAAAGTGGGGAAACCTATTTGGTTGGCGACGATTTTAGATTAAGGAGCGAGCCCCGCTTTTTGATTGAAGACAAAGTTGGCTATTTGAAGCTAATGCGCCAAGTGGGGATGAGTGAGACGGACGCTAAAAAAATTGAAAATACTGGCACTGCGATTGGAGTGCAAACGGTTAGAACCCCAGGCACTGAGGCTGCATTCGCCGGTAAGACTGACCATGAGATTTATGACGACTACCGGGGTGTTGCAGCCCTTTCGTCTTACCGCCCTTTGAAGGTTGAGGACGTATCTTGGGTGCTAATGGCCGAGATGGACGAAGGTGAGGCCCTAGCTGCGATTGGCAAACTTGAGTTGTATATGGCCGTTCTGGCACTGGTAATCTCTGTTTTAGTCGTGTTTATTGCTTTGATTTTCACCAACAAAATCACTGGGCCAATCCTCAAATTGACCAAAATGATGGTGCATATCGAACAAGACAAGGATTTTACCCAGCGGATCGCCGTCGAAAATAAAGATGAGGTGGGCGAAATCGCGGTAGCCATGAACCATCTCTTAGATAGTTTACAATCTAGTTTTCAAAAAATTGCGGAAGGCACCGACACCCTTTCGGCAGCTACGTTGGAGCTTTCGGCAACAGCCACCCAGATCCAAAAAGCGACCGAAGAGGTCAACCAAGGGATCGAGTCCTCTGCTAGCGCGACCACCGAGATGAGCACCAATCTAGGCGAGTTGGCCCAGTCGGTTAACGACATGGCCAAGGCATCGGGCGAGATTTCTGGGCTTTCAAGCCAAGCGCAGACCGGGGCTCGAAATAGCCAGCAGTCGATGAACGACACCCAAAAGGCGATTGAAAAAATCAGTGAGTCCTCGAATAAGATTGGCAGTATTATTAACGTGATCACTGAAATATCCAACCAAACCAACCTGCTTTCCCTCAACGCCGCTATTGAAGCGGCAAAGGCGGGAGAACAGGGCAAGGGATTTGCGGTAGTGGCCGAAGAGGTGCGCAATCTGGCAGATCGCTCTGGCACCCAGGTGAATCAAATTCGCAATTTGATCGAGGTGAGTAGCGCCAACGTCAAAGAGGGCACCGAAGTGGTGGGTAAAACCGGGCAAACGCTGCGGGGAATCACCGATCAAGTTGGGCAAATCTCTAAAAGTATCAACGAAATGACTTTAGGAATGACCGAACAAAACCAGCGGGCTCGGGAGATTAGTTTGGCGGTTGAAGAGATTGCTAAAGTCTCTGACAGCAACTCTTCCGCGATGAATGAACTGGCCAGTTCCGTTACTCAAGTCGAAGCGACTATCGAAGACCTCTCCAAAATGGCGGACCGGCTTAAACAAGAGGTCAACCGGTTTCGGGTTTAAACGGGTCTATCCTCCTTAACTAAGTGGAACCTTAAGGCCCCCTTGGGTCAAGGAGGGCTCGAAGGCCCTCTGCCAAAAACCCGCCCCCCTAACCGCCGCCCAGGCCGCCCTCACAGCGGACCAAGGCGGCCTCAAGTCACCCCTAGCAATCACCAGTGCGGCCTCTAAATCCCTAGCAGCCTCCTGCTGGATAGGCCCTTTCCCATCCCAGATAGCGCGCCGCCCCCTTTTTTTCAGTCCTTCTTAACCGCCAACCGGCCAAACAAAAAATCCTGGCCTTTTGTGGCTAAATGCCCTAGATAAGGTGGAGTACTCACCCTATTGGCGATACATGAAGATTCTATTTCTCGGTGTGGGCGCTGCGTTCACCACAGCCGAATATTTTCAATCCAATATGCTTTTGACCGCCGATTCGGGCAAAAAGCTCTTGATCGACTGTGGTTCGGATCTGCGTTTCGCTATGGCCGAAGCGGGGGTTGGGGTGGGACAGATTGACGCCTTGTATTTAAGTCACCAACATGCCGACCATCTCGGCGGGGTCGAATGGCTCGCTTACGCCACTTTTTTTGCGCCCAGCCTGCCCCGGCCAAAGCTGTTTATCGAAGAAAACCTGGCTCAAGAAGCCTGGGAGCATAGCCTTAAGGGTGGGCTTAGTTGTGTTGACGATTATCCGCGAGACCTCTCCTCCTTTTTCGATCTGCGGCTCCAAAAGGAGAATGGGCAGTTTGTCTGGGAAGGGGTCCGGTTTAGTTTGTATAAGATGCCCCATGTGATGACCAAATTGGGCAATCTTTATAGCTACGGTTTGCTGATCGAGGCTCCAGGGAGGGAACCGGTTTTTATCAGCACCGACACCATCTTTGCGCCTGAAATTTTAGAAAAAATCGGTGCTAAATCGGCCTTGATTTTTCATGACTGTGAAACCAAAGGCCCCCCTTCGTTGGTGCATTGCCACTACCAAGAACTGCGCAAGTTGCCCAAAGAATTTCGCGCCAAAACTTGGCTTTACCACTACCAGCCCAACCCTCAATTCGACGCAGTCAAAGACGGCTTTTTAGGCTTTGTCCAAAAGGGCCAGGAGTTCGAGTTCCCTAGGGCCTAAGATGCGCCGCAAGCTGATCCTCAATCCCTTAGGCCGCAAAGGCCAAGCGGCTAAATTGGGCGGGCTTTACCTCGATTTGTTACGCCCTGGAACCAGCCATATTGAACTTGCGCTAACTGAAGGACCGGGCCATACCACCGAGCTGGCCAAGGAAGCTCTTTTAGACGGCTTTGACCATCTGGTCGCCATCGGCGGGGACGGAACACTCAACGAATTGGTCAATGGCTATTTTAAAGACCAAAAACCGATCAACCCTGACGCGGCCCTCTCGATTTTAGCCCAAGGAACAGGCTGCGATTTTATCCGCAATTATGGATTAAAACCTTTGTTAGAAGAGCAGGTTAAGCGGATTCACCGGGGGGACCGGCACCGATGTGATGTGGGCCTAGTCCAGTTTAAAAACGCCCAGGGGGGCGATGAAACCCGTTATTTTATCAACGTCGGCGGTTTTGGACTGGCGGGGCACGTCTCTGGGTTGGTGCATAGGCACAAAAAGAACTTTTTTTCGGCAAAAACTAGTTTTATGACCGCCAGCCTAGAGGGGATGCTAACCTACTCCAACCCCAAGGTTTCCTTAAGCCTAGACGGCCAAAGACCCATGGAACTTAAGATCAAAACCGTCGCTTTGGCAAACGGCCAGTTTTTCGGTGGCGGGATGTGGATTGCGCCGGGTGCGGCTCTGGACGACGGGAGGATGGAATTAGTTATCTTAAGCGATTTCAACTTATTACAGTCACTACAAAATTTCCCTAAGATCTATAAAGGCACCCACCTAAAAGTGCCTGGAGTGTTTCGTTATTCGGTCAAAACCCTAGAGGCCACCTCTGCCGAACGAGTCCCCTTAGACTTAGACGGCGAAGCCCCCGGCTTTCTCCCCGCGCGCTTCGAGGTTCTACCTACCCAAGTATTGTTGATCATCTGATCCTAGCGCCCAAAAAAAATTGAAGGTGGTTCGCCTGAATCTGCGGGCAAAGATAGCTGCCGGTTTTTGGGGGATGAGGGGGCCGAAGGCTTGCTTAATGGGCTAGGTGGTAGGCGGTTGTTGGGGCGGATCGAAGATCTTCAGCCCAGACTTCATCACCTGTGATTTGAAGGTGTTGACGATCTCGGTCAGGTCGTGATTAATCAAATCGGCGACGGTGTGAAAGCCCTTTTCCCCCTTGAGGCGGTGGAAGCGGCGGTTTAGATATTGGTTAATCTGGTGCCCCGGCTGGGCTCGTTGCTCCTTAAAAATCTCTTTTAGACCAAAGCGCAGCCAATTCCAAAAGTGATTTTTAAACAATAACATCGCCAAGAGGCGCTCTAAATGTTCGTCTGTCTGGATGTGTTTGGAAAGCTCCTCGACTGCTTGGCGTTTAGCCATTTCCGCTTCGTCAAACAACATGGTCGCCACCTCGTTTTTGACCCGAATCAAAGCTGCTTCGCGGATGGATTTGCGGCAATAGGTCTTAAAACTGGTTAGCAAAACCTCCATCATCTTCTCTGAACTCCGATCATAATGGGCGTAAGCCTTGGTGATCTGTTCAGAGTTTAAAGGATCGATAAAGGTTTCCTTGCCCATAATCTCCTGGATCAATTTGATCTGCCCTTGATGTGCCGTTTGCTCGGCACTCTCTACAGGGAGTTCCAGTTCGTCATTGGGCGCCGGGGCGAAGGGGATTTTTTCTTCACCAGCTGGGGCTTTATTTGCTTCGTCGGCCATGCAATTGGGTCAGGTGGGTGCTACTAAAAACCAGAATCTTGGCTCAACGATGCAGCATTCAGGCCCGATTGTAAAGACAGCGATAGGATTAGGGTGGACCTGAAGGGCCCCCTAACTCTTGCTTTGAACCAGATTGTCCATATGTAATAGAGAATGGTGGATCACAGTCCTGGCCATCTCTTCTACACTGGATTTGCCGTTATTAATTACCAAATGGTAATTTTCAGCGGCGTTAATATTAACCCCTAAAAACCGATTGATAAAACGTTCACGCTCTTTTTCGCGTTCTTGCATCAACTCGCTCACCTCTTCGCGAGTCATCTCGCCACGCGACATCAGCGACTCAATACGCCATTCTTTGTCGGCAATCAAGCGGAAGTGGAAGCAGCGTTTCATCTCGGAGGTAATTACCGAAGCCCCTCGACCCACAAAAATTCCGCGTCCAGCCTCGGCCAAAGACAAAATGGTTTTAACCATCAGCTCGTAAACCTCTGAATCACTGGTCCAATGGGGATCAAGGTTGGAGAGTAGGGAGTCATAAAAGACGTTTTTGGTACCAAACTTTTCTAAAACCGAGCGGCTGATATTGTTGTCCACCATGATTTGATCGATCAAGGCACGATCAAAAATAGTCCACTGGTGCCCCGGATCATGGGCTTCTAGTTTTTCCTTAAGTGCGAGCGCCAAAGGGTAAGCCTCGCAACCAAACTCGCGGCTGAGGGTAATGGAAAAGCGGAACTTCGCGTCTTTGTCCGACTTGGTGAGCTTGTCTTGCTGCTGCATCCAAGTGTGGATACGCTGGTCAACCGAGGGTAGGATATTAAAATGCATTGTGTTGGATAGGTTCGTATGCTTAGATCGTGGCCCCGCCCAACGGCAGGCGCTTTCCCCATACCTACTAGATGCTTCGGTTTGGGGCAAGAGGGTAATTAGGATTGGCTTGAGCATTCCCAAATAATTTACGCCAAATAAGGACTGGAGGTTGTTTGAGAAGGGAGCAATCTTTAAAAAATAGGGAGTTAAAAAGCTAGGACAACTTTCTTTTTAAAAAAAGGTACACATTTGTTCGCTTATGGGGTAGATTAGGGCATGGTTGACAAGTATGATTGACAAAGTTTTCAAATAACCGACCGATGGCTACTTCAACTGCCTTTACTGCCAGCATATTGGGCGTCGATGCTTATCTCGTTGAAGTGGAGGCAGACGTTTCCATTGGACTAGGTAACTTTACCATCGTTGGACTGCCCGACTCTGGGATTCGCGAGTCGAGAGACCGCATCACGGCCGCCTTAAACAATGGGGCAGGGGGCTTTCCCATACGCCGTGTGGTGGTGAACCTGGCCCCGGCCGACCTGCCTAAGATGGGAACCGGATTTGATTTGCCTATCGCCCTCGCTGTATTGGAGGCCGCCGAAAAACTTAGCCCAGGGGCCTTAAGCGGGCGAATGTTAGTCGGAGAATTGAGCCTTGAAGGGCGGATTAGGCCGGTTAACGGGGTATTGGCGATGGCGCTAGCCGCCAAACAGGCCGGGATTAGCGAGATAATCGTACCCAAAGAAAATGCCCCCTCGGCCAGTTTAGTTGAAGGATTAGAGGTGTTCGCGGCAGATCATTTAGGTGCGGTAATCCAACATGTCCAGGGACACGCCCTTTTGCCTCGCACCCTGCCCGAGCCCAGTGTGGCCCAAGCGGCCTTAGCGGATGATCTCGATTTTGCGGATGTAAAGGGCCAAGAAACTGCCAAAAGGGCCTTGGAAATTGCAGCGGCAGGAAGGCACAATTTAGTTTTCTGCGGCCCGCCGGGGACGGGGAAGTCGATGTTGGCCAAGCGGTTGCCAGGGGTTTTGCCAGAAATGAGTTTTGAGGAGGCCATAGAGGCCACCAAGATTCATTCGGTTGCGGGGCGACTAGATCCCATGAAAGAGCGGTTGGCGCACCGTCCCTTCCAAAGCCCTCACCATAGTGTTTCGGGAGCGGGGTTGATCGGCGGGGGTACCTTCCCCAAGCCGGGCGAAGTCTCATTAGCCCACCATGGGGTCTTGTTTTTAGACGAACTGCCCGAATATCCCAGGCATATTCTCGATCTACTGCGCCAACCCTTAGAAGACCGGAAAATCACGATTAGCCGGGCTAAATCAAGCCTAATGTTCCCCTCTGATTTTCTGATGGTCGCAGCCATGAACCCTTGCCCTTGTGGTTATTTGGGGGACCCTAAAAAAGACTGCCGATGTAGTCCGACCCAGGTGGCCAAATATCGCGGGCGTATCTCTGGCCCCCTGATGGACCGGATCGATATTCAAGTAGAAATGCCTGCCCTTAGTTATGAGGAAATCAATTTTTCAAAAAAGGGTGAGCCTAGTCGGCAGATTCGCCAGCGGGTTGAACAGGCCCGGCAGATTCAGCTAGCCCGCTTCGCCCAAAGCCCCACTCGTTATAACGCCAATATGACCCACAAAGAGGTCGAACGCTTTTGCCGCCTTAGCTCGGCTGGGCACCAGATGTTAAAGATGGCTTTGGAGCGGCTTCGGCTTTCTGGGCGGGCGCATGACTCCATTTTAAAGGTCGCCCGCAGCATCGCAGACCTAGCCAGCGCCCCTGATATCGGCGAGGTCCACCTCGCCGAAGCGGTCAACTACCGAAACCTCGACCGGCAGGTGCAATTTTAGGGTATAACCATTAACGAAGTTGGGTTCTAATTGGGTTTGTTGGAACCTAACTTGGCCCTTTGATAGCGTAATTGACTAAGTTAATCTCCATTTGCTGGTAAGTGTCCGCCAAAATGTTATTGATTACAAATTCTTCTTGTTCGCGCACGGCTTCTTTGAACTTGTACCAGTCACTTTTTTCGAATTGTTCCTCGTTTATAATATGATATTCGTCTGGAAATAAGTCCCAACCAAAAATCTTAGGGGGAAAATGGGGAATATGTTTTATAGCCGCCTCTTGCCAGGCTAGTTCGTTAAAACGGTGTTCTCCGCTGGGAGATAAAATTTTCCACAATGGGTGTTTTAAATACCCTTCAACTCGCTGATCATAAAAACTTAATTCATCACCTTCCCAGGTTTCACCCATTAATTGCAAAAGCTCCGCTTTTAATTGTGTCCAGGGTAGGGGTGAGTGGTCCGAATATTCTTTTCCACCTTGACCTAAAAACGATAGGTAATGGTTATACAAATGCTCGGAGGCCTCAATAAACCGGATATTGTTATTGACCGTTTTCTGGGCTAACCGCTCGTCTTGCCAAATATGGCCTACCCAGTCGGGATGATGCCGAGCGTCAGCATGCCCGATGTTGGGCGTAAGCAATTTTCCAATTCCGTTTAAAGGGTTGTGCCAACCAACAAAGTTTTGGTGTGCCCAAGTATCCGCGTAAGTATGACTTGCTACGCCAATTTGATGTAATTTATTGTCCTTTATAGCTTTTTGCCCAAAAACATGTTCCATTAAGCGATTAGCATTCGAACTATTGGGAGTGCAGTTGAGAAGATTTGCCATGCCATCTATACGACAGGCCCCTTGATCAGCAATTTCACCCGGCAAAAAGTGAAAAATTGGATAAATACGCATCAAGCTTTCTTTAGGCTTAAGAATATTCATCGTTTGGGAGATGAAATTTCGGTAGGGCTGATTTTTATAAGACAGATTTAGGCTTTCATTATTGTCATCTACAAACTGCGAAGCGTAAGCAATGGTATGGGCGGATTCGGCAGAAAATCCGGCGCGGTAGGCGATGATGCCGGTGAGGTAGTAGTGAAATTCGATATCCATAACAAACTCCATTTGAGGTGAGCCATTGGGCGCAGTTTATAAGACTTGTTTAAAAATTTCCAACCTATAATATTCAATCTCTCCCTTGCCGGTTTATTCTCGGCTCTTTTAGATTGAAATCACCTTAAAGGAAAATAAAATGCTCCCTCTGATCCGTCCTGCTCAAAACAAAGATCTCCCGGTGTTAATTGATCTTTTAGCACAGCTTTTTTCTATTGAAGCTGATTTTGCAGTGAATCCTGAAAAACAACGCCAAGGTTTAGACCTAATGCTTCAGGAACCCAACGCTTGTGTGTTGGTGGCCGAGATCAATGGACAAGTAGTGGGCATGGGGAGTTTGCAAATCTTGATTTCTACTGCCGAAGGGGGACCGGTGGGGCTTATCGAGGATTTGTTGGTTTTGCCCGCTTGGCGAAAGGAAGGGCTTGGCCGGGCGATTTTAGACGCGCTCGAAGCAAAGGCGGCGGCCCAAGGTTGCACAAGGTTGCAACTGTTGGCTGATAAAAATAACCTGCCTGCCCTAGCGTTTTATCAATCCCAAGGCTGGCTCCGTACTGATTTGGTGGGGCTTCGCAAAGAAAAGCTCTGTTTAAAAAGGCTTAAACACCACTAAAAACACAATCCCCGCTAATAACAGAGTGGGGGCTTCGTTAAAAATGCGGTAAAATCGTTCAGAGTGTGGGTTTAGTTCTTCAGCGAAGAGGATCATAAAGCGATAGCAAAAAAAATGGTAGATCACCAAAAGCACGACTAGCAATAATTTCAGGTGTAACCAGCCCCCTTCAAATCCGAAACCAAGCCACAGCCAAGTCCCTGCGCCCAAGGCTAAAATCATGGCCGGGGTCATGATGTAGTTAAACAGTTTGTGCTCCATCACCTTAAACCGCTCGATTCCAAGCCGGTCCTCGGTACTCGCGTGATAAACAAACAGCCGGGGCAGATAAAACAAACCTGCAAACCAAGAGATCACAAAGATCAAATGTAACGACTTAAGGGTCTCATACATGAAAATTACAAACAAGTAGGTGAGAAAAGATAAGGCTTGGGTTAGGTATAGGTGGCTGGGAAGATTAGCCTTTGGGAACCGTCTTAAAAAAAAAGGGGGGAAAGACAAAGTCTCTCCCCCCCCTTTTTTTGTTTTGGGAAACAATTACTTCTTGTTTACCGTTTCCCGAAGTTTTTTGCCTGGGCGGAACTTAGCTACCCGAGCCTTGGGGATTTTGATTTTAGCACCGGTTTTGGGATTACGGCCTTCGCGCGATTGGCGTCCTGCCGTGGTAAAAGTCCCAAAGCCAACTAGAGTCACATTTTTGCCAGCGACCAGCGCGCCTTGAATCGAGCCTAACACTGCGTTAAGCACTTTTTCGGTTGCGGCTTTTGTAGTCCCAGCAGCAGCGGCGGCTTCGGCTACTAATTCGGCCTTGGTCATATTGTCGCTCATTGATCCGTTCTCCTTGTGGGTTTTGTTTGAAAAAGGGAGTTTGTAAAGGTTGCATCACGAGATTTAGCAGAACCTTTCTAAAATGCAATCAATTTTCGAATTCCCCTTCGGTTTTTTATACGCCAGTTCAGGCTCTAGGGGTAAACAGGTCCCCTAATATAATCGTTTCTTCTCGTTTGGGGCCTGTACTTACCATAAAAACGGGCACTTTTAAAAGCTCGCCGATCCGTTTTAAATAAGCCTTGGCGTTCTCGGGCAGTTGTTCGAAATCCGTTAATCCGCGAATACTTTGTTTCCAACCTGGAAACTCTTCGTAAACGGGCTTTAATTCTTCTTGCAAAGACAGACTATGGGGAAAGTGGTCGATCCGCTCCCCATCGGGTCCAATATAATGGGTGCAAATCTTAATGACCTCCATCCCGTCCATTACGTCTAGTTTAGTGATCCCCAAATCAGTAAATCCGTTGATCCTAACCGAATCAGTCAGCATACAAGCGTCAAACCAGCCACAGCGCCTTGCCCGCCCAGTGGTGGCCCCAAATTCATGGCCAACCTTAGAAAGATGTGCGCCATCGGCGTCATTTAATTCGGTAGGGAAGGGGCCCGAGCCTACCCTAGTGGTATAGGCCTTAACCACCCCAACAATCCGGTCAATCTTGGTCGGCGGCACCCCAGCCCCGGTGCAAGCACCCCCGGCGACAGTGTTGCTGGAGGTAACGTATGGATAGGTGCCATGATCTACGTCTAAAAAGGTACCTTGCGCCCCTTCGAAAAGGAGGTGTGCCCCTTTTTCCATCTCTTCAGCCAAAAACTTTTGGCTATTACACAAAAAGGGTTCAATCCGTTGGTACTGCGCCATCAAATCTTCAAAGACCTGATCAGAGTCGAGGAAACCGTTTTTTTGACCTAAAATATGTTTGAGGTAGAGGTTTTTGTCCTCAACCAACAGGTCCAGTTTGGACTTAAACCGAGAATCACGGCCAATCTCTACAAAACGAATCCCTTGGCGACCGGCTTTGTCTTCGTAGGCCGGGCCTATCCCTCTTGCGGTAGTGCCAATCTTATTTTTGCCCGCTCGAGCTTCGCGGGCTTGATCAAGGAGGATGTGGTAAGGCATAATCAAGTTGGCCGAGTCGCTGATCTTCAGCCGCCCCTCAACACTAATCCCCAAAACTTTTAGCTCGTCGATTTCTTTAAGCAAAGCCTTGGGATCAATCACCATGCCGTTGCCTAAAACACAGGCTACATTGTCTTGCAAAATCCCCGAGGGAATCAGGTGCAAAATAAAGGTTTTGTCGCCAAACATTACCGTATGGCCGGCGTTGTTGCCCCCTTGGTAACGGACCACAACCTTTGCCTTTTCGGCCAGAATGTCCACTAGCTTTCCTTTGCCCTCGTCGCCCCATTGAGCGCCGACTACGATCACGTTGGCCATATCTCTTCTCGCCTTAGCCCCAAGGGCTTAGTTTCAAAAAAAATCGGGGTGAAACCCGATGTACCAAACCGCTCCCTCGCGCATGGCGGGGGCCCGCAGATTTCCTGAGCGGCCTATAGCCGCGTCCAAAATCACCTGAGGGTCATCTGTTTTAGGATCAAAAATCAAAAGCTTTTTGCCTTTGGCGATTTCGATCCGATCCGCGTCTTTAAGCAGGGTCCAGGTTCCTTCGCCATCGAAGCTGGCCTGACTGGTCAACACCCGCTTTTGAGCCTCTAGGCCCTTTTGCTCAAGCACCTCTTGAGCTTTTTTGCAACTGGTTCAACCGTTGCGAAAGTATAACCAATCTAACTTTTTCATAATTTTTTCACTCCTTCTTGGTCGTCTTGTGGAGTGCGGACGACGAGGCCATCCACCAGCTTGACCCGCCCGTGGGCCACCTCGTCTAAGGCCAAGGGGAAAATCCGATGTTCCTCTTTGAGCACACGAAGTGCAAGGTCCATTTCGGTGTCACCATCTAAAACCGGCACTACGGCTTGCTCAATAATGGCTCCCGAATCAACCCCCTCGTCCACAAAAATAACCGAACACCCCGAGTAGCGCACCCCATATTTAAGCGCTTTTTGGTGGGTTTTTAGCCCTGGAAAAGCGGGCAGCAAACTGGGATGAATGTTGATCATCTTGCCTGCCCAGTCCTTCACAAATTTATCACTTAAAAGTCGCAAAAACCCAGCCAGTGCAATCAATTCGATCCCCTGATCCTTTAAGCTTTGGTGCAAATCTGCGTCAAAGGCTTCGCGAGTAGCAAATTTTTTATGGTCGATAACCATCACCGGCAAACCGGCCTTAACCGCCCGCACCAAACCCTTAGCTTGGGCTTGATTGCTGATAACTAATTTTAGATCATAGGCCGGGTCGCAGGCTTTCCAGTAGTCGATAATCGCCTGTAAATTACTGCCTGCCCCTGAAATGATCACCGCTGTGGGCACTTTCATTTTTAATTGGGGCTAGATTCAATCACCGCTTGTTCCATTTGCAAACGATATTCGAAATGGACCGCTTTGAATGCTGGGTATTTGATGGATAGGATCTGTAAGGCCAAAACCGCCGCATTGTCCGCGCGGTCAATCCCGACGGTAGCCACCGGAATCCCAGGCGGCATTTGCACAATCGCCAACAGCGCGTCTTGACCCACTAAAGCCCCCGACGCAATCGGTACCCCAATCACCGGTAGGCCCGTCTCCGACGCCACAACTCCAGGCAGATGGGCGGCCATTCCCGCCAGCGCGATAAAAACCTCAACCCCTAAAAGGGTGCAGTCTTCAACAAACTTCCGCGCCCGCTCTGGGGTGCGGTGAGCCGAGGCGATGGTTAGTTTATATTCGATGCCAAATTGGTTAAAAAGTTGGGTCGCTTTTTCGGCCACTTTCAGGTCAGAAGCACTGCCCATTACAATCCCCACCTTGGGGCCATGGGGGAGTCCCTTTTTTAGGCCCTTTAAGCCAATGTCGCGCCGCATTTGGCGCCCTGGCCAGTGGATCTTGGCCGCTTCTTGATAGGCTTTTTTAAGCGCTGCTTCTAAATCGTCCCCTAGAGCGGTCACCGAAAGCACTCGGCCCCCGTTGGTTAAGTAGCGATTTTGGTCCCGTTTGGTGCCCGCATGAAAGACTTGAATTTCAGAACCCTGATTAACCTCTTCGAGCCCTTGGATCACATGGCCCTTGGTATAGGCCCCTGGATATCCCTGGGCGGCCAACACCACGCAGGCCGCCGCCTGAGGTTTCCAACGAGGTTGGAATTGGTTGAGTTTGCCCTGGGCTAGTTTTTTACCTAGTTCGATCAAATCCCCGTCAAAAAGCATCATCAAGGGCTGGCATTCAGGGTCACCAAAGCGGATGTTGTATTCGACCACTCGGGCATAGCCGTCTTTAATCATCAGGCCGATGTATAACACCCCTTGGTAGGGGTGCCCTTCGGCCTCCATACCTTTTAAGGTGGGTTCGACAATTTCTTTGATTACCTGAGCCTCGACCGCCGGAGTGAGAATCGGGGCCGGGGCGTAGCAGCCCATGCCGCCCGTATTGGGCCCCCGGTCGAGTTCAAAGATTCGTTTGTGGTCTTGCAGGCTGGGCAGGCTCACATAGGACTCGCCATCGGTGAAGATAAAATAACTAGCCTCTTCCCCTTCCATAAACTCCTCTACGACAATAGTCTCTCCCGCCGATCCAAATTTGCCACTTTGCAACATATATCGCCAAAGTTGCTATAAGCAGATTTTCAGCTATTACGACACCTTTCCCAGCGGCTAGGCCGCTGGCTTTAATAACGAATGGAGGTTCGATTTCGTTAAGGTGTGCTAAGGCGAGTTTGTAATCGGTAAAAGTTTCATGAGGTGCGGTTGGAATGTTGTATTTTTTTTTGAATTCTTTGGCGAAGGCCTTGGAACCTTCTAATTGGGCGGCTTTGGCCGAGGGGCCCACCACTAAAATTCCCAGTTCTCGAAACCGGTCCGCCAACCCCAGGACCAGGTAATCCTCTTGGCCAATAAAGGCCAATTCGATCCCCGTGGCTTGGGCCTTTTCTAAAATTTGGTCCAGATCGGTCAATCCCCAACAGTTAGCCAAGGTCTCGATCCCGCCATTACCAGGGGTGACGTGGAGTTCGGTAAGTTGGGGACTATTTTTAAGCCCATACGCGAGGGCGTGCTCCCTTCCTCCTGCACCGACGACCAGGACTTTCATGCAAATGCTCTTTGTAACTAGTTGGTTAAGCTAATCTAGGCGACAACCCAGACCTTCCTAACTTGGGGTATCAGCCCCCGTTTGGTCAAGCCGAATTGGCCCCAAGACAGGCTCCTTTTTCTTAACGCTTTATCCTGGAAAAAGCGGAACCAACCTGATAAAAGCAAAACTAAACCCCTACCCCTTGCGGAGCGCCCCATGGCCCAGACCAAAATCCTTCTCGCTGAATCGGAAATCCCTACCCATTGGTACAACGTCATCGCCGACATGCCCAACCCCCCGGCCCCACCCTTAGGGCCAGACGGCAACCCAGTGGGGCCCGAAGCGTTGCAAGCGATTTTCCCAGACGCTTTGATTGAACAAGAAATGTCGGGCCAACGGTGGATCGAGATCCCTGAGCCTGTGCGCGAGGCTTATAAACTCTGGCGGCCCTCGCCCATGTTCCGCGCCCACCGCCTAGAAGCGGCCCTGGGCACCCCGGCGAAGATTTATTATAAATATGAAGGTTGCTCGGCGGCAGGGAGCCACAAACCCAACACCGCCATCCCCCAAGCCTATTATAACAAAATGCAAGGGATTAAGCGGATCACCACTGAAACCGGGGCCGGGCAGTGGGGCTCGGCGATTGCCCAAGCAGGGCAGATGTTTGGGATCGAAATCAAGGTTTATATGGTTAAGGTAAGCTACCAGCAAAAGCCCTACCGGCGCAGCCTTATTCAGACTTGGGGGGCCGAAGTCCACGCCAGCCCGACCGATCAGACCGCCGCAGGCCGGGCAGTATTAGCCAAAGATCCCAATTCGCCTGGGTCCTTGGGTATCGCCATTAGTGAGGCGGTCGAGGAAGCCGCGACCCGCAAGGATACCAACTACGCCTTGGGCTCGGTGCTTAACCATGTATTGTTGCACCAAACCATCATCGGCCTTGAAGCAAAAAAACAATTCGAAATGGTCGGGGATTACCCAGACGCCATCTACGCCCCTTGCGGCGGCGGCTCGAACTTCGGCGGGGTGGCCTTTCCCTTTTTGCCAGACCGTTTAAATGGCAAAGACATCAAGCTGGTCGCCGTCGAGCCCATTAGCTGCCCGACCTTGACTAAAGGTTCTTACGCCTACGACTTCGGCGACGTCGCCGGGATGACCCCGATGATGCTGATGTACACCTTAGGCCACGACTTTGTGCCCCCCTCAATCCACGCCGGTGGGCTTCGTTACCATGGAGACAGCCCCTTGGTGAGCCAACTCTACCACGAAGGCCTGATCGAGGCCCGCGCCGTGCCTAACTTGGGCACCTTCGAGGCCGGGGTCCAGTTCGCCCGCACCGAAGGCATCGTGCCGGCCCCCGAGTCCTGCCATGCGATTAAGGCCTGTATCGACGACGCCATGGAGTGCAAAAAAACGGGCCAGAAAAAGACCCTGTTTTTCAACCTTTCTGGTCACGGCCACTTCGACATGTCCGCCTACGACAAATACTTCTCCGGCGGCATCGAAGACTACGCCTACCCCGAAGAAGCAATCAAGGACAGCATTTCTAGGCTGCCTAAGGTCGGGAAATAATTTTGTATAACTCGGTTAATTAAAAGGACGCATTATTTGGCATTAGCAAACGCCGAAAAATAAAGCGACATTGGGGACTAGAGGAGGGCAAATTCAGGAGGAGGGTTTACTTTTTAAGTCTTTTGAATCTGCTGTTCTTTTTAACATCCTACAGCTTGAAGGCAGGGGGTTTGGGGATTTTAGGTAGGAAAAGATCAACTCTCGTAAGCTTTGCTTAAGGATCGGATTCGCAGGGACCGCCCCTTCTGCCCCTAGACCTTGGGCCTGTATTAGCTCTTTTGGATCTAAGAACAACATGGGGACGACGCCACCACCGCCGTTTAGGTGATAGTCCGAAAGTTGGACTAAGTATTCTCGTTTTAAAGAACTGCGCGCTTCTAGGCTAAGGTCGAGGGGTTGGGCAAGGGCAATATGGAGTTGTCTAGCGCGGTTGGGTTTCTTTTTGCCGTAGGGAGCGGCTGGATGGGCTAAGAGGGCTAGTTCGCGCTGGCTTAAACGAATCGTGACCGCAAGCTCATCATGGGGTAGCCAGCGGTAAAGATCGGCTCGAGTGAGCAAGCGACCCTTGGTTAGGCCTAAGTTTTCTAAATAAATTTTGCCAAAGGCGCTGCTTTCCCCCGGTTTTTGGGCGGCCAGGGCCAAGACTTGATCGAGGCAAATCGCCAACTTGACCCGAGGTTTTCCCTTTAATTTATAGGGCAAGGGTTCAGTCAAAAAGGGCAGCAAACCCTTTGGTGGCCTGGGTTCTGCCCCTTGGGCGCGGTGAAGATTGATATGGGGGAGTGGCCCTAAACTCACCTCCACCAAGGCCCGCCCCCGACTACCAGCACTAATCAACACCGCTCCACCCTCATAAGGTGCCAGACCAGGGCGAGGCAAACGGCGCTCGCCACCGGCAATCACCAGATCAACCCCAGCCAGCCTTGCCAGCCGCCGCCCCTGGCCAGGTGGGGTCAGTCGAGCAAGTTTGGCCTCTTCGGCACCATCGGTAGGGTTCATTAAGCCGCTGTAAAGGATGACCAGCTTGTTGGGGTGGTCATTTTGAATCCTTTTGATCCAAGCCTGGGCCGAGCTTACCGGGTCTTCTATCTCCAAGCCAGCTATGGGCCTGTGCCCTAAGGGTAAGGCGGGATTGGCCAAGCCTAAAACGGCGATTTTAACCCCTTCTAGTTCAAAAATTTTATAGCTACCAAAAGGTCTCTGCCCGTTGATTTTCAGGTTGGCGGCCAGATAGGGCAGACCTGAGGCGGCCAAACGCTCCCAGCCCCAGTCCAGGTCGCCTCCGCCTGGGACCAAGGCATCATAGCCCTTTAATCGGTCCATTAAAGACGGGCAACCCTGCCGTTTGCAAAAGGCCGCTTCTGGACTGCCTGAAAGCGCTTCGCCTCCGTCTAGTTTTAACGCACCTGGGCCAAGATGGTCTAATAAAGGCTCTAAGTGCGCTAGTCCAAAAGGAACCTCTTCGGGTTGTGCCCACCGTTGGCTGGTCCAGCCGTTTAGGTTAGCCGTAATCAAAAGCCGAGGTTCTGCGCTTAAGGGGAGGGGGATTAGAATAAAGATTAGGAGCAGTGCGTTTAAATCAAACGCCCCCCCAAATTTAAACCGGTTGGCAACCGGCTTTTTGGCAAACAAACCCATTGGTTTTTGGCCGAATAGCCAACTAAGTAGGGAGCGCCCGAAGCCAAATGGGTGAAGGAATCTGCGCGAGACTAAGGGGTAAAGCTGGGCATTAAATAAAGTTTTAGCCCTCATGGCGAAGACGCGCCAGATACATCCCGTTACTGCCCCAACGCCCAGGCAAGATCGTTAGTTCTCCGCTTGTTGGTTCGCCGCTTAAGGGGTCTAAAAAAGGTTCCAAACCAAACGCGCGGTTTTCGGCCAAAAAGGCCCAAACCTGGGCGCTGTTCTCTGAACTAATAAGAGAACAGGTAGCATATAACAAAACGCCGCCAGGCTTGAGTTTAAAAACCCCTTGCCTAAGTAGCTGGGCTTGGGTTTTTAAGATTTCATTAAAGTGGGTTTGGTCCAATTGCCACCGGGCCCAGGGGCTCCGGTGCCAAGTGCCCGAACCAGAACAAGGGGCGTCGATGATCACCCCATCGTAAGCGTGATCCGGCAAGGGGTCACCTTGATTTAGGGCGCAATAACTAATCCCTGTGCGGCCAGCCGCTTGGGCCCGGCTTTTGGCCTCGGCTAAGGCCTCTGGGCGTATGTCGGCCAGGGTCAAGCGCCCCTCATTTTGCATCTGGTCCCAAAGGTGAAGCCCCTTTCCACCTGCGCCAGCGCAGAGGTCGAGCCATGTTTCACCGGGCCGGGCCCCAGAGGCCGGGGCAACCGCTTGGCTAGAGAGGTCCTGGATTTGTACTTGATCCGCATAGGGTTTGAGGTCCATCGAGCGAGACAGCCAGAAGGCCCCTTTTTGCCTTTCGTGTTCCTCAAACTGGGTGCCGTCTTTTTTGAGACGCTCGAAAAACTCAGTGGCTGGTCCCAAGAGTCGAATCCATAACCGAGGGCGGGAGAGCAGGGATTCTAAGACCTGTTTTTCCATGGGTTCCACAAAACTCGGCTGGAGTTCGAGGGCCAAAGCCTTAGGTAAAAACCGACGAATCCAGGTTAGTTTCTCGGCCAGACCTTGGGGGGCGGGTTCGACTGCCTCTAGCCCTAGCTGGTCCGCCCAAAGCTTGGAAGGGGCAAACCCCTCTAAAGCGTAAGCTAGAAAAAGGGCCTTTGCCTCCTCTAACTGTACCAACCAGCCCCGGTGTCTATAATAACCATAAATAACCGTGGTATAAAACCGGCGGTCCTTCGAGCCCAACTTGCGGTGGGTGCGAAATTCGTTAGCTAAGGCTTGATCCACCGGGTGACCCGCTTTAAAGGCCTCTTCGGCATTAGCAAAAAGCCGGGTTAGCCACTCTAGTTGGCCCAGGTAACGAGGTTGTTCTTCTGAAGGCATAATAAGGGAAAGGCCGACAAAGTCGGCCCGTAAACGCTAGTCCGCTACGTTTTTGATGGTGTCACCCGCCTTGTTGGACTTTTTACTACGGCGTAATTGTTTTTCAAGTTTATCTACGCAAAGATCAATCGCTTTATACATACTTTGCGGGTCCTCTGCCTCGGAATTATAGGTCGCCCCAGCGCCTTTGACGGTGGCGTGAATCTGGTGGCGGTGTTTCTCGACGCCTAGGTGGATGTCAGCTGAAAGGCGATGTTCCGAATATTTTTTGATTCGAATCACTCGCTCTTCCACATGATTTTTGAGGGCGTCGGTCAACTCCATATGTTTAGCAGAGATGGTAATTTCCATATGTTTCTCCTGATTGATGTTGGCTTTACAGCCGGTAACTGGCTCCTATGGCAGGTAAAGACCCACAGGGCACAGCTTGATTATGTCAAATCCAGCGGGATAGGGCTAGGATAAATTTCAAAACTGATCTTTCTTTTGCCGCAAATGGCCGATTCGCTCTTCGCGGCTTAATTGGCCTTGAGGGTCTATAGCTTGGATTACCTCTTTTTGGTCGATACGGAAAAAGGGGTTGATCAAGCGTTCGAGAGCGATACTTGAAAAAAGGGGGGCCCCCTTTGATTTTATGATATTTTTCTGTTTTGTGATTTCTGAATTGTTGGGTTCAATTTGAGCAGAAAATTCTAGGTTGGACTGGGCGTAATCATGGCCATAATAGGTCTTGATGTCGGGGCTTAAGGCACAAAGCCGGTCCATGGCGGTTAATAAATCCGCAGGGCTGCCTTCAAAAAGTCGTCCGCAACCGGCAAAAAAGAGGCTATCTCCAGTAAAAAGATGCCTGCTGTCAAAGAGATAGTTAAGACTATAGCGGGTGTGTGCCTGGGTTAGTAAACCTAGAACCTTGGTCGCGCCAAAGCGAATGGTCTCACGGTCTTTATAAGGATATCCCTTAAATCCAATCCGAGTTTCACCTTCAGGGTAAATCAATTGGGCCTTAGGGAAGTGGTCCAAAAACTCCCCTAAGCCCTCAACGTGGTCGTGGTGGTGGTGCGTGATAAAAATATGGCTAGGGGTTTTTCTAGCCTCGGTTAAGGCTTTGATCATTAAGACCCCGTCCGCCAGATCGACCACTCCTAAGGAGCCGGTCTCGGTGCATTCAACCCAAAAGTTAAGATTGTGCATCGACCCAAAGGGCAGCGCTTTGATTTGAATCATGGTGCCCAATGGCTTAAATGGGTTAAGGATTCCTTGGGGATCTGGGCCAGTAGGACTTGCAGCGATTTTCCAGTTCGAGGATCCATTAATTTGGGGGAGAGTTCTAATAGGGGGACCAAGAAAAAGTCTCGGCCTGCTAAATCATAATGGGGGATTGTTAATTTATCACTTTCTAGTACTAAATCACCAAAAAGGGCGATGTCTAGGTCGAGGGTGCGTTCATCCCATTTAAGTTGGGTGCGCCGCCTGCCCAGATCTTTTTCTATCTGAAGGAGTTGGTCGAGCAGGTCTTGGGGGGAAAGTTCAGTCCAAAAACACAAGGCCGCGTTTAGATACGCCCCTTGTTTTAAGCCTTGATAAGGTGCGCTGAGGTAGTACCTAGAAACCTTGAATTGTTCTGGGAATTCAGCTTGAAGCCGCGCCGCCGCTTGGTCCAGATAGGAAGCCCTAGGCTCGAGGTTTGAGCCTAGGCAAATATGGACCAGAGGCATTAAAAATGGTAATGGAAGTGGGCCAATTCAACCTCGCCAGGGCCGCGCCAATGAATTGGACGGAAGTCTTCACCTCCGACTACTCTAGTGCGGTTGGGGTCAAAACTGATCCCAGACATGGACAGGTAAACCCCCACAAAAAGCCCGCCGATCCCGCCGTAAGTAGCGCCTTCGATAAATTTGGCGGTCATGTTGGTAAAGCCGTAGCGCTCCCCTTTTGATTTTGTGTCGTCGAGGATGTTGAGGCCGGTGTAAAGCATCCCGCCCGTCAGGCTTCCCCACAACACGTTTAAAAAGACGTTACGCATCGGGGGGTTAGGCCCTCCGACCCCATCGCCCATCGCAGTCCCTCCACCCCCGCTTGCAGACATCTGGGCCAATAGGGGTTGGTTGGGTACAAGCAGGGCCAAGAGTAAACCCAGGATAAGCAGCTTCTTCAAAAAGGACATAGTCGCCTTGATGTTGGGTTGCCCCCGGGTCAGCCTGTCTCTCAAACGTTCAGGTCTTTCCTGAAAACCTTTGACGGATAAAAGGTCACCACAACCCGTTCCGAAATCTCATAGGCCACCTTGGTCTTGGGATTGCGGCCCATACGGGGTTTTTTGTGGCGTACTTTAAAGTGGCCAAACCCGGAGATCATTACTTCTTCGCCAGAACGCAGCGAGTCTTTAATGATAGTCAAAATCGCTTCTACCAAAGCTTTGGCGTATTTTCGATCTAACGTGATTTTGGTCATCACATCACGAATAATGTCTTCTTTGATCCTAGTCATCTGCGTCTCTTGGTTGGTTAAATTCCGCTCCGCGATTGTCCTTTGGACGTCCTGTCCGTTGGAAACATTTAGGGAGTATAGAGGGTTGTTTGGCCCCCTGCAATAGGATTTTTCCGCGCAGTAATCGCATTAGACAAGTGCCAAGGCTTGGCTATATACTTCAGGAATGCTAGTTTAGTTCCTAAATCGGGAGGGGGATGACTTTTTTTGCAATTTTTTATTTCTTGGTATGGCCTTTAGGGATGGACCTTCGGGCCCAGTCCGCCTTTGGGAGCCCGCCGCCCAATCTTGAACCTAAATTAGAGATCTTGGCCGAAGCCGAATCGCAACCGGGGGGCCAGATTTTTTTAAAAGTGATTGGTCGCCTGGAACCTGGGTTCCACCTTTATTCCATCAAAACTCAAAAGGGCCCCAAACCCACCCGGCTTGAGATTGAAACCCCTGGAATAAGGGCCTTGGGCGAGACCGAGGAGTCTGCCCCTAAACTAAAGCTAGATGAGGCCTTAGAGGAAAAACTCTGGGTGCATGAAAACGAATTTTTTTTAAAAAAAACCTTGGTGGGAAAACCCCTAGAAGGCCGCGAGCTCAAAGGCTTTATTTTTTTTCAACTTTGCGATAACTTGATCTGCCTGAACCCCCAAAAAAAATATTTCACCACGCTCCTAAAATAGATGCGCCACCTCTGGAATTTTTTAGTGATCACCCACTGCCTTTTGGTGACCTTAAAGGTCTCGCTCATTACCTTGTTTGAGCTACCCTTTGGGGGCTGTTCTAGGGAAAAAATGAACCGGCGGGTTCGGGGGTGGGCGCAGTCGCTGGTCGATTTTATTGGGGTAGAGCTAGAGGTCGAAGGACTGCCCGAACTCAAAGAGGGGGGCCGTTACGTCTTGATGTGTAACCATTCGAGCCTTTATGACATACCCATCTCGATGGTGGCCTTTGATGCGCCGATACGGATGATTGCCAAGAGCGAACTGTTTAAGGTGCCCGTTTGGGGGCAGGCGATGTTGGCTTCGGGTTTTATGCCTATTGACCGCGATGACCGGCGGCAAGCCGCGCTAGATCTGGAATACGCCAAAACCCAAATGGAACAGGGCACTTTGGTTTGGGTCGCCCCAGAGGGCACCCGTTCGCGAGAGGGCCAAATTGCCGAGTTTAAACCGGGTGGTTTTAAGCTGGCGATGGACATGGGGGCCCAGATTATCCCCATGGGTATTGAGGGGGCGTTTCAGATTATGCCTGCTGGCAGTCTTAAGATTATGCGCCATCAAAAGGTTAAGGTGCGTATTGGTCAGCCGATTGACACCACGGGCATGGGCAAGGATAAACGCAAGCCTTTAATGGTAGAGCTTCGAAAAACCATTGCTGAACTGGCTGGGCAACCGGATCCATTAGAGGAAAATGCCTGAACTGCCCGAGGTGGAGACCCTCCGCCGGGAACTTAGTCAGGCGTTAGTGGGCTTTTGTATTAAAAAGGTCACCGTTAATCGCGCCAGCGTGGTCAAGGGGGCACCAGACAGTCTAAAGGCTTTAAATGGCCGCGCTTTTGGTCCAGTATTAAGGCGGGCGAAATACCTTCTATTTACCTTTGGAGAAGGCCCCACCTTGCTGGCTCACTTAGGGATGAGTGGCAAGTTTATTGTCGATCAAAACCAAACCCACCAAGGGCCCCACGACCGAGTGGTATTTGATCTGGACCAGGGCAGACGGCTGATCTTTTGCGAGATGCGCTGTTTTGGGTTTTTAGAACTGGCCGAAAAGGTTGAGCGCCACCCTCGCTTAAGCAAACTGGGCAAAGACCCATTAGAAACCCTCAATCCAAATTGGCTCAAAGCCCAGTGGCAAGGGCGCAAAAAACCGGTGAAGTCACTTCTACTCGACCAAAACATCCTGGCCGGGATTGGGAACATCTACGCCAGCGAGATCCTCTTCGCCGCCCAAATCCACCCCCAAACCCCTGGCGGGGATTTGGGCTTAAAACAACTTTCTCGCCTGTTAAAAGAAACTAAACGGATTTTAGAGCTGGCCTTGGTTCATAACGGCACCAGCATCTCTGACTACCGCCGGGTGGACGATAAAACCGGTGAATTCCAGGACTTTTTGCAGGTTTACGGCCAAGCGGAGGCCCCCTGCCCGGTTTGTGGGGCACCCATACAAAGGTTAGTGCAATCAGGTCGTAGCAGCTTTTTTTGTGGGCATTGCCAAAAATGAATGAGTCCATTGGGCTGTTAAACAAGGTTTTTGGGTTCGAAGGCTTTCGCGGGGAGCAAGAGGCGATTTGTAGCCAGATTTTAGGCGGAGGCGACGCCTTGGTGTTGATGCCAACAGGGGGCGGAAAATCCCTTTGTTATCAATTGCCCGCGCTGTTACTGCCAGGCACGGCCTTGGTGGTTTCACCCTTGATTGCTTTAATGAAGGATCAAGTCGAATCTTTGCGGGAGCTTGGGGTGCAGGCGGGATTTTTAAACAGCAGCCAAAGCCCCGCCGAGGCCCGTGAGGTGGAAGCCAAACTTTTAAGGGGAGAGCTTAAACTCCTCTATGTTGCCCCCGAGCGGCTTAATACCGACAGCTTTTACCACCTTTTGCGGCGTTTTCAGGTAAGTTTATTTGCGGTGGACGAAGCGCACTGTGTCTCCAAATGGGGCCACGACTTCCGCCCTGAATATTTACAGTTAGCCAGACTTTTTGGCTATTTCCCCAATATCCCCAAAATCGCCCTGACCGCTACGGCAGATCAAGCGACCAAAGAGGAAATCATCCAACGATTGGGGCTAGAGAGGGCTCAGGTCTTTATTTCTAGCTTCGACCGACCCAATCTTTTTTACCGCATTGCCCACAAACAGGATGGCCGCCGCCAACTATTAGCCTTTATTCAAAGCAAACATGCAGGCGAAGCAGGGATTGTTTATTGTTTGAGCCGAAAAAAGGTGGAGGACACCGCCAAGTGGCTCTGTACCCAGGGGATCAAGGCACTTCCCTACCACGCAGGGCTGGCGCCAGAGCAGCGGGCCAGGAATCAAGAGGTGTTTATTAAAAAAGAGGGCCTAGTGATGGTGGCTACCATCGCTTTTGGGATGGGTATCGATAAGCCAGATATTAGGTTTGTGGTACACATGGACCTCCCTAAAAACCTAGAGGCCTATTATCAAGAAACAGGCCGCGCCGGGCGCGATGGCCTCAAGGCAGACCTGTTCCTACTCTACAATCTAGCCGATTTAATCACCCACCGCAAATTTGCCAATAACCCAGACCTCCCCCCCGAAGTGGCGGTCCATGAAGAGGCGCGGCGGGTTTGGTT
>Ga0208863_1000796_pt1 | contig 24863 bp, 21 predicted proteins | sample RifOxyD3_FD_184040 | JGI IMG/M metagenome (GOLD analysis project Ga0208863, IMG submission 184040) | Soil microbial communities from Rifle, Colorado - Rifle Oxygen_injection D3 (SPAdes) | ecosystem: Environmental > Terrestrial > Deep subsurface > Rock core/Sediment | place: Rifle, Colorado...
CTCCTCGTTCCGGCTGCCGCTTTTAAGATAATCTACCTCCTTGGCTCAGCCAAGTTACTTTATGAAAAATCTTCGCCGCAGGCGGGGTGAGACGCTAAATCAAAATGAGAACGCGAAGGCAAGAGAGCAGCGACGAGACAGTACATGGAGTACGGAGAGGAGCCGCACAGCGCAGCCGACAAAGTTAACGTTTGATTTAGAATTGGAATAAGCGCAGAAATAAAAAGAACGCCGTCCTCGGTAAGGACGGCGTTCTTTTTTACATCTTTTGTATGTACTTCAAACTATATAATTTCTATCTCCGAGCCGCCTTGACTCGGGCGAGCGACCGCTGCAGAGCTGCTTCAGCCCGAACTATGTTAATTTGTTCGGTCTTCTGCTGGGCCTGAGCCAGCCGTTTTTCGGCTCTCTCTTTGGCACGCAGAGCGCGTTCCACATCAATCTCCGCCCCGCGATCCGCAGCTTCAACCAGGAAGGTAATCTTGTTGTTGGAGACCTCGCAGAATCCACCGCTGACCATCACGAATTCGTCGGCATTATCGACCTTATAAACCAGAACGCCGGTCTTGATCGTGCTCAATAATGGAGCATGGTTGGCAAGTACACCAAAATCGCCCGCATAACCAGGCGCTGTAACGATATCAACATCTTTCTGAATAACCGCCCCTCTGGGCGTAACCACTTCCAACCGTATTTTTTCAGCCATGGAAGTCCCTCAATATATCTACTTGAATCAACTCGGCATACAACATATTAATATGCCAGTGAGATAATAACCTTGGGCATTACTGCTTTATTATTGCCCTTAGACGCTTTCAAAAAAAACTTAATCGGCTTTAGCCTTTGCCTTGGCAGCCTTTTCTACTACCTCTTCTATTGAGCCAACCATATAAAATGAAATTTCAGGCAGATCATCATGCTTGCCATCCAGAATCTCACTAAACGCTCTTACCGTATCTGCGACCTTCACATACTTGCCGGCCATACCGGTGAAAACCTCGGCAACTGTGAAAGGCTGGGAGAGAAACCTTTGAATCTTACGAGCCCTGGTAACTGTAACCTGATCTTCTTCTGACAACTCATCCATACCGAGGATTGCAATGATATCCTGCAGGTCTTTATATTTTTGCAGGGTCACCTGGACACCACGCGCTACCCTGTAATGATCCGGGCCGACAACATTCGGATCAAGAATTCGAGAGGTCGAGTCAAGCGGATCAACAGCCGGATATATACCAAGCTCAGCAATCTGGCGGGAAAGTACGACGGTACCGTCAAGATGGGCAAATGTGGTTGCCGGTGCCGGGTCAGTCAAGTCATCAGCAGGGACATAGACGCATTGAACAGCGGTGATTGAACCCTTGCTGGTGGAGGTGATACGTTCCTGCAGTTCGCCAAGGTCAGTACCCAGGGTCGGCTGATAGCCAACGGCTGACGGAATACGACCAAGAAGAGCAGAGACCTCAGAACCGGCCTGAGTAAATCGGAAGATGTTATCCACAAAGAAAAGCACATCCTGGCCTTCTTCGTCACGGAAGTATTCAGCTGCGCTCAAACCGGTAAGAGCAACACGGGCACGAGCTCCCGGCGGCTCTGTCATCTGGCCGTAAACCAGGGCGGCCTTAGGTAAAACGCCTGAATGTTTCATCTCATGGTAAAGGTCGTTACCTTCACGGGTTCGCTCACCAACGCCGCAGAACACCGAAATGCCACCATGATGCATAGCGATATTGTTAACCATCTCCATCATGATAACCGTCTTACCGCAACCGGCGCCACCAAAGAGGCCCATCTTGCCGCCGCGCGGAAAAGGTACCAGAAGGTCAATAACCTTAATGCCGGTTTCAAGAACCTTAACCTCGGTATCCTGCTCAGTAAAAGATGGTGCTGGTTTATGGATAGGCCGCATCTTGTCGGAAGCGATCGGTCCAAGGCCATCAACCGGTCGTCCGACCACGTTCATGATCCGACCAAGTGCAGCAGGCCCTACAGGAATCAAAATGGCGGCTCCGGTATCTTTGGCGATCTGACCACGAACGAGACCGTCAGTCTGATCCATGGATATGCACCTGACAACATTATCGCCGAGATGGAGGGCCACTTCGACGACCAGATTGTCCTCAGCATCGTTGATACCTTTATTGGAGAGCAACAAGCTGTTCATGATGGCCGGTAGTTTGCCGGCGGGAAATTCCACGTCTACAACCGGTCCGATAACCTGGACAATCTTTCCTACATTTCCTGCTGTCTGTTGTGCACTCATATTTTAACCAGCCTCCTAAAGCAATTAAGAATATTCATCAAAAAAACGTGTTATCCTTTTAGCGCCTCGGCCCCGCCGACAATATCCATCAATTCCGCTGTAATTCCAGACTGTCTAGCCTTATTGTATAGCCTGGTCAATCGACTGATTATATCCTTACAGGCCTTTGTGGCGTTATCCATCGCCGTCATCCTGGCGGCATGTTCACTGGCGCCGACCTCAAGCATGGCGTGATAGACCATGACATTCAAATAGAGGGGCAACAGGACCTCCATGATCTCGGTTGGGCTTGGCTCATATATATAATCAGCCACAACATTTTTCTGAGCCTCACCCCCTGTTTCCACAAGAGGTCGAACCGGCAGCAACGGCTCCGATTCTGGTCTCTGTATTGCTACACTCTTAAACCGGCTGTAAACCAAGTGAACTTCATCAGCATTGCCGGCAATGAAATTCGCTGCAACATCCTGGGCAATGGTTCGGGCGTTGAACATCTGAAAGGTGCTCATGATATCCACAAAGGTCTGCCTGATCTTGCCGGATTTTCGGAAATAACGTGCAGCTTTTTTTCCGACACAGACATAAGAGACCTTTTTGCCTTCCTTCTCAAGTTTGGCTGCCAGCTTTTCTGCGGTTTTCATAATATTGGCATTAAAACTACCGCAGAGACCACGGTCCGAGGTAATAACCAGCAATTCAACCGTTTTTACCTCACGTGTCTCCATCAATGGGAACTGTCCAGCTTCCATATTACCTGACAGGTTACCCATAGCAGCATTGAATTTGGCTGTATAGGGACGGAATGCTTCCATCTTCTGCTGCGCCCCACGCAACTTGGCGGCAGCAACCATGTTCATCGCCTTAGTGATTTGCGAGGTCTTCTTGACGCCACCAATCTGTCTTTTGACTTCCTTAAGACTTGCCATCGGTTAGTACTCCTGTCATCACGTCTTAATTAAGCCCTTTTGTCGCCTTGAATATATCAACGAAGGCCTGAATGGTCTTCCGCATCTGATCTTCCAGAGCGCTGTCGATGATTTGCTTCTCACGAAGCGTATCGAAGATAGCAGGGGCGTTCTGTTCGATATAGACATACATCTGCGGTTCAAACTCTGCTAACGACTTCACAGGCAGGGTGTCAAGAAATCCTCTGGTCCCTGCAAAAAGGATACAGATCTGTTTTTCCATCGGCAAAGGCTGATATTGTGGTTGCTTGAGGATTTCCACCAATCGTTCGCCACGGGTCAACTGCGCCTGGGTCGCCTTATCAAGATCGGACCCGAAACCGGCAAAAGCGGCAAGCTCACGATACTGGGCAAGATCAAGACGTAAAGTACCGGCCACCTGTTTCATGGCCTTGACTTGGGCTGCACCACCGACGCGGGATACTGAGAGGCCGACGTTAATAGCCGGCCGCACACCAGCAAAAAAGAGACTCGGCTCAAGGTAAACCTGACCGTCGGTGATGGAGATAACGTTGGTCGGGATATAGGCCGAAACGTCACCGGCCTGGGTCTCGATGATCGGCAGAGCGGTAAGTGATCCGGCTCCGAGCTCATCGTTGACCTTGGAGGCGCGTTCAAGCAGTCGGGAGTGATTGAAGAAAATGTCACCGGGGAAGGCTTCACGTCCGGGCGGGCGACGCAGCAGCAAGGAGAGCTGGCGATAGGCAACAGCCTGTTTGGAAAGGTCATCATAGATGATCAGGGCGTGTTGACCGTTGTCCCGGTAATACTCGCCGATTGCGCAGCCTGCGTATGCGGCAATGTACTGCATGGCTGCCGGATCAGAGGCGCAAGCGGCAACTACTGTAGTGAACTCCATGGCGCCATGCTTACGAAGAGCCTCAACAACCAGGGCAACCGTTGATTTCTTCTGACCGATAGCTACATAGATGCAATGGACATCGGTGTATTTCTGGGCAATGATTGCGTCAACGCAGAGTGCCGTCTTGCCGATCTGCCGATCGCCAATGACCAGTTCCCGCTGTCCGCGTCCGACCGGGGTCATGGCATCAACAGCCTTGGAGCCGGTATAGCACGGTTCGTGCACACCCTTACGAGCGATAACGCCGGGAGCAAGCACCTCAACCTTTGAGAACTTCTTGGCGGTGATCGGTCCCAAGCCGTCGATCGGCTTGCCTACGGCATCAACTACACGGCCTTCCATCTCCGGTCCAACCGGCACCTCGGCGATCTTGCCGGTCCGCTTGACGATATCGCCTTCCTTAATATGCTCGACATCACCCAGAACCGCGCAACCGACATTGTCGGTCTCCAGGTTCAAAGCCAGTCCTAAGATACCACCCGAAAACTCGAGCAGCTCCATGGCCATGCAATTCTCAACGCCGTGAATACGTGCGATACCATCACCGACTGAGATTACGGTTCCTGTTTCCTTCAGATCAATCTTGTTCTCATATTCCTTGATCTGCCCCTTGATAATTTGGCTAATTTCTTCGGCTTTTATCTGCATTGCCTATTCACTCCCCTTAATGGATTCTTTTAGGCCAGAGAGCTGCGTCTTAATACTCCCATCCAATACCAAATCCCCAACCTTTGCCACGATTCCGCCAATAATCCCGGGATCAACCTGGCTTGTGAGGACAACTTTTTTATGAATTATCGTTTCAAGGGTAGCCTGCACCTTGGCCTTGAGATCATCGCTCAAGGGCATTGCCGACACCACAGTACCGCGGCAGATATTCCGCTCGGCGTCAACCATGGCCGCAAAGGTTACCGCAATATCCGGAATGACATCCGCCCGTTTCTTCTGGACCAGCAGGTTCATAAATCTGGTCATAATCTCCGAGGCACCGAGTGCCTTGACCAGCTGCTCCATAACCTTGGTTCGAACATCCAGAGGATAGAGGAAATTGGTTAAAGCATCGCGGACCTCAGGGAGATCGTTATAGAGTTTTGCCATCTCATCCATAATCTTGACGTATTCGTCAAAGGCATTCTCCTCCTGACCAACGGCAAACAGAGCCTTGGCATACCGTTTCGCTATCAACGTGCTTCTCACTGTTTCAGACCTCCCACCTTTTCTAGGTAATTTTCGACGAGCCTGATCTGATCGGATTCCAACAGGTTTCTACTGATGATCTCTTCGGCCATCTGCACGGCCTGGTCGGCAACCTCGGCGCGCAGACGACGCGTGGCTAATGCCACCTCATACTGCACTGCCATTTCCGCCTTCCTTTTGATATCACCAGCAGCACGATTGGCCTCTTCAATTATCCGCTTCTTCTCACTTTCACCCTGGGCAAGAGCCGCCTCGATGATGGACTTCACCTCGGCATCAAGTGTGGCAATCTTTGCTTCATACTCTTTATATTTTTTCTCGGCCTCGGCCTTCTGAATATCGAGCTCCTCAAACTGCCTGACAATACTATGTCTGCGATCATGCAGAGCATTGGTCAACGGCTTCTTAAGAGCCATTACCAGGATAATGACCAAGCCGGTAAAATTAAGCACCCGCCAGAGCAGATCCTTTAATTTTTCCGGCGAAATAAAGGATTTAGACCCTCCATGGCCTCCCGCTCCCGAGGCATAGATAACACTAGCTCCTGCCAGGACGACAAGGACAGTCAGGGCAACAATCGTCACCCCTTGCCAATTCCTACGTTTTTGCATATCAGACAGCCCTCCCAAGTACTTTGGTTGCCATTTCATTGGCAAAACCCTCAACCTGACCTTTTAACGTCGACTGGGCGCCGGCGAACTCTTTTGCAATCTGATTCAACTGCTCTGATTTTTTTGCATCTGCCTCTTTGCGAAGCTGCGCCAAGGATTCAGACTCAGCCTGCTGCGCGGCGCTGCGGACGCCTTCAAATTCCGCCTTGGCCTTATTCCTGGCTTCCCTGATTTTAGCATCAAACTCTTCAAGTCGCAGCTTGGCGTTTTTATTAAAATTTTCGATATCGTTTTTCATTCCGGTGACCTTTTTCTCACGTTCCGCAAGAATACCCCGCACAGGTCTGTATAAAACGATATTCATCAACACAATCAATATCAGAATATTCGCAATCTGGATGGGCATTGTAATGTCAATATCGATCATTGGCGCTGCTCCTTAAAAGTTTTCTAAGATATGCCAGGAAGCGTAAAATGAATGCCTCTTCATTTTATTCCTTCAGGGTATTACTAGATAATGTTTGGCCTGTCAATATTTTTAATAAACAAAATGAAACAGTCGGCAAAACAGCAAGTTACTCTTTAATTGATTGAAATTTCGTCATTATATCCATTTAAATCCAGAGTATACAATGTCAGACTATTTTGAAAATTTAATAAAATATCCTATGCGATCTGCCGCTTGATGATCTCCCTGGCTGCAGACAGTGCTTCTGAAAGTTTGTCGACCAGAGGCCCGCCGGCTTGGGCCATATCCGGCCTGCCGCCTCCACTGCCGCCTACAATAGCGGCAACCTCTTTAACAATATTCCCGGCATGAAATTTCCGGGTCAGATCCTTGCTGACAATAACGAGCAGCGCCGCCTTGCCCTCAAGAACGCCACCCAGCACCGCGACACCTGAGCCGAGCTTGTCCCGAACCCGATCACCGATTTCCCGCAGGGTTTTGGCAGAATCAAGCTCTATCCTCAAGCTTACAAACCTGACGCCGTCTATCATAGTAGCTGCTGCCAGCATCTCATCAATGTTAGCCATGGACAATCGTGCGGTGAGCATACTCACCTCTTTTTCCAACTCTTTCTGGCGGACCAACAACTTATCAAGCTTCTGCTCAATCTCCTCAGGCTGGGTTTTAAGCTGGCCGGCCAGGTTGCCAAGAGTTGCCTCAACCTGCTGAAAACGGGCAAAGGCTTCCGGCCCGGTAATCGCCTCAAGTCGCCGCACCCCGGCGGCAATGCCGATCTCAGAGACAATCCTGCACAGGCCGATCTCACCTGTCGCACCGGTATGGGTGCCGCCACAGAGTTCCATGCTGAACTCACCGATACCGACCACCCTGACCGTTTCGCCATACTTCTCGCCAAACAAAGCGGTCGCCCCGCGCCGTACCGCCTCATCCCTGGCCAGAATCTCGGTTGAAAGGCCGGTGTTGGCGCGGATCTCGTCATTGACCAGCATTTCGACGCGGGCAATCTCCTCGCTGGTCATCGGCGAAAAGTGGGTGAAGTCAAACCGGAGCCGGGCATCCTCCACCAGTGAGCCCGACTGCTTGACATGCTCGCCGAGCACCGCACGTAACGCTGCCTGGAGCAAGTGGGTGGCAGTATGGTTGTTGGCGATCCGCTGCCGCCGGCCCTCAGCGACCTTAAGCTCGACCACATCCCCTTTATGAAGAATACCTTCCAGTACCTCAGCTTTGTGGAGCACCACGCCTTCGCCGGCCAGGATGGTATCAAAGACCTGCGCCCGACCGGCAGGCCCGACAATCTCGCCATGATCACCGATCTGACCGCCACACTCCGCATAGAACGGGGTCTCAGGGCAGATCACCGCGATCTGACCGCCGGCCACAACCTCCTCGACCACCTTGCCGGACTCTTCGAGCAGTGCGGCGATGGTTGAGGAGTGCCGCCTGGTATCGTACCCGACAAAGCGACTCTTGCCACAGGCAAAAAGCAGCTCACGCACGGCCGGGCTCAGAACCTCGATTCCAGCCCCTTTCCACGACTTTTTTGACTGGGCGCGCTGTTTGGCCATGGCGGCATTGAAACCGGCCTCATCGGCGACCAGGCCCTCTTCCGCGGCTATATCTTTAACAATATCAACTGGAAATCCAAAGGTGTCATAGAGTTTAAAGATACACTCACCGCTGATCCCCTTTGCACCGGCCTTCCGCAAGCGGCCAATCTCCTCACTCAACATGGCGAGCCCGTTATCAATGGTCTCAATGAACCGCTCCTCCTCCTTGCGCACTACCTTGGCAAGCAGGCCGGCGGCATCGCGCAGATGCGGGTAGACCCCGGCCATCTGTTCGACGACCGCCTCAGTGATCTCTGACATGAACGGCTTGGTCAGACCGAGAAGCCGACCATAACGGACAGCCCGCCGCATGATCCGCCGCAGCACATAGCCCCGTCCCTCATTTGATGGAAAAACGCCGTCGGCGACCAGAAAGGCGGTGGCCCGGCTGTGGTCGGCAATCACCCGCATGGCTGTATCGGCCCGCGGATCTGCGCCGAACCTCCGGCCGGCTACCCGGGCGATCCGCTCGATCAGGCCGGCAAAGATATCGGAATCGTAGTTGCTCGTCTTGCCCTGGGCCACGGCTGCTACACGCTCAAGCCCCATACCGGTATCGATGCTGGGTTTCGGCAGACGGGTAAGGGCGCCGCTCTCATCCCGGTAGAACTGCATAAAGACCAGATTCCAAATCTCGAGAAAACGGTCGCAGTCGCAGTCGATCCCGCAATCAGATCGGCCGCAGCCGACCTCTGGTCCCTGATCAATATGGATCTCAGAGCACGGCCCGCACGGCCCGGTATCCCCCATGGCCCAAAAATTGTCCTTCTCGCCCAAACGGACAATCCGGCCCGGCAACAGATCGTTGATCCCCTCCCAGATGCGATAGGCCTCGTCATCATCCTTAAAAACCGATACCCATAAGCGTTCAGGGGGCAGACCTATGATCTTGGTCAAAAAATCCCAGCCAAAACGGATCGCCTCCTCCTTAAAGTAATCGCCGAAGGAAAAATTGCCGAGCATCTCAAAAAAGGTATGATGCCGTGCCGTATAACCGACATTCTCCAGGTCGTTGTGCTTGCCGCCGGCCCGGATACAACGCTGGCAGGTAACAGCCCGCACATACTCCCTCTTCTCCTCGCCCATGAAGACCCGCTTGAACTGTACCATTCCGGCATTGGTGAATAGAAGAGTAGGGTCAGCCTGCGGCACCAGCGGCGAACCGTCAACAACGGTATGACCGTTTTCTGCAAAATAACGTAAAAATTGTTGCCGGATCTCGTTTCCTGTCATGTTTTATACCAAACTTGATTTTATCACTAACCAGGAAGAGAGAATTCCGTCTCCTCTCTCCCTCGGTCTGAACTTTATTTTTTTGCCGGCACCACTTCATCGGCCACCGGCAGCCCGAATCCCAATCTAACCTTGCGGTCGATTTCAGCAGCCTTATCCGGATGCTCTTTGAGAAAAGTCTTGGCATTCTCCCGGCCCTGGCCGATCCGCTCGCCACCATAAGCATACCATGACCCGCTCTTTTCAATAATATTCTGGGTCGTGGCCAGATCGACCAGATCACCGATCTTGGAGGCGCCCTCGCCATAGATAATATCGAACTCAGCCTCCTTAAACGGCGGCGCCACCTTATTCTTGACGACCTTCACCTTGGTGCGGTTACCGATCGTCTCCTGGCCATCCTTGATCGCAGCAAGTCTCCGGATATCGAGGCGCAACGTGCTGTAGAATTTGAGCGCATTGCCCCCGGTGGTTGTCTCGGGACTCCCGAACATCACCCCGATTTTCATCCGAATCTGATTGATAAAGATGAGCGCTGTATTGGAACGGTTGAGCACACCTGCCAGCTTCCGCATAGTCTGTGACATCAGCCGGGCCTGAAGTCCGACATGCATATCGCCGATATTCCCGTCGATTTCAGCCTTAGGCACCAGCGCCGCAACCGAGTCGACCACGATAACGTCAACAGCCCCGCTCCGGATCAGGATCTCGGCAATTTCCAGGGCCTGTTCACCGTAATCCGGCTGCGAGACCAGCAGATCGTTGACATTAACCCCCAGGCGCTCGGCATAGGTGATATCAAGGGCGTGCTCTGCATCGATAAAGGCAGCGGCGCCGCCGGCTTTCTGGGCTTCGGCAATCACATGCAAGGCCATGGTAGTCTTCCCTGACGACTCAGGGCCGAATATCTCGGTGATCCGGCCTCTGGGAATACCACCCACGCCGGTAGCGATATCAAGACTGAGGGTGCCGCTCGGGATGACTGAAACAGCCTCCCGCTCATCGGTGCCCAGCCGCATGATCGAACCTTTGCCGAATTGGCGATGAATCTGAATAATAGCGGAATCAAGAGTCTTGGTTTTGCCATCGGAGGCTTCCATTGTTTTAGTCTCCCTAAATAAAATGTTATAAAGCCGGTATACGGCCTTTAAAAGCGCGCCTCTTTCCATGCTTCCACAAATCATGCCTGGCAACGCAGCAAATACAAACAGCCTTACCTACCACTATTCCGGCAATCACGCATCAAAAATACACTCGATTCCGTATCTCTTTATTGTCTCGTAATGGCGGACGCCATGCCAAGAATTGCCCCTATTAATCAACCAGCGGCAGACCAAGAAGTTTACGCCGGAGCAACTCGAGAGCCGTAAAAGTGGAAAGCGCCTGCACCTGCCAACGGTTGCCGGAAAATCGATAGAGAAAATCCCTGGTCTCGAAGCGGGTGGCAAGCCCGATATAGACCGTGCCGACCGGTTTTTCCCTGCTCCCGCCATCCGGCCCGGCTATACCGGTAACCGACAGGGCATAATCGGCAGGAATGAGCGCAAGGGCGCCGCGGGCCATGGCCTGGGCAACCGGTCCGCTGACGGCGCCAAACTGACTCAGCGTGTCAACACTGACGCCCAGCAACCGTTCTTTCAGCTCATTGTTATAGGCAACCACCCCACCCATAAAATACTCGGAACTACCAGGCACCTTAGTAAATTTATGGGATACAAGTCCACCTGTGCACGATTCCGCCACAGCAACCCGCAACTTCCGCTTACGCAGAAGCGCAGCCAGTACCGTTTCCAGGCTCTCATCATCGACACCGTAGACATGATGGCTCAGAATGGCCATGATTTCGAGATCATACTGTTTGAACAACATGCCGTTCTCTGCCCGGGTTTCACCAAAGACCGAAAGGCTGACATGGACCTCCGGGAATACCGGATAATAGCCGATGCGGATCCGGGCATCCTGGCCCTCAAGCCGTTTCATCACGCGATTGATCTCGATCTCGGGCAGGCCAAAGACCTTATAGACCTTCTGACTCACATGCCTGGCCTTCTTGTCGGTGCGGGCATCAAGGAAGGGAATGACCCGGTCAACCAACAACTCTTTCATCTCATAAGGCACCCCAGGGAGAAAGAAGATCGGCCTTTCATTATGGACGAGCATGTAGCCAGCCATCCTGGCTCCGGGTTTAAGGATAATTGCCCCTTCAGGAAGCCAGGCAAGCTTTTCGAGCTGAGGCCGGCTCAAAGGCAGCAAACCGCCCGGCTGTCCCAGCGTCCCTGTCCCGCCAGACAGATCATCCTGCGGGAAACCGGTACAGATCGTCTCAAAAAGTTCCGGATAAAAGGTGACCGGCCGGCCCAGGGCCTCGGCAACCGCTTCATTGGTCAGATCATCACTCGTCGCGCCCAAGCCGCCGGTGACGATAACGAAATCCGAACGGTCAAGGGCTCGCTTCAGGGAGATACCAATACCCTCGGCAGTATCGCCAATGGTCGACATGGCAATTATCTCATGACCTGCACCAAACAGTTGGCTCGCCGCAAAATAACTGGTTGAGTTCAAAATCCGTCCAGATGTCAGTTCATCCCCTATGGCGATTATCTCTCCGATCATACGCTCCTGCTCTTGGCCCTTTAGTTGGCCACGATCCGGCCGAAGACATTGCGGTCGACAAGCCGTTCAACCTTAACATCAACCACGCTGTTTACCAGCTCTGCCGATCCGGCAAAATAGACCGGAATGTACTGTTCGGAAAAGCCTTTCAACAGCTGGAAACTGTTTCTACCGTTCTCGACGAGCACCCGACAGGTTTGTCCGAGAAAACGGCCATAAAAAATGTTTCGTTTTTTATGATCCAATTCTCTGAGAAGTGCAACTCTTTCTTCCTTGACCTGTTTCGAAATCTGCTCCGGCATACCGGCGGCGACCGTCCCGGGACGCCTGGAATAGGGAAATACATGAAGATAAGCGAGGGGCAGATCCTCAAGCAGCAACTCGGTCCGCTTGAAGGCCGCCTCATCCTCGCCGGGAAAACCGACCAGAACATCAACCCCGATTGCTATATTGGGCAAACGCTTGACACTCTCCCAGACAATTGCCGCAAACTCCTCCGAGGTATAGTGGCGGTTCATCTTCCGCAGGATGCCGTTATCACCGCTCTGCAGCGGAATATGGAGGTGCGGCATCACCGTCTCGGAAGAGGCCATCAGGTCCAGCAGATCCCGGCTGATCTCGGTCGGCTCAAGCGAGCTGATGCGCAATCTGGTAGTCGGGAACTCCAGCAACAGGCGCTTTACCAGGAAAGAAAGTGCAACTGGCGGCGTAAAATCATAGCCGTAGTTACCGAGATGGATGCCGGTCAGCACCAGCTCCCGGTAGCCTTCTTCGACAAAAACCGCCGCCTGTTCCAGAACCTTGTCGACGCTCAGGCTGCGACTGCGGCCCCGGGCATACGGAACGATGCAGTAAGAACAGAAATTGTTGCAGCCGTCCTGGACCTTGATATGCGCCCTGGTCCGGTCGCTATAACGTCTAACCGGCAGGGGACAGATCTCCTTAGCCTCGCCGATAGCACCCATGTTCGTCGCTGGATCGCAACTGCCCGGTTGCAAGGCAAGCTCAGCCAGCCGGTGCTTGTTGGCATTGCCAACGAGACAGATCGGCTGCTTGGTCATCGCCAGAATCTCCTGTGAGGCCACCTGGGCATAACAGCCGGTGACCACAAAACGGGCTTCGGGATTGGCACGGAGGGCCCGGCGGATACACTGGCGGGACTGGGCAGCGGCCTTGGCGGTCACGGCACAGGTATTGATGATATAGATATCAGCGGCCTCTGAAAATGGTACGACCTCGACGCCCCCATTTGCAAATTCCGAAACAACCGAGGCGGATTCGTACTGATTCACCTTGCAGCCCAGGGTGGTAATTGCCACCCGCCGGGGTTGGCCTTTTTTATTAAGCCTATTTGGGGGTGGACTGGTTTCGTCTGTCATCTAATCCATATCCTGCTATGAGAACACCTGCTCTTTTCATAAGGATAGTATTGACGGTCATGAGACAAGATCATCCTTCTCAATCAGTTCCTCACCGGCAGCCGCCTCCAGAAGCCGGTCGTCAAATGTGAGGAGCCTGATCTCGGGAAGATCCTTTTTCAGGCTGACGGCCAAGGCAAGATGCCATAGATCGGCGCCTCTGAGCGGCCATTTTTGTGAAAGATCCGCAACAACGCTTCGGTCCGGCAGGCCGTTGAGCACCCGCCACGGGCCATTTCCCATGGCCTTGCATATTGTCTCCGAGAGGGCGGGCTCAAGCACTTTTTCTCTGGTCATTCTGGCAATGACTGCACTGGCCTCGGCATGGGCAAGAGAGGATAGAAGATGCACCGCCTCGATTTCCGACCATTTTTGGGCCATACCGCTGTGGATATCAGTAAAAAATCGAGACAGCAAGGCGGAGGTATCCCAGTAAAAGACGGTTTTAGTTTCAGCCATTCTCCCGATCCTCCCGGAGAAATTGCTGCGCTATCCCATTCGGGACAGCAAGCGGCAACTGTTGATCGGTTTCCCGGCGGGCGGGCTGGTGGCCGAGAACACCCTCTTCCTCAAGCTTTTTCAGTCGCTGCTCAAGAGACCGTTCCGCAGGCACGATAGGAACAATCTTGCCGACCGGCACTCCTCGATCGGTCAAGATAACCTCAGTTCCCTGAGCGACGATCTTCAGATACTTGCTCAGATGGGTCTTGGCTTCCCTGATGCCGACGATTTCGGTTTTCATGTTGATCTCCATTATATTGAGACGGTTGGTGCATGTAGTCATCGTAACTACATTGACGCAACGCTGTCAACCAAAGGAATGAATAATGCAGAGAATATCCAAAACCGTATTATTGGCTTTCCGGCATAGTTATAACAATCTCACCGCCGCCCAGAAGCTCGTCACCCTGGTAGACCGCTACGAACTGGCCTGGCGTAATAGCCCGTTGCGGGTGGTGAAACGCAACTTCAAGCATGTCGTCAGCTGCAATCCGGACCACAGCGTCGGCCGGGACATGGCGATAGCGGATCTTTACCGCAAAGGTCTGCGCCAAATCGGGCAGCCGACCGCTCAACCAGTTCATATCCCGGACCAGCAGCCTCTGACTCCAGAGATCACTCTCCTTACCCACCACCACCCTATTCTTGGCGGGATCAAGACTGACTACATAATAAGGGGTTGCATCCGGAATCCCGAGTCCACGCCGCTGGCCCACGGTAAACCCGTGGATCCCGTCATGTCGGCCGACGTGCCGACCATCCAGGGTAACGATGGCGCCACGGGCCGGCGGCAACCGCTTTTGGGCAGCAAGAAAATCTCCGACACCACCGTTGGGCAAAAAACAGATGTCCTGACTCTCCCGGCGCTCACGAAACTCGGTAAAGCCGAAGTCCTCGGCAAGTTTATAGACCTCCTCCTTGGTATAGTTACCCAAAGGGAAGCTCAACCGCGCCACCTGCTCCTGCCGCAATCGGCAAAGAAAATAGGACTGGTCCTTTTTCGAATCACGGCCGCAAAACAAGCGAACCAGACCGCTATCATCCTTGATCAACCGGACATAATGACCGGTCGCCGGACCCTGGCTGCCGCCGGCCAGAACTTTTTGCAACAGGCTGCCAAATTTTATGGTCCGGTTGCAGACAATGCAGGGGTTCGGGGTAAGGCCGGCGAAATAGCTCTGCACGAAATACGCCAGCACCTCCTGCTCAAATTCCAGATGGAGATCAAGCACGCTGAACGGGATAGCCAGCCGCTCGGCGATCCGGCTCACCCGGTCGACCTGGCGCTCCAGATCCGGCTGAGCCAAAGCCAGAAAAACACCCGCGACCGGATGGCCCTGCTGCTTCAGCAGGGCAGCGGTGACCGTGCTGTCCACTCCGCCGCTCATGGCCACGGTTATCGGGATATGTTTTTTCTGAGGATCGTCCATGCCTCTTGGTTACCTTGTAATAAATCAGTTTTTACACTTTATTGAAGTTATCCGTGGGCGTCTGCTATGACAACTATATAGTATAAACCGTCAGCCGTTTTTTACGATCAGTAAAAGTGTTCTAATAAAATGGTCCCTTTTTCACGGATCAAAAAATCCACCTCACCTCCAATGCTGTGATTAACGAATAAGGTGCTCATTGGGCTTGGGTAATCAAAGTGCAATTGGACCGGCCGTGGCAGGAAACGGTAATGCTTTCCGCTAAAAGATTTTGGCGATTCCTAATTTAAGAGCATTAATCGTGTCTATACGAACATAACGGACCTGAAAATTAGCAGCCACGTAACCGGCAATGTCCTGTAAATCTTCTTTTAAACGGCGTGCGGTATTGAACTCACCATCAGGAACCGCGTCTAGAACAACAATTGTATTGAACCGGCTTTCTGTCATTTCTAAGTAATATTCTGCGCTAACAACTAATCAGCCAGATTGATTCCGTTTGTCATTAATAACTCTTCGCGTATTTCATAAAGGTTGCTTTTCAGCGGCAGTTCATTTCTGGTCAACCACAAAAGCCAATCATCCAGAATATCAAGGGCATTATCACAGAGCACATAATCTGTCATTTCGTAAGATTTATAATGACTTCCCAATGATTGAATGTGGTCAAGTTTGAGAATTGATTCCCTTGGAGGATTATTAACAGGCAACTTTTCCCACATGTATTGCGGATATTCGCAGCGTTGAATCCTCTCGACCAAAGCACCATGCCACCCAGCTCTTAAATCGGTCTTTTCGGAGCCATAATAGGGAGCTACAAGCATCGTGGGGGATGTCTGCCACTTGGGCTTGGTCCCCGGCCGGAGATTCTTCGGCACTTCAGGACCACCCAAGCTTACCACGACAACAGGTCGTTTTTTTGCTCGATAAACAAAATGCCTTTCGCCAGGGAAATCGTGCAAAGCCGCAGTGGGCAATTTCGGATTGCCGAGCGGGAAAGATACGCTGAATTCTTCTATTCGATAGTTTATTTTGTTATGGATGGTAGCTTCCGATCTGCTCTCTGGAATCAGGACATTGGGAATTTGATCGGTATGCGGGACAAAGGCCATCAGCAGACGGCCCCGGCAAAGTTCTTTGCTATCGTTTACTGTCCACCATGGCGATGTGTCAGAATGAAAAAAAGACTGGAGAGCACCATCTTCATACATGCGGTTCACTCCGGGCCGGTGATTTCCAAATGTTATCGGAGACTGATAACTCACCCTTTTCGGCCTTAATCGGCCCTCCTGCCAAACTATCGAGCCAATCCTGGCCTTTCCAGAACAGCTCGTCATATCGAGGCGCGGTCGGAGTGACATACATATCGTGCTGTTGTCTTCTGTTTGCAGCAATCTTTGCTTGAATTTTTTCTTTCAAATCACGAAAAGCCTGTTTCCTTCTTTTCTGCTCCCTGGCGGTCAGTCTTTTGGCCTGGTATGCCTGTAATTCTTCATCTTCCTTCTGTTGTTGCTCATGTATTTTGGCGGCAACATCAAAAGGCAGCAAATCGCCCGGCGCGGCATGGCGCATTGGTATTGTAGAATAGACATGATCCAAAAGGTCATAAGTGTCTGTTTGGAATTGACGGAAATTCCCATTAATTGCCAAGGCAACAGTCCCTGGAAGTTGTTTCCGCAGGCCATCCATCAAATGATCATCCATAAGTGACCATCGGTCAAAGTCTTCATACTGGGTTTCGGTGATAGTCCTTTTATGGGCTTTTATGGCCTTGGCTGCATGAGGTATCCTGTTGTAAAGTCCGACATCCCAAGGGCCGAAATTATGGAATATCCAGGGGATGCCGGTGTAAGTCTCCCCGCCATGCTTCATCGCATATGCCAAATCGGCAAGATAAACATATTTGATGATATGGATCGGCCCGACTTCCTTGTCGTTATAGTCTCCCCAACCCTGGGCTGCGACAGAAAGGATATATTGGATAAGTAGATCAACCCGAGCTTGGTTCATAAGGGGCTCTCATACGGTAGGCTACTATTTATTGTCACTGCTTATATAATATACTTTTTCGGCAACTGAATGGAAGATGATTAATTGCATAATACTATTGCTGAAAAAAAGGCTCTTTTACCACATTCAAGCAATAAATTCAAACCTGACAACATGACGCATGACAAATTTTCATTCCAAACGCACCAATTTTGCACCGTCGTCAGGCATTCGCTTGACAATGTTTCCTTGAATGGGTTATCAGTCACGGATACGTTCTTATTTCCCTGAAAAAACAATTCTATACATTTGCGAGATTGCCATGGTGAAGAAGAAAGAGCCCGCAAAGCCCATTGTGCAATATACCCACGACGACAAGGAGCGGGTCAACAACCCGCCGGTCGGCCTGGTGACGCCGGATACCGATAAGGACGCCGACAAGAAGACCTATCAGTATGACCCCCATCTTGACCCGCAACTGCAATGGGCCGGCAAGGCCGAGCATACCTCCTTTGCGGTGGAAACGGTGTCGCTTCATGTCCATGAGCGGATTGATCCCAAGACCATTATTGAGGCAGTGCGGAAGGAAGACACCGGACCCAAGCAACAATCGTTGTTCGAGACCGCCAAGCGGCCGCTCCGGGAGGAGATCGAGTTTTATAAGCACCGGGATGGCTGGACCAACCGGCTGGTGGCCGGAGATTCTTTGCTGGTCATGAATTCGCTGCTCGAAAAAGAGGGATTAGGCGGCAAGGTGCAGATGATCTATTTTGATCCGCCCTATGGCATCAAGTACGGCTCCAATTTCCAGCCCTTTGTCAACAAACGGGATGTCAAGGACGGCAACGACCAGGATCTGACCGCCGAGCCCGAGATGATCAAGGCCTTCCGGGACACCTGGGAGCTGGGCATTCACTCGTATTTGACCTACCTGCGGGACCGGTTATTGCTGGCCAAGGAGTTGCTGCATGAATCCGGCTCGATCTTTGTGCAGATCAGTGATGAGAATGTCCATCATGTCCGGGGAATTATGGATGAGGTCTTCGGGGTTGGGAATTTTGTGGGCCTTATTGCTTACACCACGACAGGCGGATTTCCTAGCAAAACGATAAGTCGAGCAGGAGACTACCTTGTTTGGTATGTGAAAGATGTAAATAAAATCAAATACCACGCTCAATACGTCGTGAAGCCCACCCCTGTCGGTGATGCGGCAAGCAAGTACGACCAGATTGAAGAATCTAATGGCCGTCGAAGGGCGATGACTTTAAATGAAAAGAAAGGAGAGGTTTCACTGCCACCCGGAAGTAGGATTTACCGCCTTGATAATATCCAGAGCCAAGGGGCAGCGAATGAAGACACTCCTTTTGAATTTAATGGTAGAACGTATAGACCGAAAGCAGGGAGTCATTGGAAGGCAAATTACCCAGACGGCATGGATCGATTAAAAATGGCCAATCGCATTCAATCGTCAGAAGATACATTAAATTATGTTCGGTTTTTTGATGATTTCCCGGTAGCACCGATTAACAACATGTGGTACGACATAGGAGGTTCTGTACAAAGCCGATCCGATCCAAAAGTCTTCGTCGTGCAGACAGGGACTTCAGTACTCCTACGTTGTCTCCTCATGACCACCGATCCCGGTGATCTGGTCTTTGATCCCACCTGCGGTTCCGGCACCACCGCCTATGTGGCCGAGCAATGGGGCCGCCGCTGGATCACCTGCGACACCTCGCGGGTGGCAACCACCCTGGCCAAGCAGCGGATTATGACTGCGAACTTCGATTATTATAAACTGGCTCATCCCAATGAGGGCGTGGGTTCCGGTTTTCAGTACAAAACCGTGCCGCACATCACGCTTAAATCCATTGCCAACAACGAACCGCCCGGCCAGGAAACCCTCTACGACCAACCCCTGATCGACCGCAAGAAAACCCGGATCACCGGCCCCTTTACCGTGGAGGCGGTACCCGCGCCAGTGGTCAAATCCATCGAAGAAATAGAAACCGAGGCCCCGGCTGCCGACATCTCGGTTGCCCGCTCCGGCGAAACCCTGCGCCAGACCGAATGGCGGGACGAGCTGTTCAAGAGCGGCATCCGGGCCAAAGCCGGCCAGAAGATCGAATTCACCAGGATCGAGCCATTGTCCGGTGCCCGCTATATCCAGGCCGAGGGCGAAACCAAGGAGGCTCTCCCGAAACGGGTCTTCATCTCCTTTGGGCCGGAGCATGCGCCGCTTGAGCAGCGGCAGGTGGAACTGGCCATCGAAGAGGCCATGTCCATCAAGCCGAAACCGGCAATTCTCCTCTTTGCCGCCTTCCAGTTCGACGCTGAGGCCGCCAAGGACATTGACGAAATCAACTGGCCGGGCGTTACCCTGCTGCGGGTGCAAATGAACGCCGATATGTTCACCGACGACCTCAAAAAGAAACGCGCTTCGAACGACTCCTTCTGGCTCATCGGCCAGCCGGATGTGCGGATCATCACCATTACGAAAGGCGAGGATAAAGGCAAAATCCAGGTTGAGGTGGCAGGATTTGATTACTACAACCCCAAATCCGGCAATGTGGAGTCCGGCAACAAGGGCGATATTGCCATGTGGATGCTGGACACCGATTACGACGGACGAAGCCTCTTGCCCCGTCAGGTCTTCTTCCCCATGGCCGGCAAAGACGAGGGCTGGAGCCGGCTGGCCAAGAATCTCAAGGCCGAAATCGACGAAGAAAAAATCGAGGCCTTCCGGGGCACGGTATCGCTAGCCTTCAAACCGGGCCGCCAGATCGCGGTCAAAATCATTGATGCCAGAGGTGTCGAGAGCTTGAAAATTGAGAAGATGTGAGATGCCCGATTTCAGCGACTACATAATATATGTGGACGAAAGCGGCGATCATGGTCTTTCAACGATTGATCCGGGTTTTCCTTTGTTTGTCTTGGCGTTCTGTCTTTTCCGTAAGGACGATTATGCCGGGGCTGTGTCGCCCGCTTTACAAAAATTCAAATTCAGGCATTTCGGCCATGACATGGTGATCCTTCATGAACGTGACATCCGCAAGGATAAGGGTGCCTTTGTCTTTTTGAAAACCAAAGCAGTAAAAGACACTTTTTTGAATGAATTGAGTAAGATAGTCGAAAATGCGCCGTTTACCCTGGTAACGACCGTGATAAAAAAAGATGTATTACTGAGGAAGTATGCACGGCCTGATAATCCGTATCATATTGCCATGGGTTTTGGCCTGGAGAGGGCCTACCGATTTTTAATCAGTAAAGGCCAGCAGACAAAAATCACCCATGTGGTTTTTGAAACCCGAGGCAGGAAGGAAGATAACGAGTTGGAACTGGAGTTCAGGCGGGTATGCGATGGCGCTAATTTCTTCAAGAAACGGCTGCCTTTTGAAATTGTTCTCGCGGATAAGAAAATCAATTCCAGTGGGTTGCAGTTTGCCGATCTGGTGGCAAGACCGGTTGGCCTCTCCATTTTACGACCAGGACAGAAAAACAGAGCCTTTGATGCGCTAAATGGGAAGTTTTACTGTGACGGCAAAGGGAAGAAAGAAGGTTGGGGTGTTAAGTGTTTCCCCTAAAAAAGCAAAAAGCCGCGATATTCACCACCGCGACTGATTGCCGACCGGGTATCCCCAATCCATTTGTAACTATATATATCGGATTAAATGACTTCGATGTCAAGAAAATTTTCAGAAAATCAAGCCACAGTCATAAAATGCAAGAACCGCCACGAGGACGGTCCGAGATCTCCTTCTACACAGTGGCAGACGAGGCTATGAGTTTAAAGATCAGGATGACCCCTTCTCGACTACCCGGCAGGGAGAGACCCTTGGTCACTTATCATCGAAGGGGAACCTTTCACGCCAAAGATTACGGCATTCAAAACAACATGTAAACACAAAAATATGAGCAATCAACAAATCGAAAAACTGATCATCAACTCGCCCTATGAAGAGCCGTCCCAATACTGGCAGTATGTCCGGGAGACCAGGACGTTTTCCCGGGAACCGGGGAGACGATCGGCCGGGTATGTGGTTGCCACCCCGCAATCCAAAGGCTTTGATGATCCCGGCGTCTTTGTGGCCATTGAGCTGGTGAATGCCATCCGGCCACGGATCAAGGACTGGAGGGCCAGAGGCTATCCGGGCGTCACCGGCATTACCAAACGGTTGCTTGACCACTGGCAGGATCAGGAGGACCGGCAGGACCGGCGTTTCTTCTTCTGCCAGCTTGAGGCCATTGAAACCCTGATCTGGCTGACCGAAGGGCCGGAAGCCGAAAAAACCGGCATAACCATTCCAGCGGACGGCGGCGATTTCAGCCGCTGGTGCTGCAAGATGGCGACCGGCAGCGGCAAAACCATTGTCATGGCTATGCTGATTGCCTGGCATGTTTTAAACAAGGTGGCAAACCGGCAGGATACCCGTTTTTCCAAAAATGTGCTGGTTATCGCCCCTGGCCTTACTGTCAAAAGCCGGTTGAGCGTGCTGAACCCCTTTAGCGACGATAACTATTTCGAGTTGTTCAACATCGTGCCGGTGGGGCTGCTGGATAAGTTGCGGCAGGCTAAGATCATAATTCTGAACTGGCATACCCTGCAATGGGACACGGAAGAACGAATCGCCAAAAAAAAGACGGTTGACAAGAGAGGTACCAAAAGTGATGAAGCCTATGCCCGCGATGTGCTGGGCGATATGGCAACCGCCCGCAACATATTAGTGATCAACGACGAGGCTCATCATGCCTGGCGAGTGGCAGCTGAATCGAAAACCAAGGGGGTTGCCAGGGATGAGGAAGAAGCCACGATCTGGGTTGGTGGCCTGGACAGGATTCATAAGGCCAAGGGGATTCTGAGATGTCTTGATTTTTCGGCCACGCCTTTTGCGCCATCCGGCAAGCAGAGCAGCGAAGAAGCATTATACCCCTGGATAGTCAGTGATTTCGGATTGAATGATGCGATAGAGGCCGGGCTGGTCAAGACGCCACGCGTGGTGATCCGGGATGACGGCAAATACACCAAGGATTATAAATCCCGCTTGTACCATATTTACATGGACAAGGAAGTCAAGGACGACATCAACCGCAAGGCCGAAGAGACCGAGCCGCTGCCGGACCTGATTACCAACGCCTATTATCTTTTGGGCCAGGACTGGCTGGAGACAAGGAACAGCTGGCTGGCCAGGGGTCATAACGTACCGCCGGTCATGATCACCGTGGCCAACCGGACCGAGACCTCATCCCGGATCAAATTCGCCTTTGATCATAAGCAGATATTGATCCCGGAATTGTGCGACAGCGAAAAAACGTTACAGATTGACAGCAGGGTTTTGGACGAGGCGGAAGCGGCCGAGGAATCGATCGTCATTGATGAAAACGGCAAAAAGCTGACCAAAAAACAGCAGGCTGAGTTACTGCGGCGCCAAGTTGATACCGTGGGCAGGTTCGGGCAGCCGGGAGGACAGATCCAAAAAGTTATCTCCGTTGGTATGCTTTCGGAAGGCTGGGACGCCAGCACCGTGACCCATATCATGGGCCTGCGGGCATTCTCAAGCCAGCTCCTGTGTGAACAGGTGGTAGGCAGAGGCCTGCGCCGTACATCATATGATGTGGGCGATGATGGCCTGTTTGCCCCGGAATATGTCAATATCTTTGGCGTGCCGTTCACCTTCCTGCCCCATGAGGGTGGCGAAGGGCCACCGCCCCCACCCCCACCGCCCAAGACCGTCATCGAGCCGGTTCAGGAAAAGGAAGCACATGAACTAACCTGGCCGAACATCCTGCGAGTTGATCATGTTTATTGGTCAACACTTGTTGTTGATATGGATGTCCTCGATAAGCACCGCAATGTTAAATCCTGGGTGAAAAACGATCATCTCGGTTTTGTGGTGCTCTATAATTTCCAAGGCGTGGTTAGAAAATATTATCCTGATTTTATTATCAACCTTGGCAATGGCGAACATCTTATTTTAGAGACCAAGGGCAAGGACAGCCAGCAGAACAAGACAAAGCGGGCCTTTCTGGATGAATGGGTAAAGGCCGTCAACAATCAAGGCGGTTTTGGCAAATGGCAATGGGCGGTTTCATTTCATCCGAGCGACTTGGCTGGAATTTTGAATGATAGCATCAAATAAGTTGGTTAAAATAGTAACTCAAAGCTGAAATGCAGCAATATTTAAGGATACCCATTATGCCCGACAACACCCCATGGTCCAGGACCAGCTGGCAAAACTTCCCGGCCCTGCAGCAACCCAACTGGCCTGATCCGGCTGAATTCCGTACCGTGGTCGAGACCCTGTCCAGACTGCCGCCCCTGGTCTTTGCCGGCGAGATCCGCGCCTTAAAAAGGCAGCTGGCCCTGGCCTCGGAAGGCAAGGCATTTGTCCTGCAGGGCGGCGACTGCGCCGAGGATTTTGCCATGTGTACGGCCCCGACCATCCGCGAAACCCTGAAAGTCATCCTGCAGATGACCGTTATCCTGGCCTATGCCGGCGGCAAACCGGTGGTCAAAATCGGCCGGATCGCCGGGCAGTACGCCAAGCCGCGCTCCGCAGACACTGAGGTCATCAACGGCGTTACCCTGCCCAGTTACCGGGGCGACATGGTCAACGGTCCGGAACCGACCCCGGAGGCCAGGCGACCGGACTCCAGGCGGATGCTCCAGGGCTACTACAACGCCACTGCCACCATGAATCTGCTGCGGGCCTTTACCCTGGGCGGCTATGCCTCTTTGGACCGGATGCACGCCTGGAACAATGAGTTTGTCAAGACCTCGCCGATGGGCCGGCTGTACGAAAAGGTGGCAGGCGATATCGACCGGGCCATCAACTTCATGCGGGTGGTCGGCCTGGATACCAAGAATATCCCCCAGCTCAATCAGGCTGAGTTCTTCACCTCGCACGAGGCCTTGCTGCTCGGCTACGAACAGGCCCTGACCAGGCAGGATTCGACTACCGGCGATTGGTACGATTGCAGCGCCCATCTCCTCTGGATCGGCGACCGGACCCGGCAGCTCGACGGCGCCCATGTCGAATTCCTCCGGGGCGTCCTGAATCCTCTTGGTCTGAAGATCGGTCCTAAACACGACTTGGACGAGATAAAAAAAATCCTGGCCCGACTGAACCCGGAAAACGAGGCGGGCCGGATTATCCTCATAACTCGCTTCGGGGCTGATAAGATCGACAAACATCTGCCGGCTCTGGCTCGGGAGATCAAGCGAGAGGGCTGCAAGGTGGTCTGGAGCTGTGACCCGATGCACGGCAACACCTACCAGGCGGAATCCGGTCATAAGTCACGCAACTTTGATAAAATCCTGGCGGAAATCCGCCAGTTCTTTGAAATTCACTGGGCTGAAGGCACGGTGCCGGGTGGCGTGCATTTCGAGCTGACCGGCGAAAACGTCACGGAATGCACCGGCGGCGGCCGCAATCTCCAGGATCAGCATCTGGCCCAGAACTATCTGACCCAGTGTGACCCCCGACTGAATGCCGAGCAGAGCCTCGAACTCGCCTTTCAGATCGCTGAGATGATCAATGGCTGATTGCTGTGTAGGGGCGGGGTCTTCCCGCCCAGTATTTTGTCCATGTGCTGACGATCAGGTATGTTCATGCCGCAGTACCCTGAGGGCGGGAGAACCCCGCCCCTACAATGGCAACAGCAGGGCACCCTTGGTTTTGATTACGCCGCTTGCCAGGGTGGGTGA
>Ga0208863_1000797_pt1 | contig 24845 bp, 23 predicted proteins | sample RifOxyD3_FD_184040 | JGI IMG/M metagenome (GOLD analysis project Ga0208863, IMG submission 184040) | Soil microbial communities from Rifle, Colorado - Rifle Oxygen_injection D3 (SPAdes) | ecosystem: Environmental > Terrestrial > Deep subsurface > Rock core/Sediment | place: Rifle, Colorado...
ACAACTGGTCTGGCGCAAAGATACAAGCGCCAGATGCAACCAACACCATCGCCCAAAGCCAGAGCTTCCAGCGCTGGGGTGAAACAAGCGTAAGAGGCGATGCGGACTCGTTCATGATGCCCAACGTTAAGTCGACAGAACTATTTAAATGTATGCAGGAGAGTGTTCTGTATAAACTGTCCTGATATACTGCAACCCACTGATTTTAATAGACCTTAAGGATATTATATGTCAAGCACTCCTGCATACTCAGCACCTCATGCCCCCATGCTGCTGGAAGTCGTTCGTGAACGCATCCGAGCGAAGCACTATAGTCGAAGAACGGAGCAATCATACACGAACTGGATTAAGCGATTTGTGCATTTCTATCACAAAAAGCACCCGCGAGATATGGGAGCGCCGGAAGTAGAAGCATTTTTGACCGATCTTGCGGTTAACGGCAAAGTTTCAGCTGCCACGCAAACCCAGGCTTTGTCTGCCTTGCTGTTTCTTTACAAAGAAGTTCTTGGGATGGACGTACCATGGATGGGTGGCATGGTGCGCGCAAAAGCATCCATCAGGATACCAACGGTGCTGTCCGTCAATGAAGTGCATCGCCTTCTGGCCTGTCTTGACGGCGTTTATTCGCTGATGGCAAGGCTGATTTACGGTACAGGGATGCGATTGATGGAATGCGTCAGCCTGCGTGTAAAAGACGTTGATTTTGATCGCCACGAGGTTCTGGTACGAGAAGGAAAGGGCGGAAAAGATCGCGTGACCATGCTGCCGCAAACCTTGGTGCCATCACTTCAAGAACACCTGCAAAAGGTGCGCGTGTTGTTCGAAATGGACAGAAATAACGATGTTCCTGGCGTGGCAATGCCAGATGCGTTGAACAGAAAATATCCGGAAGCGGATAAAAGCTGGGGCTGGTTTTGGATGTTTCCCGCTCCGGGGCTATCGGATGACCCGGAAACAGGTATTCACCGCCGACATCACATCTATGAACAGAATCTTCAAAGGGCTATCCGCGTAGGCGTGCGGAAGGCGGGCATTGCCAAACCGGCCACCACGCACAGTTTGCGCCACTATGCCGAGCACGGCATAGGCGCCATTCCTTCGCCACACATCTGCTGGAGAGCGAGCGGGTATGACATCCGCACGGTGCAGGAGTTGCTCGGTCATTCCGATGTTTCCACCACGATGATATACACTCACGTCTTGAATAAAGGCGGGCGCGGGGTAATTAGCCCGCTGGACAGATAACAACGCAAACAAAATGGCTGAAATTGGTTCGCCAATTCATCAGGTACAAGTAAAACCATGCAAAATATCCCGGCACAAATCTTTAAGGCTTATGACATACGCGGCATCGTGGGTAAAACCCTCACCGCCGAAATCGTTGAGTTGATCGGCCACGCCATTGGCTCGGAAGCGGTGGCACGCGGCCAAAAAACCATCGCTATCGGACGGGATGGCCGCCTGTCAGGACCAGAACTTCTCGCGGCCCTAGCGCGCGGCATCGTCAAAAGCGGTATCGACGTGATCGATGTGGGCGCTGTTGCCACCCCCATGGTGTATTTCGCCGCTTTCCACCTTAAAACGGACTGCGCCGTGATGCTGACCGGCAGCCACAACCCACCCGATTACAACGGACTTAAAGTCGTACTGGCAGGCCAGACGCTGTCCGGCGAGGATATTCAGGCACTGCGCATCCGCATCGAACAAAACGACCTATCGCATGGCGCGGGCAGTTACTCACAGCAGGACATAGGCCCGGCTTATCTTTCGCGCATCGTCTCAGATATTAAACTTGCCCGCCCGATGAAGATCTCCGTCGATTGCGGAAACGGTATAGGTGGCGCGTATGCTTCTGATTTATATCGACAATTAGGCTGCGAAGTGGAAGAGTTGTACTGCGAGGTGGACGGAAATTTCCCCAATCACCACCCTGATCCGTCGGTGCCTGAAAATTTGCAGGATTTAATCGCCGCGCTGCAGGGCAATGACAGCGAACTGGGACTGGCGTTCGACGGCGATGCCGACCGTCTGGGCGTAGTCACCAAGGATGGCCAGATCATCTATCCGGATCGCCTGCTGATGCTGTTCGCCGCCGATATGTTAAGCCGCAACCCGAACGCAGAAGTCATCTTCGACATTAAATCCACCCGCCAACTGTTCGACTGGATACGCGGTCACGGAGGAATCCCGACCATCTGGAAGACCGGTCATTCGCTGATCAAGGCCAAGATGCGCGAGACAGGTGCACTGCTGGCGGCGGAGATGACCGGGCACTTTTTCTTCGTGGAACGCTGGTACGGTTTCGATGACGGGTTGTATGCCGGTGCGCGTTTGCTGGAAATATTAAGCCGTGTCGCCGATCCGAGTGCTGCGCTCAACGCCTTGCCCGACGCATTCAGCACACCGGAATTGCACATCCACACGGCAGAAGGCGAGAATCACACGCTGATGGCGACGCTTAAAAAGTCAGGTGAATTCACAAAAACCAAAGAAATCATTACCTTAGATGGAATACGCGCAGAGTATGCCGACGGCTTCGGATTAGCGCGTCCCTCCAACACCACGCCTGCGATCGTGCTGCGCTTTGAAGCCGATAGTGAGGTTGCCCTCAAACGCATACAGGACGATTTTCGCCGCGTATTTCAACTCGCCGCCCCGCACCTTGAACTGCCTTTCTGAGCGAAAAAAGGATACCGCACCCTGCTTGCCTTAAATCGCTACAGCGTATGACGGCGTGAGGACTTATCTGGGATAATGTCACGCCGCACCATTTTTACCTCAGCCCCACAATTGATTTAAACACACCCCCTATGCTCCCCTCTATAGAACATCGCCTTGCCCTGGAACTCAACGCCAAACCTGCCCAAATTACCGCCGCCGTCGGCTTGCTCGACGAAGGCGCGACGGTGCCCTTTATTGCGCGCTATCGCAAAGAAACGACCGGAGGACTGGACGATATTCAGTTGAGACTACTGGAAGAGCGTCTGGTCTATCTGCGCGAACTGGAAGCACGACGCACTGGCATCATCACGGCGATCGTCGAGCAGAACAAGATGACGCCCGCATTGCTGGATGCCATCAGCCATGCGGCGGACAAGACACTGCTGGAAGACTTATATTTACCCTACAAGCAAAAGCGCAGAACGCGTGCGCAGATTGCACGCGAAGCGGGACTCGACGCGCTGGCTGATGCACTGCTGGGAAATCCCTCGTTGCATCCTGAACAGGAAGCGGCCAAGTATCTAAGTGCTCCCTTTAGCTCTGAACTGGGCGACAACCCCGGGGTCGCCGATAGCAAAGCGGCACTGGATGGCGCACGACAGATTTTGATGGAGCGTTTCGCAGAAGATGCCGCCCTGCTGCAATCTTTACGCGAGTATTTACTGGATCACGGCGTAGTGGACTGCAAAGTCATCGAAGACAAAAGGACCGACGCTGCAAAATATAGCGACTATTTCGATTATTCCGAATCCATCAAGACGATCCCCTCGCACCGCACGCTGGCAATTTTGCGCGGCCGGCGCGAAGAGCTGCTCAACGTGCAGTTAAGACTGGACACGGAAACCGAGAAACCTTTGATGAGTGCGCCGCACAACCCTTGCGAGATGCGCATCGCAGCACGTTTCGGCATTCAACAGAAGAACCGCCCCGCCGATGCCTGGCTGGCTGAGACGGTGCGCTACACCTGGCGAGTGAAGTGTTTTATGCATCTGGAGACAGAACTGATGGGCGCACTACGCGCCGAAGCCGAAACGGAAGCCATCAACGTGTTTGCGCGCAACCTGAAAGACCTGCTGCTGGCAGCCCCTGCCGGGCCGCGCGCCACGATGGGACTCGATCCCGGCATCCGCACCGGCGTGAAGGTCGCGGTGGTGGACGAGACCGGGCGCATTCTGGATACCGCCGTCATCTACCCTCACCAGCCGCGCAACGACTGGAACGGTTCGCTGCAGACGCTGGCAAAGTTAGCCGAGAAACACCGCGTCTCGCTGATCGCCATCGGCAACGGCACGGCATCGCGCGAGACCGACAAACTGGCACTGGATTTAATCCGCCTGCGTCCCGAACTCAAACTCATCAACGTGGTCGTCTCCGAGGCCGGTGCTTCCGTGTATTCCGCCTCTGAATATGCCTCGAAAGAATTGCCCGATCTGGATGTCAGCTTGCGCGGCGCAGTGTCGATCGCGAGACGTTTACAAGATCCGCTGGCGGAACTGGTTAAAATCGATCCGAAATCTATCGGTGTCGGCCAGTACCAGCACGATGTCGGACAGACACAACTGGCGCGTTCGCTGGAGAGGACAGTGGAAGACTGCGTCAATGCGGTCGGCGTGGATGTGAATACTGCCTCTGCCCCGCTGCTGGCGCGCGTTTCCGGCCTGAACAGCACCGTGGCACAGAACATCGTCGCCTACCGTGACCAGCAGGGAAAATTTGCCACCCGGCAAAACTTGCTGGACGTACCGCGTCTGGGCAAAAAAGCATTCGAGCAGGCGGCCGGCTTTCTGCGCATCATGAACGGCACCAATCCTCTCGATGCGTCGACCGTGCATCCTGAATCCTACCCTCTGGTAAAACGCATCCTGTCCGAGCTGAAACAAGACATCAAAGGGGTAATCGGCAACAGCGCATTATTAAAATCGCTCAACCCGGCAGCCTATGTCAACGAGCAGTTCGGCCTGCCCACCATCACCGACATACTCAGGGAACTGGAAAAACCGGGGCGAGATCCGCGTCCCGAATTTATCACAGCGACCTTCCGTGCGGGTGTGGAACAGCTCTCCGACTTACAGCCCGACATGATTCTGGAGGGCGTGGTCACCAATGTTGCCGCCTTCGGCGCCTTCGTCGATATCGGCGTTCATCAGGACGGGTTAGTGCACATCTCGGCGCTGTCCAATACTTTCGTCAAAGACCCGCACAGCGTAGTCAAGGCGGGGCAAATCGTCAAAGTCAAAGTATTGGAAGTGGATATTCAGCGCAAACGCATCGCCCTGACCATGCGCCTGACGGATACGTCACCGGATGCAAAACCCCGTCACGAACAAAGACCAGCCCTTAGCCGGGCGAAAACGGCCAATTCAAATCCCGCTACCGGCGCCATGGCATCGGCATTTGCTAAACTTAAAAACTAGCCAGCCTCAGTCAGGAGACAACATGAAACAATCAGAAATTAAATTCACCGTCACGCTGGATGATAAAAATATGCCGCAAAAAATCGACTGGCAGGCATCGGATGGTGCGGTGAGCAGCGCCAGCAAAGCCATCATGCTGTCGGTCTGGGACAGCGAAGCTAAAAACACCCTGCGCATAGACCTGTGGACCAAAGAGATGATGGTCGATGAAATGAAACAGTTTTACCACCAGACGCTGTTATCCATGTCAGACTCACTTGAGCGCGCGACCGGAGAAAAAGCAGCAGCACAGCAAATGCGCAAATTCGCGCAGGAATTTGGCGTAAGCATGAAGCTCATCAAGAAAAAATAGTGACTGCAGCCGTGAGCGAGCTGTTGCCCGCCTCTCGGCGGACAGGCGGATTGACCTACCGTTTTATTGAGCAGGTTTAGGTTTACGCTGCTCGGCTCGCACTCTGGAAGCGAGAATTTCATCCCCTGCATCCGCATCAACCGGATTACCCGCCGCATCCTCCAGCGGCTGCTCGAAGTCATTCCAGCCGCGCACCCCAGTTTTAAGCGAAACCACCCGGCTAAATCCCATAATCTGCATCACATCCGCGACCAGGGCTGAGCGATAACCCGAGCGGCAGATCACCACGATATCGCGATCCCGCCCGGTAACCAGTTCCGGCACTGTCTCGTCAAAATCCCATTCGCAGGACTGCTCCAGCACGCCGCGCGGCACGTTGATGGAACCGGGGATGCGCAACGCCGCAAATTCCGCCGGCTCACGCACATCCAGCAGCAAGGGCGCATCGCCCGCCGCCAAAAGCTTACTCAAATCCCAGGGTTGAATTTCCCTGACTCGGGTTAGCGCATCGGCGACCAGATCACTGTAGCGTTGCATTTAAATCCTTTCAAATACTGCGATGGACTCGACATGCGAGGTTTGCGGGAACATATTCATCACGCCGGCTGACTTCAACACATAACCGCGCTGCACCAATTCAGCCGCATCGCGCGCCAGTGTCGCGGGATTGCAACTGACATAAACGATACGCTCAGGCGCGATGGCAGGCGTGATGGATTTAACCAGCTCCATTGCCCCGTCGCGCGGCGGATCAATCAGCCACTTGTCATATTTACCCATGCTGAGCAGCAGCTCTTCAGTCATTTCAAACAAATTCATCGCACGGAATTTCGTGTTCGCAGACAAACCGTTATAGGCTGCATTCTGCGCCGCACGCTTGACCAGCGCATCGCTGCCTTCGATACCCAGCACCTCGGCACCGCTGCGTGAAATCGGCAGCGTAAAATTCCCCAGCCCGCAGAAGAAGTCGGCTATCCGCTCGCCCGCTTTTGGCTCCAGCCTGCGGATCGCGCGACTGATCATCACGCGATTGAGTTCACTGTTGACCTGAGTGAATTCACCCGGCGCAAACGGCATGGTGATGGCGAATTCCGGCAGACTATAAGAGAGCACAGGCGCATCCAGCGGGTAAAAAGCTTTGACGGTTTCCGGTCCCTTGGTTTGCAGCCAGAATTGCACCTTGTGCAGATCGGCAAAGGCGCGCAACGCCGCTTCGTCATCAAGCGATAGCGGCGCCATGATACGCAGCACCAGCACATCAACATGCTCGCCCACCGCCACTTCGACCTGCGGCAATTGTTCGCGTATGGTCAATCCTTCAAACAAATCGGCCAGCGGTTTGATCAAGCCGGCGATTTTAGGCGCCAGGATTTCACAGCTTTGCATATCAGCCACATAGCTGCTGCGCCGCTCATGGAATCCGACCAACATTTTTTGCTTTTTAATCACATACTTAGCTGAAATACGTGCGCGTTCGCGATAACCCCAGCTCTGACCGTATATGGCCGGCATGATATTTTCCGGTTTGACTTTACCGATACGCGCCAGAGAGTCCTCCAGAATGCGCTGTTTGACCGCAACCTGAACCCGCGCATCCAGATGCTGCATCGAACAACCGCCGCACACGCCGTAATGCGCACACTTGGGCTCGACGCGGATGGACGCGGCTCGATGCAAGGTGGTCATCTGCGCCAGTTCAAAGGCCGGTTTCTTACGGTAAGAGGCATAACTCACCTCCTCTCCGGTCAATGCACCCTCGATAAAAATGACCTTACCGTCCGCATGCGCAATGCCGCGCCCCTCCTGATCCAGCGATTCTATAGTTACTCTTGTCGTCATTTCAGTTCCATTTCACATATGGCGCAATCAGCGCGCATTTAAATAATTTTCAATATAAACAAATAATTGCGCAGCAGGCGTAAACAGCATCAGCCACCCCAACAGCACACCGGCACTATCTGCGAGCATATCCATCACATCGAACATACGGTACCCGGTCCACCCTTGAGCGAATTCCAATCCCACCCCCAGCCCCACCAGCGCCGCCATCACGATTACTCGTGCGCCGGCTGACCGGTAAATATGACCAAACCAGAAGGAGAGCGCGGCGTAGGCGAGTGCGTGTTCCAACTTATCTGCATGGTCAAAGCTCACCGGCTCGGGCGGATGCGGGGTCAGCGAAAAATACACGACCAGCATCACCAATCCCCAGGCGATCGTTAACCAAATGGATTTTAGCCTCACGGCCAGGCGGCCAGATAACCCTGCCAGTGCGGCAGATTGAGGCCGGCCAATTGTCCCCGCACCAATTCGCATTCCTTTTGATAAGCTGCGCGACTCAATACACCGCGCATCATCTGAAAGCGCGCATAGACCAGATAGGTATTCACCACATCCGTTTCGCAGTATTGGCGTATCTCAGCCAGCCGTCCCTGCTGATAGGCCTCCCACACCTGCGAGCCATCCATACCCAATTTTCCGGGCAAGCCCATCAACCGGGCCAGATCATCCAGCGGCGCATTGGCACGTCCGGTGTACATCGCCAGCAGATCCATCAAATCCAAATGACGCGTGTGGTAACGACTGATGTAGTTATTCCATTTGAATTCCCTGTCATCCTCGCCCATATCCCAGTAGCGGGCGCACTGCACGCCGTGTATCAGTCCGCGATAATGCAGCACCGGCAGATCGAAACCGCCGCCATTCCACGACACCAGTTGCGGCGTGTATTTGTCGATGCCGTCAAAGAAACGTTGTATCAGACTGCCTTCATCCTCATCAATCTCGCCCAGCGACCAGACCTTGAAGTTATCACCTTCGCGCAACACGCAGGAAATCGCCACCACCCGCTGCAAATGATGCTGGATAAAATCCGAGCCGTTTAACTGACGGCGCTGCTGAAAAGCCATCTCGGCCACTTCCCAGTCGCTCACGCCAGCCTCCATGCCGTGCAAGATGCGTAACCCGTTGATATCAGGCACAGTTTCAATGTCAAAAACCAGGGTAGGCGTCACAAATTATCCTTAAAAATCAATATACAACAGATTGCAATCAGCTTAATAATTTCAATTTCCGCATCTGGCTCGGGGAGGCGACGCGAAAAATGCAGAAGCACGTGACTCAGGTCTAGCGGGAAGGGAGGGGGTCAGGTCTTGCATTAACACATACGTGTTAATGCAAGACCTGACCCCCTAAATACGTGCCCTTGGAGTATGTGTTAATGCAAGACCTGACCCCAAATTTGACCCCAAATTATGCAGGCCCATGATTACGGCTATTTCTGTATCCAGCCGCGATCGCTCATTATCCACCACCCGCGATGCGCATGCTTTAACCAGCGCTTCGCAAAAACCTCGCGTACTTCCACCCGCCATTCGGGATGTGCATAGACATTGCTGATCTCACCGTATAGCGTTTCCCGGTCCTGATTTTCCGCATCGACCAGGGCGGCTAATTTGCGCCTAAACACCAGCGGCACGGAGGCTTCATCGCGCAACTCAATCGTGCCGTCAAGATTTAATCCCACAGCACCGCTATTGTAATAAGCCTGCAGTTGCCCGTGACGCGCCTGCATACGCGCCTTAACGACATTAATGCCCGGCGTGTTGAATTCGCGCTCGCTCACGGCATATGCGTTAAGCGCACCTGACAGCAAAAAAAGAGTCAACAGTCGTGCAAAAAAGGTCTTCATTTTTTCTCCTTGGCCTTGTCTGTCAAAGACCAGACATCCGCAATGATCCGGTCGGCGCCCTTTTCCACAGCCGCAGCCGGAAAGTAAACATTGTGACTGACACAGGCGCTCAATCCGAGCACCAGCAGTGCTATCGCTATCCTTTTCATATATCCTCTCACCAGCCTATCGCCTGATCGGCGTTTTAGGCGTATTGGAAAAACTATTGCTGTTTGAAAAACTGTTAACCGGTTTGCTTATTGCATTTTTCTTCGGTGCAGCAAACGGCGTGACTGGCGACTCCGCTACGGCAGGGACGGTCGCCATCGTGCTCATCTGAGCGGCCTGCACCGGCGCATACTTGAAGACCCAATCCGCATATCTGGTTTTATCTTCAAAATCCTTGTCTTCTTTTTTAAAATTGCTTTTCTTATAGGGTTCACCTTCGAAAAGGCTATAGACACCATAAATCTGCCCGGCCGGATTTTTCAATAACCCCCACTCGTCTTTGCCCGTCAGCGGGTCTTTGTAGAGTTTACGCAGGTAACGCCGTGTCACCGGATAACGCGCGTCTTTGAGCAAATTTTCCAACTTCAGCACATAGCGCGGCGCATTGCCCGGTGTATGACGATAATACTCGCTGATCGCACGGCGATATTCATTGCCGATAAACAAAAGTTCGCGTTCTTTTTCATGCCGCTGCACCGACTGCCAGACTTCCCCTGTGGCCATCATAAAAACACCCATGATGGAGACTGCGGCCAGCATGCCGATATAGGTAAAGCCGCGTGCACGTTTGATCACGCCGGGCGAGCGCCTCACCAATCCTTGTACTCCGTGCCATCCAGCGCAGCACCCGGCGCGCCACTCTTGATATCGAACACGGCCCCCTTGTCCGCTTCATCGGCACCCACGATGATCCAGCTATCCGAGTTGCCCGCCACAGGATCATAGGGCAGTGCGCGCAAGTATTTCTTGCTGACCAGCTCCTCCAGACTTTCCGGATACTTGCCGTAATCACCATAGTACTTATCGAGCACCTGCCGGGTCAGCGCGAGATTTTCGTGCAACACGGCTTCCCGTGATTTCTCAACACTGTGCATATAGCGCGGCACGGAAATCGTCAGCAGCACGCCGATGATCGCCATCACCACCAGCAGCTCGATCAGAGTAAACCCTCTATGCATGTATTTCATCGAGTCACCATTGGGCATAGGGCACGCCGTTCAGACCGGTTTTATCTGACAACGAGTAGACATCGTACACATCCTCACCCGAGGAGGGTGAGTCCGCATCACTCTTGTAACTGCGCAGCCCCCAGGTTTCTGCCGCAGACTGATGCTCATCTGTCGCCATCGGGTCACGCGGAATGCGTCGCAAGAAGCGAATCCGGCGCGAGGTTTCCGCCGATGCGGCATCGTCCACCCCTTCGACCAGCAGTTCAAGCGATTCCGGATAGCCTGAATCCCCGGCCTTGGCGATGATGCGTTTATCGTCCACCGCCTTCTTGTACTCATCCAACCCCATGCGTATCTCCCGCAAGGCGGCACGCAATTCCTGCTCACGGCTGCGCTGCACCGTCAACTCGGTCAACGGCAGCACCATGGTCGAGAGCAAACCGACTAACGCTACCGTCATCATCAGTTCGATCAGCGTAAAACCACGCGCGCTGCCTGCGGTCATTTGGTCACAGCGATCTGATGGGGTGCCGGCGCAACCGGCACCATCTGTGCGCCGCCGGTTGCATTTGCCGTAATACGGGTGACCGAAACTGCAGTCTGCGGCGCCTCCGCTATCACTTCGAACATCAACGTCAATAAGGTATCCGAGCCGCCACCGCTCTCCCCTGACAAGTCGGCGGTGATCACACCGGCCTGCTGTTCAATGTGTTTGTTAAGCGTCGCAGGCGGCTTCATATATCCGCCTTCCACCACATCCATGGCTTTGAGCACGGCGGGATCGAAACTCATCTGCAAACCAAATTTGCCTGCCGGCTGTGGCGTCTGCGCATTGAATGACAGACTGATCAGATCCCCCACGTGCGCCTGCCCCACCCCGTCCCAGGAAAACACCACGGGCTGAGCCACTTGTGCTACGGGTTGTGCGACAGCGGGTTGTGCAACGGCGGGCGCAGGACGCGCTGCGGGACGCGGCGCAGCTGGCAGCGTGGCGGCCGGACGGCTCTTGAGCATCAACTGCTCACTGCGCAGCGTCGTCTCCGTGCCTGTCCAGTACTCCTCTTCGCGGGCATCAGGCACGCGCACATTACCGACGATATGCGGCGTGATAGAGAGAATAATTTCCGTCTTCACCTTATTGCCGTTCTTGCTGGAGAACAAATGCCCCAGCAAGGGCATCTCACCCAGCGCCGGCACTTTGTCCAACGTATTGGTTTCATTGTCATTGATCAGACCGGCGAGAATCTGTGTCTCGCCGTCCTTCAGGCGCAAGACAGTCGAGGTGTTGCGCGTCCCCACCCGGTACACCAGAGAACCTGCCGAATTGGTCACCGGAGTACCCAGCGAGCTGACTTCCAGACCGATCTTGATCGACACCTCATGATCCAGATGGATATCCGGCTCGACTTCCAGTTTCAACCCCACATCCTGATACTGCACCGTGCCGGTCACCACCGCAGATCCCGTGTTCTGAGGCGTCAGCGAGTTGGTGATCATCGGCACGCGTTCACCGATCATGATCTTGGCCTTGTCGCGGTTGCGCACCCGGATACGCGGGCTGGCCAGAATATTAGTGTCCCCGTCTTGCAGCATGGCATTGATCGCCAGACTTAAGGCAGGACCTGTCACGATGGTATTTGAATTGAGCGTGCGCAACTCGGTCAGCGTGGGTGTCCCAGCCGCCACAGCCTGCCCCAGCGCGGTGAAGGACAGCTGCGTAGGGAACTTAACCCCGATCTGACTGAGTCTGGAACGACCGATTTCCAGCACTTCGACTTCCAGCATCACCTCGGGCTCGGCGATATCCTGATCGTGTATCATCTTCTCAGCCAGACGGATCGCTTCCGGGGTATCCCGCATCACCAGCGAATTGGTTTTTTCGTTGATGTAAATATCTTTGGTCTTGAGCATCTCCTTGATCAGCGTCATCATCTGCTTGGGTTCCGCATTGACCAGATGAAAACTGCGAATCTTCAGATCCTGATAATCCTTCAGCTTAGCCGCCGAATTCGGGTAGATAAACAGCGTATCATCGCTGATCACCTTCTTGACCATCTGGTTCTGCATCAGCAGCAGATCGATCGCATCGACCACAGAGACATTCTTGACAAATATCGACGCCTTAACGCCGGCTTTGATGTCTTTATCCAGCAGAATATTGATACCGCTGGCACGCGACAAGGCCTCGAACACCATCTTGAGATCCGCATCGCGGAACTGCAAGGTGACCTGTTTTTTGAATTTGGACTGCAAGGTCTGCACCGAGCTTTGTTCCTTGGCAATCAGTTCTTCAATCTGACGTTGCAGTTTCAACATCCGGTTATTTTTGGGATTTTCGAGCAACACCGGCCGGCTGAGCAACTTGGCCGCATCCAACTCCCCCTTCTTGACCAACTCGCTTGCCTCGTCCATCAGCACATTGTGACGGCGGTCCATGACCAGCAATTCAATGCCGCCTCTGGCCGTCAAATCATCCGGCGCCAGCTTGAGCACCCGCCGGTATAGCACCTCGGCTGCATCCAGATTGCCGACGGCGCGCTCACTGTTCGCCATGGACAGACTGCGATTAATGAACTGCCCGCGATTCTGGATCAAGTCTTTGCGTATCGACAGATCATCCGGTTCAGCCTGGGCTGCCTGTTCCAGCGTCGCCAGCCCCTCCTCGACCCTGCCCTCCTGTATAAGAGAAATACCTTCCTTGTGCAGCTTGTCTCCGGCACAACCGGCCAGCATAAGCAACAATAACAACGCGGCATTGTCTTTGAACTTCATTCTCATACTATGCATGCGTTCTCCAAATGATTTAAGTAGTGCATCACGGCGCCTCACCTGTTCGTATATTTTGCTTTATATTCATAGGAATATACGTAAATTCCAATTGACCTGCGGCAAACCGGTCAAACCGGTAGGTATTATCGATCAACTCACCCGCCGTCACGTTGTAGACCTTGTCGCCTTTGAGCAACACAGCGATCTTCGACAGAGCATCCTCGTAGCGCCCCAGATAAGTAAAGGGCATGGGCGGCGCGGTGGGTTCCGGCGGCGGCATATAGGGTTGCGGCGGCGGGGGCGGTGGCGGCGGGGGCGCGACATACCAGGAAGTCACCTTAAACACATTGCCGACTTCCGGCGGCTCCGGCTCTTCGCGAGGGGCCAGTCTTTCAAGTTCGACATGGGTCAACACCTCGCGTACCGGTGCCACGACCTTCTGTTTGCTGACCTTGCGCGTTTTCTCGACCGGTTGCGCAAGCTGTTCCTCCTCGCCGTTAAAGGCCAGCAGCAAAACGCCCAGCAGCACACTGCCCAACACGCCCCACCTGAGCAGCGGTTTGCCAGCGGCCGCGGTCATTGCGCCTGCTCCAGATAGAGGCGGAAGACGATTTTTGCTTCCACGGCGGGGTCACTCACCGTCTTGCGTTCAAACTCGACGCTTTCCAGTGCAATCACCGGGATTTGCACGGGCACCTCAGCGACAAACTCACGTATTTGCGGATACTGTCCGGATACCGGCAAGGTAATCTGAAAATGCATTAAACGTCCTACTTTATCGCGTGTCGTCTTGTATTCGCCTTCGTTCAATTTAAGACCGGTTTTTTCGGCGATCATCGCCATCTTGCCCAGCCATTCGGGCGAATCCAGCTCACCCGGAAAAATTCGATAATACTCGACCAGTTGTTCCTCAGCAGTTCCCTCCTGAGCGCTCACCGCGCGACTCGACAACTGTATTTTTTCGCGTGTGGAAACCGAATCACGCTGCGCTGCGGACAGTCTCTCGCGTGCCTGTTGTATCGCCGAGAAATAAAACGGAATCAGCATGATCAGCAGCGCGACTGACAACACGCCCGGCCAGCCAAACGACGGCAGCCAGCGGCCGAGCGCCCAGCGCAGGCGGACGGAAAAGGACACGGCCTGCACTTGAGCGGGCCGCTGATATAAATGACTAAAGCGGTTGATCAGGCGGCGCATCAGGGTTGCTCCCGCCAGTTGGCAAGCAGGGAAAAACGTACCGGCTTTTGCGGATCCAGCAACTGCACCTGATGGCTTTGCAGATGCACGGCACCAAACACGCTCTGTTCTTCCAGCGAGCGTATGTAATCCATCAGCGAAGCAAAATTGTCCGCCTCACCGTTGATCTTGACCGTATGCTTTTCCAGCTCCGGCGTCAAAGCCAGCAGCGTCACTTTCTCCACCGCAGCGGACTCCAATCCGACAAACAATTCCTCCCAGTGCACGGTGAGTTTACGCAACACTTCATTCGCGCGTTTGACTTCAGGCGTGCGGTCTATCGAATTGCGTTCGAGCGGCCTGCTCACAGCCTGATGGGCCGAACTCCTGATGCGCTGCGCCTTCGATTCGAGTTCGGCAGCCTGTTCGTTCAACCCGGCATAATACCGTCCTGCCATCAGCACAACGGGCAAAACCAGCACCAGCAAGAGCCAGCCCGCAAGGGGAAAGGGGCGGTAGGGCTGATAATCCAAGCGTAGTGTCGTCATCATATACTCATCATCGCCATGGCATAGCGCCCCTCATATTCCGGCATCAGGCCGTGTCGTATCACCGGTTGCATGCGCGTCAAATGCCAGCGCCCGCCCACCGGCAGGCTTACCCGGCCTTGTTCAGGCGCCCACAGATAGATATCGTCAGTGCTCACATCCAGCTCGGTCAAATACACCTCGCGTTCCAGTATGAGCGGCAACGCCTCCTGCCAGTCTTCCCCCACCCTTAAGGTACGCACACTACGACAACGCCCCTGTTGCAGCAGCGCAAGACACAAACAACCTTCTTCGTACAGCACCAACCATCCGTTGCGCCCGCGCAGGGACGACTTGGCATTGTTATAGGCCGCCATCAGCGCCGGCTGCACTGATCTTAGTCTGATTTTCGCACCGGCAAACACCGCACGCAATGACGCCAGCAAACGAGGGTCGATACCGCAGGCGAGCAACTCCGCCCCCGGCGCATCCTGATTGGTGCTCAGCACCCACACATCGGCACTCGCACCGTATAACTGAACAAAACTGTGTCGCGCCAACGCAGCCGCTTCCTTGTCGTTGCTCAGCGCCTCATTCCACGGCACCATCGCGTAGTGCATAAAATGATTGGACAGAATCACCCGCGCGCTAAACGGCTTCATACCGCCCAACTCCGCTTGCAGCGTTTGCAAGGCGACACTCCAGGCGTACTCTCCGTCTGCGATGCAGGCTATCGATTTCTTCTCCAGTACGCGCTCGTTCAAACCACGACGCGTCCATTGAGCTTTGGTGCGCACCAGCATCACCTGCTCAGGCGATAGCACAACGGTTATTTGATCACGCAACGAAAGTAACACGATTGATCTCTTCTAAGGTTGATTCGCCACGGGCGACCAGGTCCAGCGCACCATCGCGCAAAAAACACGTCCCATTGCGACGTGCGGCTTCGCGTATCAGCCGCACCGGTTGCTGCGCAATAATCAGTTCACGAATTTCATCATTCAGATATAACACCTCGGCGATCGCCTTACGCCCCTTAAATCCCGTACCCCGGCAGTGCCCGCAACCGCTGCCCGCCCGGAAATTGTAATTTTGCACATCCATGGGTGCGATACCCGATTCGGCGATCAACGCCTCATCCGGCACGTCGTCCGCCACGCAATGCTGACAGTTCACCCGTACCAGGCGCTGGGCAACGATACCGTTCAGAGCAGACACAAAACTATACGGATCGACACCCATGTGGATGAAACGTCCGATCACGTCGAACACGTTGTTCGCATGCACGGTGGTGAACACCAGATGGCCGGTCAACGCCGACTGCACGGCAATCTGCGCCGTCTCGTTGTCGCGAATTTCACCGACCATAATTTTATCCGGGTCGTGGCGCAAAATGGAGCGCAGCCCGCGCCCGAAGGTCAGACCCTTCTTCTCATTGACCGGAATCTGCAACACGCCGGGCAGTTGGTACTCGACCGGATCTTCGATGGTGATGATCTTATCCTGACCGTGGTTGATCTCGGTGATCGCAGCATACAGCGTGGTGGTTTTGCCGCTACCCGTCGGCCCCGTCACCAGCACCATGCCGTAAGGCTCACTCGACAGGCGGCGGATGAATGCCATCGCCTTGGCATCGAAACCTAAGTGATCCAGCCGCAAGCCCTTCATCTGGTCGGATAAAGTGCGTTTATCCAGAATACGCAGCACGGCGCACTCACCGAACACGCTGGGCATGATGGAGACGCGCAAGTCCACTTCGTGGCGCTGCATCGACACCTTAAAACGACCGTCCTGCGGAATGCGCCGTTCGGTGATATCCAAGCCTGAAATAACCTTGATGCGCGAGATCACCTGTTCGGCCATCTCCAGGCCGTCCATGGAACTAACTGACACCAGCACGCCGTCGATACGGTATTTGATATCGAGGCCCGCCGGCGTGGTTTCCAGATGAATATCGGAAGCCTCGGCTTTTAAAGCATCGTAAACGGTGGATTGCACCAGTTTAACCACCAGACTGACTTCTTCGCTGATGGTCTTAAACGACAGATCCTCAACCTGCTCATCATCGGATGAAGCGGATTTGATCCCTACATCCTGCATGCTGTCCATCGCATACAGCGACTTCTCGTAATGCATCAAATAGGCCAGCACATCGGTGCGATGCGCGATGGCGATAACAAAATTGGCAGGGATTGCGCGCTCCAGCCAGGTTTGCAGTCCGATATTGAATGGATCGCTGATCACTATGATCAGATGACCGTTTTCATCGCGCATCGACAGGCACTCGCGTTCCATGGAGCTGGCAAAATCCAGCGTGTCGAAATCCCGGTTCAACGTGTTGATCTGCGCCATGCTTAAAGCAGGGTAATGAAACATTCGCCCCAGCGCCGCGATAAAGTGCGGCTCATCCAACTCGACCTGATCTTCCAGCACCTCGGCGACACCGCGTTTGGTTTGCGCCGCGATCACGCGCGCTTCACGCACTTGTTGCGGCGTGAATAAGGGATCCTGATGGTTGGGAGTGGCCTGTTTCATTTTATGCTTCCAGCCAGTTCAAAAATTGGGAAATACATCAATACCACGATCGCACCGACGATCAAACCGACAAAGATCATCAACAAAGGCTCAAATAGTTTAACGAAGCGCTCGACCCAGCGCACGGTTTCCTCTTCATAAAAGGATGCAATACGCTCCATCATCTCACCCATCTGCCCGGTACGCTCGCCCACCCGCAGCAAACGGGAAGCTAACGGGGTAACCAGACCGTATTTTCCCATAGCGGAAGAAATCGAACCTCCCTCATGGATACTTACCGAAGCCAACTTGAGTTGCTCGCGTAAGGACTCATCGAGCAGCCCGGACACCAGCTTGAGTGCGACCATAATCGGCATACCGCCTTGCAAGAGCATCCCGAGCGAACGGTAAAACCTCGCCATCTGATAAAGATTGATGCGTTTGCCGACCCCGGGCAGTTGCCATATTTTTTCTTTCAACCAGCGCTGGCTGGCAGGTTGCGTTGCAGCCAGAAACAACAGCACCGCCAGCGTCGCCGCCCCGGCCAGAAACATTTTCAGATGCGCATCTAAAAACTGTCCCCACTGCATCAGCACGCGCGACAAAAAAGGCATTTCCCCGCCCATTTCCTCGTAAATATGACTGAAGTTAGGCACGACGAACACCATCAGAAACAGCACTACCAGCAACCCCACTACGCCCAGCAACACAGGATAAATGGACGAGGTAATCACCTTACCCTTAATCCCTTCCATTTGCGCCTGATAAACGATATAGCGCGACAACACCTCGACCAGCGAACCTGTCTTTTCACTGGAACGCACCGTGGCGACGTACAAAGCGGGGAAATCATTCGGACACTGTTCCAGCGCATAAGATAAATTATGCCCCTCGTATAGCAGGGAAATCAGATAGTCCAGCGTCTTCTTGACCTCAGGTTGCGTCTCTTTTTCCGCCAGCGTTTCGAGCACCTCAATCAGGGACAGGCCGGCGCCCAACAGTGCCACCAGTTCCTGACTGAACAAAACCAGCGGAAAGGCGGACTTCCCGACGCGCAACCGCTGAGACCAGGAGCGCTTAGCCTTGCTGGAAATAACGGTATAACCCTGCGCTCTGGCCTGCGACTCGGCGTCGATGACGTCCAGCCCCTCCATCAGGAGAACGACCATACCCTCCGTCCCGCGCAGTGCCTTTACCTCATATTGCATCGATTCCCCAAAAAACCCATTAAATCAATACAACTACCAACTGGTAATATCCGAAGCATCGCCTGTTCCACCCGGCTGCCCGTCCCGACCATTGGAAATCAAATCGAATTCGCCATGTTCGCCGGGAAATTTGTAGATATACGCATTCCCCCAGGGGTCCAGAGGGACAGACTTACTCAGATACGGCCCGTCCCATTTTGTTTCATTGGCAGGACGCGTCACCAGAGAAGCCAACCCTTCTTCCGCAGAGGGATAATGCCCGGCATCCAGCCTAAACTGATCCAGCGACTTACTCAGCGCATCGATCTGCGCGCGCGCCACTTTCACCTCGGATTTACCAATCTGCGCAAAATACTTGGGGCCGACATAGCCTGCCAATAGGCCGATGATCACCATCACCACCAGCAACTCCAGCAAGGTAAATCCTTTTTGCCAAACCGTGGAACGCGGCGAGAGAGACGAGAATTTCATAGTTACACCTGAGCGCCGATAACCGGCACCTTGTTATTTAACGGATTCCAGCCTGTTCAATTCGTTGATGATATCGGAAGCCCCCACCAGACCGTCCATACGCACCCAACCGGCATCACGCCCCCGCGCACGAATAAAAGCCAGCGGCTTATGGTTCATTTTATCCCCCACGGCAACTTCAAAGGCATTCTGCACCGCAAAGCTGTTAGCTACGCTACCGGTCAACAGCTGCCAGTGCGGACCTGCGTTATATCTGTGCGCGTAGGCTTTCAACTTGGCCGGCGTATCATTTTCAGGGTCTATCGACACGGACACCAGCCGCACGCGATTGCGGCGACTGCCTAACTGCTCCTGAACCTGTTCGAATGTACTGCTCATCACAGGACATATCGTCGTACAGGTGGTAAAAATGAAGTTCAAAATAACCGGTTCCTTACCATCCAACAGACTGCGCAATGCAACGGCACGTCCGTTACTGTCGGTCAATTTGATATCCGGAATCGTATAAGATTTGGCTGTCAGGGAGAGCACACCGCGTTGATCCAGCATTGCCTGATGTTGCGTATGATCCTGCGCATCGGCCCCCATCTTAGAATGGTCCATTGTCGTATGGTCCATCTTTGAGTGATCCATCTTTGAGTGGTCCATTGTCGAATGATCCATCTGTTCGTGGCTCATATGCTCATGCCCGGTTTCCGCCCACACAGCCCCCGACCAAGCCGATGAAACCACGGCAGCCAAAATCAGCGCACATGGCAAGCCCGTTGCCACTTTCATAAAATTCTTTTGCATGTTACCCACCTTCACGTAAGCGACTGTAAAAACAAACTGTCTTCACAGCGCGCTGATACTACACAACGCACACCAATATTGCAACGTCCAAAAAACAGACGAAAAATCAGGGGCAGACTCGAATGCAGACACTTCGAGACGACCCCTGATTTCATTTGACGACCAGCCACCTCCTACGAGGGGCGCTACACGATTACCGCGCAGTGACTGAACCGCTAGTCGGACTGACGGCGGAACTCCCACCCGCATTGGTCGCGATGATAGCAAAGCGATACCGAGTTCCGGCAGTCAGACCCGTAGCCGTGTAAGTCAGTGACGTAACGCCAACCGCCACATTCACAGGCGCGCTCCAGTTTCTGCCATTGGCAGAACTCGCCATTTGCACCGTGTACGCAGTTGCCCTGGTCGCGGCACGCCATGTCACTATCGCAGAAAGACTACCCCTTGCACCACGCGTTGCCGTTGGCGCTCTGGGCGTCGCAGGAATTGCAACCGTTGCGGCAGGGGTGGTCACGTTCAGCGCAGTTGACTGAACCGAGGCACCGACCACATTATTGGCCGTCAACGTGTAGGTGTAAGCCGTAGAGGCAGTCAGCCCCGTCATTGCCCTGGTATTGCCGGGCACAGTCGCGACCTGCACACCATTCTGGTAAACCGTATATGCTGTTGCACCGGTTACCGCCGTCCAGTTAAGGGTCAAACCTGAGCTTGTCACAGACGCCGCCGTCGGTGCCGCAGGAACAGCAGGAGCCGCAAAGGTTGACGTCAGACTGGCAACCGTAGAAGCGGTCGTCACGCCGCCGCTCACACTCACCGCCGTCACCACAAAGGTGTAAGTGCCCGGGCCTGCAATCGGCACCGTGACTGACACTGCACCGGTTGTCGCACCCTGAGCCGCATTCCGGGCAATAGCAAGCGGAGCTGCACCATTGACACTCACCCGATACTCTGTCTCATTCACCGCGTTGTCATTCCAGCTCAATCTCGCCGTTGCGGGGGATGTAGCCACCGCAGCCAATGCGGTCGGCGCATTCACAACCACGGGTGGCGCGGTGGACACCACGGCCGAAACCCCTTCTCCCTTGGCACCTACCGCTACCACGCGATAAGCATATCCGACTCCGGCAACTGCTGTTGCATCCGTATATGAGGTTGCGTTGGCCAGTGCCGTAGCCAATGCTTCATAAGCGCTAACCAGACCATTACTGACTGTCGCACGTTCAATACGGAACTGATACTCCGTCGTCGAGCTATCCACCCACGCAAGCGTCACGCCAGCAGCCCCCGTGGTCGCAGAGACTGAAAGCGGAGCCGCAGGAATCGCCGAGATCGTCGTACCCGGCACGACCCACTGACCGCTTGCATCCTGCTTGAACGGATGGAAGGTTATCGGACGCATGAAGTCGAATTCCTCGTGGCCCAGAATGTGACAATGCCAGACATATTCGTTATCGAAGTTTTCGTAGTCGTTAAACACGGTACCGGCAGGAACGGTCTTGCCGAAATTCGGGTTGAAATTGGCTGAACCCGCAACTGGAGAGCCGGTAAAGTCAAACTGAGAAAAACCCAGTGTCGAGCCCTGAAGTTGCGAAGGGTCTCTCAGACGCACACTCTCAGGCAAACCGAAGCCCGGTGTCACGGGTTTCTTGGCACGCGCCGCGACGTAGATGTCTTCCAGCGGATTCATCCGCACCGTTTCTTTCCAGCCCATTTCATTATCACGAGGGGGCTTGATCGTACCATCCCAGCCCACACGATTGATCACCTGTACATTGACCAGATGGAAGTGCACAGGATGACTGTCCACCCCATTGTGAGTGATCTTCCATATCTGCGTTTCACCATCCGTAATCGTCTCGGTGGCCGGATCGAGATACGCAAGCGGCACGGTGGTCTGTGTAACCGCAGAGGTAAACGGCAACTCGATGGCAAAGGTCGCATTCATACGTCCATAGACAGGATCGAACAACTCCTGTATGCCCTTGTTCAGCACCGGCAGCGTCGTGGTCAGCGAGGTCTTCACCGCCGCCGTCGCACCTATCCCGCCGCCGCCAACAAAACTGATGGTAGGTGCGGCGGTGTAACCCGCGCCCGCACTGGTCAGCGTGATGCTGTTGAGCTGCCCGGTCGACTTTACGGTCGCCGTGGCCACCTTGGTGGGTGTCCCGCCGACAAAGGCAACGTTCGGCATAGTCTTGAACGAACCGGCTTTCGTCACCGTGATGCCTGTCACGGTGTAGAGCTTAGTCAGTGCATTCTGAATCACGATCGCTGTCGCCGCCGCATAACCGGGATTAGCCGCCCAGTTTACCGGCGTGCCGTCAGGCAGGGTGCCGCCGCTAAAGACGACCGTAGGCGCCGTCTTATATCCTGCACCGGCACTGGTCAGCACTACACCGCCGATACCGGCGCCCACCACTGCTGTCGCACCGGCACCCGCAGCACCCGCAGGCGGAGTAAAGACCACCGCTGGCATCGTCAGATAACCCGTGCCGCCTCCGACCAGCGTAACCGAGGTGATGCTCTGTGCGCCGGAAGGCGTGAAGTTCACCGTCGGCTGAGTCAGCGCACCTGTAGAGATCTTCATGTAGTTGTCGGCATTCGAGGTGCCGAACGCCAGGTTGTATGCCGACTCAGGAATAATAGGCGGCTCTTGCGCTGCCGCATAAGCGGGGGGCAGCGCACTAACCAGAGCAGCAACCCCCTTAAATGTTGACGGCGTTGTCACCGCAGAGGCCACGACCACGCGCAGCATGGTGCGCGTATTTGGCCCATAGCCCGGCAGGGGCGACCCTGCACCACCCGCACCCGTATTGTCCGGGCCGTTCGTGTAATAATCGATACGCGGATCACCGGCAGGGAGCGGGGCGGGCGCATCGTTGTACAGGATCAGCGTCTTGCCGGCGAACGGCGCAAAATCAACCACTGCATCGGCGCGCTCGGCAGCGCCCAGAAACAGTCCGTGCTCCAGCACACCCAGCACCGTGATGCTGCGCTTGTTGTATTCGAAGTTGATAGGCGTAGACGGTATCGTCACCGCATTGGGCAGAAAACCACCCTCGGTACCGATTTGCACGATAGCAGGTCCAATGGCGGCAGGATCGGGCACACCGGCTGCGTGCATCATCGAATCCGGTGTACCCCAACCCGTACCCATCAATCCGCCCGTGGTCGGGAAGGCCGCACCGCCTGCAACAAACGGCACCATAGGAACTTCCGCGCCCAACACGCCGGTCGCCGCCTGTATCGCCAGCGCCTCGGGCGAGGTGGTATCCGCCACATAGAAACCCAGATTGAGGAAGCGGTCGTTGCTGCCGTTCAGTATACGCAGGCGATAAGCCTTGGGTTCTACCGTCATGGTCGGATAAGCCGTACCATTGACCATCGCCGTATCCATAAAGGCTTCGGGGGTGGCTGTTGCATCACCGTAATCCCCCGATGGCAGCGAATACTGTGCAGGGAAAACCGGCCAGAACCAGGGGCCCCAGTCCCAACGCCCCACAGGGTTAGTCCCGTCAACCGAATTGGGATCCTGATTAGTTTCATAGACATGCGGAAACCACAAATCACCCGGTTTGCCCCAGTGTGTCATATCCCACTTGGCATCCTGCTGTGCAATGTCGTTCGGCACAAAGGTCTTGTCCTGCAAGATCAACGGGATATTCTCAGCGGGCAAAGTTCCCGCCGCCACCATCGCAGCTTCCGTCGAGTCGACGATCAGGTAACCGGCTGCCACACCCGCATAAGCGTTGAGCTTAGTGATGCCGGACGCATGATCGTGATACCACATCAGTCGCCCGCTCATGTTGTTCGGGTAGTACAAGGTATACGCGCCTGCGCCAGGATCAGGCATATCGGGCACATTCGCGGCAGCCGCTCCCTTGCCCATGCCGGCCGCATAGGAGACGGTCTCACCTGCCGGCGCAAACCATTGGTGCGCTGTGCCATCGCTGGTCCAGATCGCATCGCCACCGTGCCAGTGCACCGCGATGCGGTTATCCGTGTAGGGGGTCACGCCATCAGGACCGACCCCTGCGCTCTGCGCCGTCTTGTCTACCGGCAAAAAGAAACTGGCCTGAGATTCCAGCGGCAGGTAGTTGGTCATCTTGATGCGCACCGCCACACCACGGGTCGCAACGATCACCGGCCCCAGATAATGCGGATGGTCATAGCCGAAAACTTGCACGCCATTAGCATCCAGTATTGGCGTGCCATCCGGATAAGTCAGCGCAATATGGCGACTGGTGGCGGCATTGGCTGGCGTTTCAAGCTGCACATAACCGCGCAGACGTGTTCCTTTGACCAGATCACTGTGCATGCGCTCTTCATGCTCGACCGCAGCCAGTTCGTAATAGTCATCCGCAGTGGTAACGCCTTGAGCATTCACCCACTTTTGAGCCGCCGCAACAGGAATGTATTGCCCCAGATTATTAGCACCCGCCGCTGTCAGACCCGGCAAGGTATCAACAAATTTGCGCAACGCACGACCCGAATCGCACAAACCACCGGGCACCGGCGTAGCTGCCAGGCCATTTGCGTCAAAGCACGCTGCGCGCAAACCGCTCGGACTATTCGCATAATAGGTTTGTACCTTATCAACCAGATTGGCATTGTCGCCCCACCCGGAACCCGCCCGAGCGGAATTGACAGTCAGCGGCAGCACCAATGTCAGCACAACCGCCGTTGAAATTGCATTACGCTTAAATTCACGCGAATTAGTCTTATGCATTTTGTTTCCCCTGATTAAGTTCTATAAGCTTTTGATGCCGGCAGCATCGCAAACCCTGCGACATTTTGTCGCACCTTATGGAGAGGATTGTGCAATAAATAAACCCCGTGCTCTATAGGTATATTTACCTATAAACCACGGGGTAAGTTATCGCTAAAAGCGCTGACTACGATGCGATTTTAATTACAATAATTATAAAAAACAACGATTTACTTAACAGCCAGCAATTCCAGCTCAAAGATCAGCGTCTCGTTCGGGCCGATCACGGTGCCTACTCCGCGCTCGGCATAAGCTTGCGCAGACGGAATAAAGATCCGCCATTTC
>Ga0208863_1000800_pt1 | contig 24772 bp, 17 predicted proteins | sample RifOxyD3_FD_184040 | JGI IMG/M metagenome (GOLD analysis project Ga0208863, IMG submission 184040) | Soil microbial communities from Rifle, Colorado - Rifle Oxygen_injection D3 (SPAdes) | ecosystem: Environmental > Terrestrial > Deep subsurface > Rock core/Sediment | place: Rifle, Colorado...
AATCTCGCAGCCCTTGGCAATTCCCTTGACCACATCAGTGGCTACTCCCAGATCAAGTCCGCCCGTGGCAAAATAGTCGAGAAAGAAAAGAGGATGCGCGCCACAGACGATGACATCGTTCACGCACATAGCCACCAGATCGATGCCGATGGTATCATGCTTGTGGCACATCTCGGCGATCTTCAGTTTAGTGCCAACCCCATCGGTTGAAGACACCAGAACCGGGTCATGGAACTTACCACTGCCCAAGGCAAATAATCCGCCAAACCCACCGATGCCAGTAAGCACGCCAGGGCGAAAGGTTGAGGCAACAATCGGCTTAATGGCATCTATAAAAGCATTACCCTTATCGATATCTACCCCTGCTTCTGCGTAACGAGAACCCTCTTTCTTGTTCATAATCTTCTAAAATAATCCCAAATTCTTAATCTTTTAACAAAAGCAGCCTCGGACAAAAAAATCCGTGCCGGTAGATGCGTATCTTTATCCAGACAATAGAGAACTATGGCGCATTAGTTCTTATTTTTCATTTTTTTTACGAGTCCATCTTTAATTGCCATACCCATAAAAGTCAACCAGTTTTACAGTAAGCCCTTGAGAACACAAGGTTTGCGCAAAGAATCCTCAAACAGAATAACCCCAGGCCTCCCTCTCCACCTTGATTAAAGGTGTACTCTGTTTCACCCCCTAAACTCAAGAGCATTTCCTCCGTGCCACACTAATTAATTGCCACGAACTACCCTCCAACAGGCCCAGACGGTCACGAAAATTACTTACGCGGTTGACCTCCCCCGTATTGTGCATTATCCTTCAGGATGAAATTATTCCTAACATGAGGATATCACCATGGATATTGAACGATGCATCAAGCTTGCCAGCGAAGAACACTACTGCCCCTATTGCAAGGAACGTCTTTCCTGCTGCGAGGCTCCACCATTCCACATCGGCGATGGGCTAGGGTGGGGAACAGACATTCTGTTCATCTGCCTAAACAATGATTGCTCCCTGTTCGCCAAAAGCTGGGACCAATTTGAAGAACGCTATGGCCACAAGGCCTCCTGTCGCTACATGCTGCTGCCTGGAGAGGAAAAAGGCATGCCTATAATGGTGGGCGGCGCCGATGCTTTTACCGGCTCAATTATTGATGTTGCTACCCTCCAGAGCCAAAACAAACGGCATCGCCAAGAACAGGCACATACCGATGACCTGCAGAGCTGTGTGGCCGATAACAATCTCGCACCAGCCCTTTGCCTCGTCCTTGACAACTCTGCGAACCTTGCGACACGCAAACGAGCCTGCGAACTCCTGGTAGATCTGAACAACCTCGACTGTATAGATCCGATCCGCAATCACACTTTTATCCATGGCGATATCGAAATGCAGGCCAACCTCGCTATCAAACAGCTACTGGAGAACAACCACCGGAGAGAATGCCCATACTGTATGGAGATCATCAAATCCCAGGCCAAGGTGTGCAAACACTGCGGTAAAGAGTTGTAAGCCTCCTCCCGACCTTCCCCGACTTTGCCCTTGCGAAACAGAAACCGATTGATTATATAAGGTGCGTTGGTCTTGGGGAGGGATCTTCCCCCCCTTATATGGTGAGCGTAGCTCAGCTGGTGGTAGCACCGGGTTGTGGCCTCGGAGGTCGTGGGTTCAAGTCCCATCGCTCACCCCATTAAAGAATCAAACACCGTCCGACGAAGAACATAAACCCGCTTTCCAATAAGGAAAGCGGGTTTTTTGTTGTCCAGGGTTGTCCGATAAAAAACCTTGCAATCCACGGGAAAATGCAGGTAACTTCATATTGCAGCGTACCTCCTTATCGGTTTCGGGAAACATGCCCCCCCATGATCCGAATGCCCTGGAAGCTTGCGTGTTTTTGTGGAGAGAGGGAAAATGAAGAAGGATAAAAAAAACAAGCCAGTCCACCTGTCCGAAAGGCAAGAAACACCTGTCCCTTCTGAACTAACATTCCCCATCGTCGGGATCGGGGCTTCAGCTGGCGGCCTGGCTGCCTTCGAGGCATTCTTCTCCGGAATGCCCGACGACAAAGACCCTGACATGGCTTTTGTCTTGGTGCAGCATTTAGACCCAAACTACAAGAGCATCCTGGGCGAGCTCATTGCCCGCTACACTCGAATGCAGGTTTTCGAGGTTGAAGACGGGATGCGGGTGCGACCAAACTGCGCCTACATCATCCCGCCGAACCGAGACATGGCCTTTCTCAACGGCACTCTCCAACTGTTGGAGCCCTCTGCCCCCCGAGGTCAGCGGCTACCCATCGACTTTTTCTTCCGTTCGCTTGCCTTGGACCAGCATGAGCGTGCCATCTGCATCGTGCTTTCCGGTACTGGCAGCGATGGCACCCTGGGCGTGCGCGCCATCAAGGGGGAGGGAGGCATGGTCATGGCACAGAACCCTGCCTCTACCGAGTACGATGGTATGCCCCGCAGTGCCATCGGCACCGGTCTGGTGGATTACGAACTGCCTCCGGCCGAGATGGCCTCCCAGCTCATCGCCTATGTGCGCCATGCCTTCGGCAAGCCTCCCCGCACCGCCTCAGCTCCGACACCCAGGATCGAGAACGCGCTGCAAAAAATCTTCATTTTGCTGCGCAACCAGAGCGGCCACGATTTTTCCCAATATAAGCCAAGTACCATCCAGCGCCGCATCGAGCGGCGCATGGCAGTCCACCAGATCGAAACCATTGATCTCTATACCAAGTATCTGCAGCAAACGCCGACCGAGGTGCAGGCGCTGTTTCGTGACCTGTTGATCGGGGTCACCAATTTCTTTCGCGACCCGGAAGCCTTCAAGGTCTTGGAAACACAGGTAATCCACAAGCTCGTTACCGACAAACCCGCGAATGCCCCCATCCGAATCTGGTCAGCGGGATGCTCCACCGGCGAAGAGGCCTATTCCCTCGCAATCCTGTTGGCCGAAAGCCTGCAGGAAATAAAGCAAAACAACACGGTGCAGATCTTTGCCACCGATATCGACAGTGCGGCAATTGCCACCGCCCGTGCTGGCCTTTATCCAGCCAGCATCGCCTCCGATCTCAGCCCGGAAAGGCTAAACCGATTTTTCGAGGCCACAGGCGATGGCAACACCTACCGCATCCACAAAAGCATCCGCGACATGCTGATCTTTTCCGAGCAGAACGTCATCAAAGATCCGCCTTTCTCCAAGCTCGACCTGATCAGTTGTCGTAATCTGATGATCTACATGGATAGCGCCCTGCAGAAAAAACTCCTCCCCCTCTTTCATTACGCCCTGAACCCAGGCGGGTTTCTCTTCCTGGGCACCTCGGAAACGGTGGGAGAATTTGGCGATCTCTTTGCCACGGTACACCGCAATTTCAAGCTCTATAAGCGCAAAGATGATTCACCTAACTCCGAGCGCCAATCACCTGGCCGCTTTCTGCTCCCCCAGGTGGCAGGGCATAAGTCACTACCGCAAACCGCAAAAAACAGAAACCTCGCCAAAAAAATATCGTTACGCGAGCTGACTGAGGCTACACTCTTGCAGCAGGTCGCCCCGACCGGAGCCCTGGTCAACGTCCAGGGCGACATCCTCTACCTGCATGGCCGCACCGGCATGTACCTGGAACCAACTCCGGGCGAGTCTGGAGTCAACAACATCCTGAAGATGGCCCGAGAGGGCTTGAAACTCGCCCTGGGCACGGCCCTCCACAAAGCAGCCTTCAACAAAGAGACCGTGCGCTGCCCGGGCCTCAGGGTCAAGACCAACGGCCATTTCAGCGTCGTCAACCTGACCGTCTGTCCGCTGTCGACCATATCTGAAACGGCAGATCACATTGACGCAGAGATAGCTTCCACCACTCCCCCTGCTGAATCCCTGTACCTGATCATTCTGCAAAATTCCCCTGACTTGCCAAGCCAGGCTGCGCCTCAAAATGCGGGGCCTGCCGGAGCGAGAGCCGATGGCACTGCCCCAGGCTTTACTGCCACCGACCTTGACCCCTTCGCAGCCGATGCCAGAATCGAGTCCCTCAGGCAGGAGTTGCGGAACACGGAGGAGTACAGTCAGTCCATCCAGGAAGAACTTACAACCTCCAACGAAGAGCTCAAATCCACCAACGAGGAGATGCAGTCGGTTAACGAGGAGCTGCAGTCCACCAACGAGGAACTTGAGACCTCCAAGGAGGAATTGCAATCGGTTAACGAAGAATTATCCACGGTAAACAACGAACTGCAAACCAAGGTGACCGACCTGTCGCAGGCCAATAACGACATCAAGAACCTGCTGGCTGGCACCGGTATTGCCACCGTCTATGTGGATCATCACCTGCACATTATGCGCTTCACCCCCTTGGCCACCCAGATCATCAACCTGATCGAAAGCGACATCGGACGGCCCGTGGGTCACATCCTCTCGAATCTGGTCGGTTACCAAAACCTGGTAGTAGACACTCAGGCAGTACTGGACACCCTGGTTGCCAAAGAACTGGAGGTGCAGACCGTGAGCGGAGCATGGTATCTGATGTGTATCAGACCTTACCGCACCAGCAACAACATGATTGAGGGCGCGGTAATCACCTTTGTTGACATCAGCAATAGTGTGCGGATGCGGGAAGAGCTTATAAACGCCACCCAGGAGCGGCTCCGTCTGGCGGTAGTGGTACGCGATAGCTACGATGCCATTACCATACAGGATATAGAGGGCCGTATCCTGGCCTGGAACCCCAGCGCGGTGCGAATGTATGGCTGGAGTGAGGCCGAGGCCCTGCGCATGAACATTAGCGAGCTAATCCCGAAGAGACAGCGAAAGGATGCCTTGGCCATGCTCCAGCGATCAAGCTGTGCGGATATTCTGGAACCATATCGCACCAAGCGCCTTTGTAAAGACAGCAAGACCCTTGAGGTCTGGATAACCGCCACCGCTTTGCTGAATGAAGCCGGACAGATGTATGCGATTGCGACCACGGAGCGGGCTCAAGCTGGCAAAGCAAATTTAAAGAAAATAGCGAAGTGTGAGATAAGTTCATGAGCAAAAATGAGACGGCAGCATTCCCGAGCCTGCGTCAACAGGCCGAAGAAACGCTTAAGGCTAAAGCAAACGCCAACCAGCAGGTATTGTCGCTCGAGGAGGCAAATATCCTGCTCCATGAACTACATGTGCATCAGATTGAGCTGGAAATGCAAAAAGAAGAGCTGGAACGCGCCCAAATAGCACTGATAGCCTCGCGCGAGCGCTACCTCGACCTCTATGATCTGGCCCCGGTTGGTTATCTTACCTTGAGTGAACAGGGGTTGATCCTGCAGGCCAACCTAACAGCCGCCACCCTGCTGGGCCTGCCTCGCTTCGCTCTGCGCAAGCAACCACTGTCCCGTTTCATCGCCCCTGTTGAAACAAACAACTACTACCTGTTCTACAAGAAACTCCTGAGCAACAAAGAACTGCAGACCTGGGAGATGCAGATGCTGCGTGCCGATGGCGCTAACTTCGTGGCGCAATTGCAGATCATCCTGGGACAGGCTGAAGATGGCGCTGCTGTTTATCGCTGCGTTCTGAGTGACATCAGCGCGCGCAAGATAGCGGAGCAAGAGACTGCCAATCTCAACGCCCATCTCAACCAGGCCCAGAAGATGGAGGCAATCGGCGTTCTGGCTGGCGGTATCGCGCATGATTTTAACAATATCCTCGCTGCCATCATGGGGTATACCGAACTGGTCAGAAAGGATGCGCAACCAGGCTCCATAGCGGCCCAACATCTCGACCAGGTATTGCTTGCCTCTCACCGAGCCGCAGAGCTGGTCAAGCAGATCCTGGCCTTCAGCCGCCAATCCACCGCAGATAAAACACCGATGGATATTGGGCCATTGGTCAAGGAATCGCTGAAGCTGCTGCGCTCTTCGATTCCTTCTACCATCTCCATCTGCCAGGATATCCAGCCGCATTGCGGAATTACCCTGGCAGATCCAACCCAGATCCATCAGATTGTCATGAATCTGTGTACCAATGCCGCCTATGCCATGGGAGCGACGGGCGGTGAGCTTTTAGTCCGGATGAAACCGGTTACCCTTGGCCCGCCAACAGCGGCAGATACTAGACAGTTAGCCCCTGGCCAGTATATAGAGCTTACGGTAAGCGACACCGGAACCGGAATCGGGCCGGATATTATCGACAAGATCTTTGATCCTTACTTTACGACCAAGGAGGCAGGCAAGGGCACTGGCATGGGTCTGTCGATCACGCATGTGATCGTCACCGGCTATGGGGGGAAGATCACGGTGGAAAGCACCCTCGGCCAGGGTACGACCTTTCATGTTTATCTGCCGGTAATTCAGGAGGAAGCTAAAGAAGCGGCAGAATTAAACGAGGCCCCAAGAGGCACAGGCCGGATACTGTTTATTGATGACGAAGAGATGCTCAGGGAACTGGGCCAAGCCCTGCTGGAAGATCTGGGCTACACCGTAACGGCCAGAAGTAACAGCCTTGAGGCCCTGACGACCTTCATGAACGAGCCGGACCAGTTTGATCTGGTGATCACTGATCAGACCATGCCAGGGATAACAGGGGTCGATCTCGCCCGACGGATGCTGCAGATAAGACCAGATATCCCGATTATTCTTTGTACTGGTTACAGCAATCTGGTCGACGAGGAATCGGCAAAGGCCATTGGCATCAGGGACTTTGCGCTGAAGCCCCTTAGCAAGTCTGCAATCGGGCATCTGGTTAATAAGATTTTAAAGGAAGGGTAACGGAGAGTCAAGCAATCAAGGAGCCTTGAGAATAAATTGGTCGGGGAAAAGGCTTGACATCCTTTTTTATTAATGATAATTGTTATCAAAAAGATACTTAATTATCATAATCCTTTCTTATGGAGACAAACTAATGGAAGAAAAATGCTGCTGCTTGCAGGTTGGCCAGAATGTTCCCGATTTCAGCATGGAGACTTACGATCCCACCGATTACAGCTTTGGTGAGGTTTCTCTGGATGAGCTTAAAAAAGCGGGCAGGTGGACGGTGCTGGTTTTCTATCCGGCCGATTTCACCTTTGTCTGCTCCACCGAGCTTGGCGACCTGGCCGATGAATATGAAAATATTAAAGCCGCTGGCGCCGAGGTGATCACGATCAGCACCGACACCGTCTACACGCATCTCGCCTGGAAGCGGGAAGAGAAATTTCTGGAAAAAGTCAAATACCCAATGGCTGCGGACCCCACCGGCTCAGTGGCAAAATTGTTCGGCGTCTATGATTATGGCACCGGCCTGGCTCTCCGCGGCACCTTTATCATCAGCCCCCAGGGCAAGCTCGTGGCCTCTGAGGTAAATTTCTACAATGTTGGCCGTAACGCCACAGAATTATTGCGGAAACTTAAAGCCAGCGTCCATGTGGCCGCCAACCCCGCCGAGGCCTGCCCGGCCCGCTGGGAATCCGGCGACAAGACCCTGACCCCCGGCCCGAAGCTGGTCGGACATGTGTACGAAGCCCTCAAGTAATTGCGCCCTGCCTAACAGGCGTTTAGCTTACTGCCCCTCCCCTTCCACAAAAAAAAGCCCCGCTTTCCTGATCAGAAAAGCGGGGCTTTTGTGTCCAACGCCAAATCAAATAATCTGGGTAACTATCCAACTTAATGCCGGAATGTAATAAAAACCACGGCAAGTAACTGTTCAGCAGTGCCGCAGATGCGAGGAAGAGGTCTGCGAAGTGTGCTATTGCACACGAGCAGGCCGATGACAACGCAGATGTGGTGCTGCTGGAAGTTACGCCGCAGGTTTCACCTTCACCAGCTCATCACCTGGCTGCATGGCGTCACCAACCTTGGCGACAATCCTGACAACCACCCCATCCACCTCGCTGTTCACCGGAGTTTGCATCTTCATGGCCTCAAGAACTACCAGCTTTTCCCCCGCCTTAACTTCCTGCCCTTCCTTGACGGAAATTTCGCAGATATTGGCAGTAAAAGGCGCCCGCACATCCCCGGCCTTGGCCAGATCTTCGATCTCCTTCTTGCTCAGCTTGGCAGCTTTAGCCTCGCCAGCCTGGGCTACCGCATTTTCAAAAACAAAATGCCGCTGGTGATGATCGATATTAAGATAAACGTTGGTTTCTGAGCCGTCTTCATTCTCCTGCGTGGGGCCCATCTCGATGATGTGCTCCTTACCTGTATGGTCCTTATAGACAATGGTTTCGCCCAGCTTGAAACCGCCGCGCCTGAAAAGAATGCTCGGCGGCAACACATAGACCTTGCCAAATTTTTCCTCAAAGCGGAAAAAATTTACCGCGTCATTAGGGTGTTGGAGATAGGTGACCAACTGCTGTTCGGTGGGCGGGTAACAAAGCTTATCAGCCAGGTTCTCGCGCTCCTTATCAAGATCAATATCCTCGATGGCCTCCATCCCACCATCGCGCTCCAACACCGTCTGCCAATCCGGGCCAAAGGCCTTTTCGTAAATCCAGTCGGGCGGCGAATAGAAGGGAAATGGCCCATACTTGCCAAGCAATAAATTTTTCAGATCGCCAGAGCAGTTACCGTAACGTTCGCCGCCCTGCACATTGCTAACCGCCGTGGTCCAAAGAATCTGCGAACCAGGGGTAACGCTCCAATAATTACCCAACTCCACCTGCACCTTGGGCAACTCATTATGAAGAATCTCCGGCATCTTGTCGAGAAAGCCGCCCTTCGCGGCCTGTTCGAGGCTGCTGCCCATGGCCCCGCCCGGCAGCTTATGGATCTGCACCGTGGGGTCAAAGCCCTTGATCTGTGATTCGAAATACTCGTAATACTTGCGCTCGGGCTGCAACACCTCGGAGGTTTCCATGATGGCGGCCTCGTTGATCCCCACGGCCTTGCGTCCATACTCATTCAGGGTCTGAATAACGCTTAAGATCGGGGGTGGCCCGTAATAACCGGTAAAGGCATGATCAGAAGCATCGACAATCTTGGCGCCAGACATGGCTGCGGCAACAACACGGCCGATATCGTTGCCATCGGTGTTATGCCCATGATAGTGGATGATCATCTCGGGATACTTCTGCAGAATCGCATCCACCAGATCGCCAATCCGTTTCGGCGAACCCAATCCCCCATGATTCTTGATGCAGAGAATAATCTCTTGGCCGGTGACATCGAGAATTGCCTGCACCTTCTTCACATAAAATTCATTGGTATGCTCAGGGCCGGTGGAGAAACAGATACTCGGCTCAAGAATCTTGCCGGCAGCCTGTACCTCTTCAAAAACCGCCTGCATATTGGGCACATGGTTCATGAAATCGAACACCCGCCAAACGTCCACATACTTGGCAAATTCCTTGACCACAAACCGGATGACGTTCTGGGGATAGGGCCGGTAGCCAAAAAGGTTAATCCCACGACACAGGGTCTGAAACATGGTCTTGGGCATTTTTTCCCGCAGCAATTCCAACTTGAGGAAAGGGTCTACCTGCTTTCTGAGAATATCGACATGCACCGAGGCTCCACCGGTGATCTCGAGAGAAAAATAACCGGCCTCCTCACGGGAGGGTGCGGCCAGCAGGTCCGTATGCAATAAAATCCTGTTCTTGTAATCAGACTGCGACATATCTCGGGCGGTATTGGTGATGTAATACCCATCCGCTTTGCGCATGACTTTTAGTACTTCGGTGATACCCATACCCTGAACAATGCGTTCCATGACAACTCCTGTATTTTGAAGGCGCAAGGTTAAAGGTGCAAAGTGCAAGGAACAGCCTTGTACCTTTTCCCTTTTACCTGTTTTTAGACAGCGTAAGGATTTTCCCCTTTATAATGAATCTCGGCAATCAGATGGGCCAGTTTGCTCCCTTCGCAAGCTTGATCGTCGTAGTTGATCAGCTCCGGATGGGTTTCAATAAAGGAGGTATCGAAATCTCCCTTCTTGAAATCAGGATCCTGAACCAGATTCACATAGTAAGGAATCGTGGTTTTCGGCCCGGTGATCACAAAGTTGTTAAGGCAGCGCAGAAGCCTGTCCACGGTTTCGTTCCAGGAAAAACCAAAGACCGTCATCTTTACCAGGAGCGAATCGTAAACCTTCGGGATAGTGAAGCCCTGGTAAACAAAGCCGTCCAGCCGCACCCCATAGCCGCCCGGTGAGCGGTATACCGAAACAGTCTTGCCACCCTCCGGCATAAAGTTGTTCTGCGGATCTTCAGCATTGATCCTCATCTCCACGGCAAAACCGCGAATCTTCACGTCATCCTGGGTAAAGGCAAGCTTTTTCCCCAGGGCCAGCTTGATCTGGGTTCGGACGATATCAATGCCGGTGACCATTTCGGTAACGGTATGCTCCACCTGCACCCGGGTATTGATCTCCATAAAATAAAAATTCCAGTCCCGATCAACAAGGAACTCCACGGTGCCAGCGTTCACATAGCGTGAAGCCTTGGCCGCCGTGACGGCGGTCTCGCAAATCAGATCAACCAGAGCGTTGTCCTTGATCAGCGAAGGGGCGATCTCCACCAGTTTCTGGTTCCGGCGCTGGATCGAACAATCCCTGGAGCCCAGATGCACCGTGTTGCCTTGTTTATCGGCAATGATCTGCACCTCGACATGCTTGGGGTTGATCACCGCCTTTTCAAGAAAGACCGCGTCGTTGTTAAAGGCAGACTTTGCCTCCGCCCTGGCCATGGGGAGTTCCGCGCGCAGCTGTTGCTCGTTTTCCACCCGGCGGATACCGCGTCCACCCCCTCCGGCAGTAGCTTTCAGCATAACCGGATAGCCATATTGATTGGCAAAATCAACAGCCTCTTTGATCCCGGCATCACCGGCAGAGAGATTATCTGTACCGGGCACCATAGGAATGCCAGCGTCCTTCATGATCTGCCGGGCCGTTACCTTATCGCCCAAAGCCTGGATAACCTCAGAAGGCGGTCCGATAAAGATGATGCCATTATCTTCACAGGCCTTGGCGAAATCAGGGTTTTCCGCCAAGAATCCGTACCCCGGATGAATGGCATCTGCCCCAACCTTTCTGGCAACCCCGATGACCTTGTCGATGTTCAGGTAATCGCAGCGGGGGCCATCCCCAAGCCAGATAGCCTCATCCGCCGTGCGAATATGCAGGGCATCTTTGTCAGGCGTTTCATAAATAGCCACGGCGGTATGCCCAAGCTCTTGCACCGCCCTAATGATCCGCAGGGCGATTTCACCTCGATTGGCTATTAAAATCTTCTTCTTCAACAGCTCACCTCATTAGAATAACTATCAAGCTTATGCCAAAATTGGACAAAAACCATAAAATATATTTTTCCAGATACAATCCAGCGCAACACTACAAAAAAGCCGAAAAACACCGTCCAGAGCAAAACACTCGACTTTTTAAATTAACACACCGTATTTTTCAGGGCAATATTTTATGTCCACAAAAAACCGTAAAATAGAAATCTGCATCTGCCACCGTAAAATGGCTTAAAAAACCAGACCACTTCTCCTATCTTGCAAGGCCAGCCAGCACCATCGGCAGTTGCAAGCGACAAGCGGCAGCAAAATCTTCCGGAAAATGACCATTGACCCAACGCAACTGAGCCTCGCTGAAGGCCCCCATGGAATATGGGAGTTTGGGCAAAAGCGCGTAGAGAAGCCGTTGCCCGCCGGGCGCAGCTGCGATCCGGCTTGAGTATTCAATGCTGCTCACCAGTCTGGCCCCCAAACGGGCAAGAATCATCTGGGCAACAAGCAGGGCACGATCCAGCGAAGCACGGGTAACCGTATCTGCCTCCAGGATATTACCCACCTCACCCACGGGCATGATCTGCAATTCCCACTGGGAGGTCTGCGCCTTGGGCACAAATAGCATGACCGCCTCATCCTCATACACAATCAGGCTGGTGTTTTCGCTTTCCCTCCCGTCCATCCGCCGATTATTGCGAATAACCTTGAGATAGGTACGGAAAAAATCACAGCCCGTCTCTTGATGATACCGTTCACAGAACTCGGCAATAAAATCCCCGCAGGCGTAGCTTGCAACCGGTTCATTAACGGCCTGCCCCCCATGATGCCAAGCGGAAACCGTTTGCGGCAACATGGCGAACTGCTGATGAATCTGCTGATGCGAGGCATGCAGCCGGTAGCCGCTGGGATCAAAAGCAAACCCGTAGTTCCAACCCCACAGGGTAGCGTCAAAAGACAAGGGAGGCGCATCTTCCCGATCCAGAGCCTGGAGTACCGCCAAGCGCAACTCTTCAAGTGCATCTTGAGACAAGGTCTTCCGGCCAGACGGCAGAGGCAGCCCCAGCTCGGCGGCAAGGCGAAGAAAGGTGCGCTGATAATAAAGATGCCGCAAGCCCTGCATATCGGCACCGGAAAGATCCTCCATCCGGTAGCGGACAGCATCATCCGCCATATTGGCGGCATAATGTCCCCAGGGAATATAGCTGTTGCGGCGCAGATATTCAAAAACATGACAGTCCTGGAGCTGGTTGCGATACTCGCCTACAATCTCACTGCCCCCCTGCACTCCGGGCCGCAGGACCATAACCTTGCGATAGGCCAGGGGAAGATAACTGTTGTTGACCACCACCTCGAAGAGATCCGGCCAGATAATTCTGGCCCTTGCCAGACCATTTTTCTCCTCTGCATAACCAAGGCCGACCGGATTCCCGGAGTCGTCAAGAATAAGGGCGCAGCTCATGGCAGCCAGGGTCACCAGATCATCCGGGTCAGTGGAAGTAGCGGCCAGGGCCAACAATACTGTTTCAGGCAATGCCGCGAATATTTTTTGCCGATCCTGGACAGCGCCTGCGGGCAGAAGGCCTTGCAACGTCTGGCACATGGATACGGCTGGTGGCTCCGGCAACTTGATGGCCGCTGGATTTGCCGCTTTACTATTCGCCCAAGCACTGTTGATGAAGGTAACCCCCCTGAAAGGAAAGGGATTGACGATTTCATAAATCGCCGCCTCCTGATCAACCTGAAGATCTCCCGCGGGAAAATTATTCTGGTTCAGATACGGCTTGTTATCTGGAAATACCCCAAGCGGCTCGACAAAATCGTTTTCCCGCAAATTGGCAACCTGGTATGCAGGCAAATGCAACCCATAAACAAACTGTCCGGATGGATGCACACAGGAACGTACGCTCATATCTGAACCTCCAATAAGCCGTTGAGCAAAAACAACTTGGACATAGAATCTTGCCCATACGGCATAAGGAGCCGTAAAGTTAAGGCAGAATAGTACAAGTTATTTCTACACGGCTCCTAAATTACACGAGAAAAAGCGACAAGGTTACACCGGCAATATAACCAGGAAACACCCCCGCACTCCACAAGAAAAAACACCACTGTCCAGCAGCTTTTTAGAGTTTCCGCTTCTTCTCTCCTTGTCTAATCCGCTAAAAATGGAGTATTATAACGAACTTGAAAAGACCAAATAAAAATACGCCACTCAGGCGACAAGGATTTTCAACATGAACAAACCTGGCTATTTTGGACAATGGGGCGGCGCCTATATCCCGGAAGTGCTGTACGAAACCTTCCGGGAACTGAGAGAAGTCTATACCACGGCCAAGTCAGATCCGGCCTTCTGGCAGGAGTACCTCGCCCTCATGGGCTCCTACTCCTGCCGTCCGACTCCTCTCACCCATGCCGACAACCTGAGTCGCCATTTCGGCGGAGCGCAGATCTTCATCAAACGCGAAGATCTCAACCACACCGGCGCGCACAAAGCCAACAACGTCATGGGCCAAGGTCTGCTGGTCAAGCGCATGGGCAAGACTCGGGTAATCGCGGAAACCGGGGCGGGCCAGCACGGGGTGGCCTGCGCCACCATGGCCGCCAAATTCGGCTTTGCCTGCACCATCTACATGGGCGAAGAAGATGTCCATCGCCAGCGGCCCAATGTCTTCTGGATGGAAAAGCTCGGGGCCACCGTAGTCCCGGTAACCACCGGCAGCCGCACCCTCAAGGACGCCATCAACGAGGCCTTCCGTGACTGGGTTTCCAATATGGACACCACCCACTATGTAATGGGTACGGTCTGCGGGCCGCATCCTTTTCCGGAGATGGTGGCCTGGTTCCAATCCATCATCGGCCAGGAGGCACACAAACAGATCCTCGCTACCCACGGCAAGCTCCCGGCCAGAATCTATGCCTGTGTGGGCGGCGGCTCCAACGCCATGGGCATTTTTCAGGCTTTTCTACCCGACACCGAGGTAGAGCTGATTGGGGTGGAAGCAGGCGGCAAGGGGCTTGACACCGGCCAGCATGCCGCGAGGCTCGCCAGCCAGGACGCATCCCCCGGCGTGGCTCAAGGGTACAAAACCATGTTTCTCCAGGACTCAGACGGCCAGATGCGCGACACCCATTCGGTGGCCGCTGGGCTTGATTATATCGGAGTCTCCCCCCTGCTCACCGATCTCTGGGAAAAAGGCAGGGTTCGTTTTGCCGCAGCCACCGACCAGGAGGTCATGGCCGCGCTCGATCTAACCATAAAAAAAGAAGGGATCATCCCGGCGCTCGAATCCACCCACGCCTTTGTTCAGGCCTTCAAGGAGGCAGGAGAGCTTGACCGCGACCAGGCCATCATTATCAACCAGTCTGGGCGAGGCGACAAGGATATCTTCACCATTGCCCATGCTTTTGATGATCCATCCTGGAAAGATTTTATCCGGAAAAAGGGAGAGGAATATGCAGCTCGCTGAGCAACTCCGGCAAGCCCGGAGCAAAAAAGATATCCTGCTCATGACCCATCTGGTTCTGGGCTATCCCTCCTTTGCGGTAAACCGCGAAGTGATCCACCAGATGGTGGCAAACGGGGTGGATGTGATCGAACTCCAGATCCCCTTTTCCGAGCCCATGGCTGACGGGCCCATGATCATCAAGGCCAATCAGGAGTCCATTGCCAACGGGACCAAGGTTGCCGACTGCCTGGCCTTTGCTGAGGAAATGGCGGCCCAATACGATATCCCCTTCCTGTTTATGACCTACTACAATATTCCCTTTAAGTTCGGTCTGCGGGATTTCCTGCACAAGGCCAAGGAGGTCGGAATCAGGGGCTTCATCATCCCCGATCTGCCGCCGGAAGAGGGCGAAGAATATCTCCGGCTGGCCAGGGAGTTTGATCTTGCCCCCATCCAGATCTTTGCCCCCACCAGCACAGAGGAACGGATGCGAACCCTGGCCGGACATGGTAACGGCTTCATCTACTGCGTAGCCCGCCGTGGCGTTACCGGCAGCAGAACCGAGTTCGACGCCTCCTTCGATGCTTATCTGTCCCGCTGTCGCCAGGCCACAGACCTGCCCCTCGCTGTGGGTTTCGGGATCAGCAGCCGGGAAGACATCCAGATCCTGACCGGCAAGGCCGACCTGGCAGTAATCGGCACCGCCACCATCAGACTGGTTGAAGAAAAAGGCCCAGAAGCCGTTGGGCCATTTATCGCCGGGCTTCGCTGAGGAAGCACACCGATCAGTCTATCTATGATTCTCTTCCCGGTTTTACAGGAGAAAACCACCAGACAAAAAAAAGGACCTAACCGAAAATGGCTAAGTCCTTGATTTCTCACTTGGTGACCCCTACGGGACTCGAACCCGTGTTACCGGCGTGAGAGGCCAGCGTCCTGGACCGCTAGACGAAGGGGCCATGCTCTGCGCCATTTTTTAAATGATGAGAGGGAGTTTGTCAATCTTTTATTCCTCGCCCCAGCCCAGCCCACCGGGGTGAAACACCGCAACCAGCCGGTCTCAATCCATAAATTTTCGACCAGCCTGTTCCGCCCGGGCCAGGGTATCCTCATCCCTTGCCATTTCTCCACGGTTATCCATGCCCTTTACCACAAATTCTCCGCCATACTCCATACCCATGGCATCAAAGGCATACTTGGCGGTAAGAATCGCGCCATCAAAAACCTTTTCTCCATGGGTTGCGGCCACCGCCACCAGGAAACCCTTGCGGCTGGAATCATTATGCCACACACCTTTTTCCTTCTGGAGCCGCTTTCTGTTCCACAATGCCTGGCAACGATCAACAAAGGCCTTGGCCTGGGCGGTGATCCCGTAAAAATAAATAGGTGAGGCAAGAATCACCCGCTGCGAGGCGAGAATCTTCGGATACAACTCCTGCATATCGTCTTCCAGCACACATTCTCCGGTTTTATCACAACCGCCGCAACCGATACACGGCTGAATCCGCAGATCATAGAGGCGAATCAACTCAATCTCACCCCCAGCCGCCTCGACCCCTTTAAGAACCGCGCCAAGCAAGGTCTCGGTATTTCCTTTTTTTCGCGGACTCCCGCTCAAAGCCAGTACCTTCATTTTATTCCTCCCTTTCACAAGAAACAACCGAAGCGGCCGGCAAACGATTGTAAAACATCGCCTCATCCCGCAAGGCCCGTGCTGTCACGGTATTCAAAAATCTGAGGGAACAACGCCAACGCCAATTACCCTGCGAGGTGCCAGGAATATTCATTCGGCAATCGCTGCCAAAACCCAACACATCCTGAAGCGGCACAATAACCAAATCGGCAACCGAGGCATAGGCCATCCGGATAAAATCCCAATGTATCTGACTGCCCGGCTGGCTGTTTGCATAGCGCCGAGCCTTGACCTTGCTGGCCTGCATAACCGTGTCGCTTAAATACCAACCCAGGGTAGTATCGTTATCATGAGTGCCGGTATAGACGACGCAGTTTACCGTGGTGTAGTTATGGGGCAGATAGGTGTTACGCTCATCAGAATCAAAGGCAAACTGTAGCACCTTCATGCCGGGGAAACCAAGGGTATCGCGCAATCCCTCTACCTCAGGGGTAATAACCCCCAGATCCTCAGCAATTATCGGCAGCTTGTCCAGATGTTTTTGCATTTCGGTAAAAAATTCCAACCCTGGCCCCTTGACCCATTCCCCATTGACTGCGGTCTCTTCCGAGGCCGGGATCTGCCAGTATGCTTCAAAACCACGGAAATGATCGATGCGGACGACATCCACCGTTTGACAGATATGTCGGAATCGTTGCCCCCACCAGGCAAACAGAGGTTCGTTCATCCCCCCTCTTTCACTTTGCCATCTGAAAAGCGGATTTCCCCAGCGCTGCCCGGTTTCGCTAAAATAATCAGGAGGCACCCCGGCCACATGGGTTGGCTGTCCGGTTTGGCGATCGAGGACGAAGCATTCCTGATGCGCCCAGACATCAGCGCTGTCCAGGGCGACGTATATGGGAATATCGCCGATAATTTTTATCCCTCGGCTATGGGCATAATCCCAAATAATCTGCCATTGAGAAAAAAAACAGAACTGAACAAATTTATGAAAAAGGATGCGCTCAGCAAGGGTCGCACCCCACTCGGCAAGAGCCTCTGGCTTGCGGTGGGCAATATCTGCTGGCCACGAAAACCAGGGGCTGGCAGCAAACTTTTCCCGCAAGGCCATAAAAAGCGCATAGTCATCAAGCCATGGCATTGTCTGGCAAAAATGCCCAAACACTACCGAGTCCCCATGCGAACGAAACTCCTGGAAAGTGCTCTCCAAAAAATTATCATTACAGGCCTGGACAGCGGCAAAATCAACCAAATATTCGGAAAAGTCGGGCGAGACCTCCACCTGCTCAGGCCGAAGAAGGCCTGCTTCCATAAGCTGTGCGGGATCAATGAGCAGTGGATTGCCGGCAAAAGCGGACAGGCTCATGTAAGGCGAATTGCCAAATATGCCGCTCACCGGGCCATAGGGCAGAATCTGCCAATGGGTCTGCCCAGCCGCTTGTAAAAAATCAATAAAATCGAAGGCGGATTTGCCAAGGGTTCCTATACCACAAGGCCCTGGCAATGAGGTAAGATGCAACAAGATGCCGCTGCTTCGCTGGTTGCGCATGTCATCGCCCTCTCTTTTTTTATGACTTGACTGTCATGGCATATTCCCGCGATACAGGCCATGAGCCTGGATGTAGTCGGCTACTGCCACAGGGACATGATTACTGATTGGCCGGCCTTGTCGCACTGCTTCCCTGATCTCTGTGGAAGAGATTTTCACCGGCGGCATGGCTATAGGACAAATAGAGCCTTGCCCTGGCTGTCCTTGCCAACTCCCAAGGGCCTCAACAAAGACATAGCCTGGAAAATTATCTGCCACGGTCTGACTACATGATTGCTTACAGTGATCCGGCCTGCCAACCACCACAAAACTGGCATGATCGAGGAGTTTTCCTTGCTCTTTCCAGGTGAAAACCTCAGCGAAGGCATCCATCCCGATAATAAAAAACAGGTGCACGTCCTTGCCAAAGCCATGCGCTAAAGTGCGCAGGGTATCAATGCTGTAGGATGGCCCTTCGCGTTTCGCCTCCATACGGGAGACAAAATAACCGGGCCGGTCGGCAACCGCTATGTCCAACATAGCGGCTCGATGCTGAAAGGCAGATATAGCGCAGGTCGGCTTGTGAGGCGGAGAAAAAGCAGGAACAAACAAGATACCTGAAAGAGCCAGCTCCTGTCGAACCACCTCGGCAACAGCAAGATGGCCGTTATGCACCGGATCAAAAGTGCCGCCCAAGACGCCGACCCGTCTGCCGAGGTTGTGCGGAAATTCCACCCTATGTGCCCTCCGACGTCCTGCTTAACCGCGAACCTGCCCGTCTCCGTAAACAATAAACTTTCGGGTAGTCAATTCCCTGAGGCCCATGGGGCCATATGCATGCAGCTTGGTGGTGCTGATACCGATCTCGGCGCCAAGCCCAAACTGGCCGCCATCGGTGAACCGAGTTGAAGCATTGATCATAACCGCCGAGGCATCTATCTCGCGAAGAAACCTCTGCCCGTTGGCATAGCTGTTGGTGATGATAACTTCAGTGTGCTGGGAGCCGTACTGGACAATATGCTCCATGGCAGCCTCAAGATCATCCACCACCCGCACCGCCAGAATCAAATCGAGAAACTCCATGCCGTAATCTGTGGGCAGAGCCGCAGTGATCTCCGGCAAAATTGCCTTGGTTTGCGGACAACCCCGCAGTTGAACCCCAGCGCCATTCAGGGCATCCCATATCTTCGGCAAAAATCCGGCGGCAATGTCTTTATGTACCAGCAAGGCTTCCAGGGCGTTGCACACCCCGGGCCGCTGCACCTTGCCGTTCATCACGATGTTCACCGCCATCTCCAGATCCGCGCTCGCATCGACAAAGGCATGACACACACCCTTATAATGTTTGAGCACCGGAATGCGGGAGTTTTCGGCCACAAAACGGATCAGACTTTCGCCACCCCTGGGGATGATCAAGTCGATCTGCTCGTCAAGGCTGAGCAGGGCCGTAACCGCCTCGCGATCAGTGATCGGGATTACCTGGACAGCCGCAGCTTCAATCTGTTCCGCAGCCAGAGCTTCTTGCAGTACCTTGGCAAGGGCCAGATTGGAATGAATGGCCTCGGAGCCGCCCCGTAACAGGATAGCGTTACCTGCCTTAAGACAAAGAGCCGCCGCGTCGACGGTCACATTAGGCCGCGACTCATAGATCATGCCGATAACCCCAAGAGGAATGCGCATCCGGCCAACGGTGATGCCGCTTGGCCTCTTGACCATCTCGTCTATCTCGCCCACCGGATCGGGCAGGGCGGCAACCTCACGCAACCCCCCAACCATACTGTCGATCACCTTGTCGGTAAGGGCCAGACGGTCGAGCATAGCGGCGGACAAACCCTTTTCCCGACCGGCGGCCAGATCCTTTTCATTCTCCTGCTGGATATAACCCTTCTGATCAAGCAGCGCCTCGGCCATCCTCAGCAGAGCGTTGTTCTTGGCCGTAGTGGAAAGATTGGCCATATTCCGGGAGGCCTTTTTAGCCGCCACCGCCATCTGCCTGATAGTTTCCTGGATAGACATGTCTTGCTCCTATAACCCATGTTCTATTATATTCAAACCGTAACTGTTCAGCAGTGCCACAGATGCGCGGCAAAGACCTGCGAGGTGTGCTCGTGCACATGAGCGGGCCGATAACTGTCAATCATCGGCAGCAGTGCCGATAACGCAGATGTGGTGCTGCTGGGCAGTTACAGTATCACCAGATTATCGCGGTGGATAACCTCATCGCTGTCTTTGGCCCTTTCAAGCACCTGTTCTATCTGGTTAGTCTTAACGCCCTTAATCCTGTCAATATCGCCGGAGGCATAATTGACCAGCCCGGCAGCAAGAGGTTCGCCCTGTTCGTTAAGACAATGGACCGGCGCCCCGATGCCAAATTTACCCTGAACCTCGAGGATGCCGGAAGGCAGCAGACTTTTCCCCCCTTGCAACACGGCTTTGCAGGCCCCAGCATCCAGGACTAACGCGCCAAGTGGTCGCAGGGTATAGGCAATCCAGTGTTTGCGACTTGCCAGTTTTTCGTCCTGAGGCAGGAAAAAAGTGCCGATCAACTCACCGGCAAAAAGCCGGGAGATGGTATCCGGTTCCCGGCCCGGCCCGATGAAACAACACCCTCCCCGGGCCGCCACCATCTTGGCAGCCTTAACCTTGCTCCCCATACCGCCCGTGCCCACGCCATCTTGTCTCTTGCCCGCCATGGCCTGCACCGCGCTATCAATCTTGACCACGGTATAAACCGGTCTGGCCTCGGGATTGGTGAGCGGATTGGCGGAAAACAATCCGGAGACATCGGTCAGACAGACCAAGAGATCCGCCTCGGTGAGATTGGTGACCATGGCACCCAAGGCGTCATTATCGCCAAAACGCAACTCTTCCACGGAGACGGTATCATTTTCATTGATGATGGGGACCAAGCCCCAGTCCAGCAGAGTAAAGAGGGTGTTGCGGACGTTGAGATACCGATCCCGGTGGGAGAGGGCATCGTGGGTAAGAAGAACCTGGGCCACCTTCTGACCCAGCTGTTCGAAGATTTTTTCATAGGCGCGCATCAGGCTGCTCTGCCCGATAGCTGCGGCGGCCTGCTTTTCCCGCAGGGTCAGGGGACGGTCGCCAAGAGCCATTTTGCGGCGGCCAGCCGCAACCGCACCGGAACTAACCAGAATTACCTGTCGGCCACTCTGCTTAAGTGCGCAAATCTCCTGGGCCAAGTTGTCCAACACCGGCAGATTCAGACCTTCCCCAGTAGTAAGCACGGCGCTGCCTACCTTGACCACCACCCTTTTGGCCCGGCCCAGAAACTGACGTCGCAACGCCAGGTCTTTGTCATGCTCCACTATGGTCATTATGCCTCTCTTGATGCCAGCATCTCTCCCAAAACTTCCTGCAACTGCGCGAGCCCGGATCCGGTAAGCGCTGAAATGGCAAGCGGCTTAACTCCTTCCGCCTTAAAAAACAACTCCTGCAAGGCGGCAAGACGTTGCTCGTCTTCCAGCAAGTCAATCTTGTTGAGTACCACCAGCCGCTTACGCCCCATCAACTCTTCATTGTAGACGCGCAACTCATTTTCCAGGGTGCGGTATTCCTGAAGCGGCTGTTCATCGGCAGAAGAGGCATCAATAACATGGAGGAGGATATGAGTGCGTTCGATATGGCGCAAAAACTTGTGGCCAAGCCCGGCTCCGCTATGCGCTCCCTCAATCAAGCCAGGGATATCCGCAATGATGCAGTCGTCGTAATTAGCAAGATGCATGACGCCAAGCTGCGGCTCTATGGTGGTAAAGGGATAATCTGCGACCTTGGGATTAGCTGCGGATAGCTTGGAAAGCAGGGTAGATTTACCGGCGTTGGGCAAGCCCACTAAACCAATGTCCGCCAGCAGCTTCAGCTCGATGCGAAGCCAGTGCTCTTCACCGTCCTGGCCTTTGGTGGCAATGCGGGGCGCCCGATTCTGGGCCGAAGCAAAATGAACATTGCCCTTACCGCCCTCGCCTCCACGAGCGGCGAGAAAACGATCGCCCTCGTGAAGCAGTTCGGCCAGAACCTCACCAGTTTCAACGTCCTTGAGGATAGAACCCAAGGGCACCTGCAAGGTAAAATCCTCCCCCTTGCGGCCATACATCCTTTTACCCCGACCTGGGGTGCCATTTTGCGCAAGAAAGTGAGATTTAAAACGAAAATCAAGAAGAGAGGCAAGCTTGCGGGAGGCCTCGATTGTGACCGAGCCTCCATCGCCGCCATCACCCCCGTCGGGGCCACCTTTGGGAACAAACTTTTCCCGTCGGAAACTCAAACAACCATTGCCGCCGTCCCCGGCTTTGACAAAGAACTTTGCTTCATCGATAAACGCCATCGTCGCCGCCAGTAAGCCGTTATAAAAAAATGTTGGGCGTTTCGTGTGGCCAGAACGGCATAAGGAGCCGTACAATTAGCGGCCAGAATTGCCCAGAATTTCTTAACGGCTCTTAAAAGATTGCTGCCGGAGACTGCTGCGGCACTTTACAGTGCAAACGCAGCAGCGAGCACACACACAAAATTAGAAGCCGTTACGACTTCTTACGCCGCAATCTCAACCTTGGCTTCAACCGGGTAGATGCTGACCCGCTTTCTGTCACGACCAAAATCTTCGTATTTCACCACACCATCAATCATGGCAAAGAGGGTATAATCACGCCCCAGACCAACATTCTTGCCTGGGTGAATCACGGTGCCAACCTGGCGAACCAGGATATTGCCAGCCCGAACAACCTGACCACCGAATCTCTTTATACCTCGCCGTTGCGAGTTACTGTCACGACCGTTTTTCGAGCTACCGCCCGCTTTCTTATGTGCCATAATAACACCTCGTGTATTTCAATGCTGATAGTGTTGTCTACACACCTCAGTTTTTTTCCGACTGCCCACACCGTTTCCAGCCCAATCAGGCAGAAATCTCCTTGATCTCAAGAGAGGTAAACGGCTGACGATGACCAGTTTTTACGCGATAGGCCTTACGGCGTCTCTTTTTGAAGATCAAGACCTTTTTAGCTTTGTCCTGCTCCACGATACAGGCCATTACTTTGGCCCCCGCGAGAACAGGCTGGCCAATCTTGACCTCTTCTCCATCGGCAATAAGGAGAACATCTGACAACTCAATGGTGTCACCAATATTGCCGGCAAGTTTCTCAACCCGGACACGCTCGCCAGGTGCGACCTGATACTGCTTACCGCCGGTACGAATGATTGCGTACATAATTCCTCCAACAACTGAACTCTTCAACAGACAAACGGCTGATATCAGCCGACTCAATAACCAATATTTGTAACTATCCAGCAGCACCACATCTGCTTTGTCATCGGCCTGCTCATGTGCAACAGCACACTTCGCCGACCTCTTCCGCGCATCTGTAGCACTGCTGGATAGTTACATTTCGTACTTTTCATAACTTTCCTGCTTTGCGCTGGAAGTTACCAATCAACCTTTTTTTGCCGCACGACAGAACCCTTTATTATTGCTACCGTAAGCCACCAAAAAAAATCGACTTGGGAACAGAATCTTGTCCAATGCGTGAAACCGATCTTAATACCATACAGGGCTAAGTTGTCAAGCAGGAATATTCCCATATTCCTGCAAAACCCGTCTCAACATCACACTCAAGCCTGTCTGTGGTTTGACCTATTCCCTGCCCCAGATAATTTCGTATTTCTCCAAATGGACATCCCGCACCGGCTCAATAATGATCTGCTTGCCAGTTTTGCCCTGGAGGTAATCAATGGTCGCCGCTTCTTCCTTGAGCATCATATCCGCTACCCTCGGATGCACCCTCAGAACTACATTATCGGCCAAAGCCTTTCTGTCCGACCGCTCTACCTTGCGGAAAATCTCATAACAGATGGTTCGACTCGACTTCAGCATACCATCACCGTGACAATAGAGGCATGGCTCACACATCATGTGCCGCAGATCCTCCCGGTTGCGCTTACGGGTCATCTGCACCAGACCGAACTCAGAAACCCTCAGGATATTGATCCTGCTCTTATCCTTTTTGGCCGCCTCTTTAAAGGCGGAAAAAACCTCGTTCCGATGGTTTTCTTCTTCCATGTCGATAAAATCAACAATGATAATGCCGCCAATATTGCGCAGCCTGAGCTGATAGGCGATCTCCTTCACCGCTTCCATGTTGGTTTTAAAAATAGTCTCCTCAAGACCGCTTTTACCAACATAACGACCGGTATTCACGTCAACAACCGTCAGGGCCTCAGTGGTTTCGATGATGATATAACCGCCGCACCTGAGCCAGATCTTTTTATCAAGCGCCCGGTTGACTTCCAATTCTACCCCATGGATATCAAACAGGGGAGTCTGGCTTTCCGAAAGTTGCACCCGACCCCGCAAACGCAGAGCAAAGGTTTCTACAAAATGCTGCACTCTGTTGAATGTTTTCTGATCATCAACCACAACCCGTTCCACTTCGGGGGAAAAAATATCGCGCACCACCCGCAAGGTAATATCAAGATCCTCATAGACCAGACTCGGAACAATAGCCTCTCTGGTCGCGATATCCTGAATTTCTCCCCAGGTATGCAGGAGAAATTCCATGTCCGCTTCAAGATCTTCGTTGGAAGCGTTTTCAGCCACGGTCCGCACAATAAAACCAGTGCCTGCCGGTCTCAGGGTTTCAATATCCTGACGAAGCTGAAGACGAATGTTTTCGTCTTCAATCTTACGCGAAATCCCGATATGATCAGTCATGGGCATGAAGACCAGATTCCGGCAGGGCAGGGTAATATTACAGGTAAGCCTGGCCCCCTTGGTGCCTATGGGCTCCTTGCATATCTGCACCAGAATCTCCTGCCCCTCGGTAAGCAGATCACCAATGTTCAGACCAGGAGTGCGGCGAGAAAGTGTATCCGGAGACTCATTGACACAGCACCCACATTCATCATGACGACCATTTCTGGTCAGACGATTAACAAATTCGTCTGTATTGGTATGGACATCATCCACGTATAGAAAACCAGTTCGTTCGAG
>Ga0208863_1000801_pt1 | contig 24742 bp, 26 predicted proteins | sample RifOxyD3_FD_184040 | JGI IMG/M metagenome (GOLD analysis project Ga0208863, IMG submission 184040) | Soil microbial communities from Rifle, Colorado - Rifle Oxygen_injection D3 (SPAdes) | ecosystem: Environmental > Terrestrial > Deep subsurface > Rock core/Sediment | place: Rifle, Colorado...
CCCTTATACTGGATCGTTTAAAAACAATGATTAACAGGGATTATGATACCAGAACCGGAAATAACAGAGACCTTGTTGTTTATGCCATTCATGACCTGGCTACACCGTCCAATATTGCGCAACGTAATATTGGAACATGTACTGCCAATTCCATACAAGATCAACTGGCTATTAGAAATCCTGTTGAATATTTAAAAATGCTTGATACCTTAGCTCAAAATAAAACGTATGTAACTGTCACCGGGGAAAAAATTGAGGCAAACAGAACTTTTGGTTATGAAGGCATAGGTGAATCGCATGATTCAAAAAGAAATATAACGGCAAAAATCATACAAAATAGCATAATGAATTTTGCAAGCTGGAAAAGACGCGGAATTACTACAGATTTTTTAGGCAATCATAAAAAAGAATACGATAGCTCAGACGGTCAGGGAGGTTTACAGGATTATGAACAAAAAAAAGCCATGGAAGCTATACTTGGAATGAAAGTAGAAATATATTCCAATGTTGATTATTCGCCTGACGAATTAACTAAAATTATTCAGAATTTAAAGCCTTCCATAGCCAATCCTGTTTTAATTTCCCTTGCTTATGACAGTGCAGGGAGAGACGCTTTTCATGCTGTAAATGTAATAAATATTGATGATAAAAATGTCACTATTATTAATCCGTGGGGAAGAGAAGAAACTTTTTCCATTGATAAATTAAAAGACCGGTTTTACAGAGTTTTTGGACCTGCCGGAGCGGAAAAATCTATAAACAGAATATCTTCAAGTCAGCTAAAAGAAATAATCGCTAAGGATGACCACTGGTATGAAGCGACTAACGGAGTCTCAAAGATTATTAACGATAATTCAAAAAGGAATGAATTGTTAAGTAAATTAAATTTTAACCAGAAAATAAATTTGATTAAATCCTTACATTCCGGTAATGTCACTAATAATGACAAAATTGCTACGCTTAGAATACTGGAAAATATTCTTCAGGGAAGAGAAGGTCAGGATAGTCAGGTAATAGGAAAATTAACATCTGCATTAAATGAAAAAAAGATTAATTATTTAAAACTTTTAAAGAATTTAAAAGCTGACAATGAATTATTTTATAGTATAGCATCCCAAATTTTCAATATTATAGATGATGAAAAAAGTAAAAGTTTTGTGGCTAATATCATTATGGAGACGAATAAAGCAGAAAAGTTTATAAACAGTATATCTGACAAGGACTTAGCACTGATTGCAAAGAATTTTGACGGGGATAAGATGGCAGATACGCCTAAAGTGGCAGCAAAACTTTTAGTCGGTATGATTAAAATATATAACCTTGAATCAGAAAAGGAAACTGACGAAAAAAAATCTTCTGTTACCTTAAAAGATATAAACGATTTTATCTCCCAAATAGATAAAGATTGGTCTGATGATGATACAATGAGAATTGTATTAAAAGAAATCGGTTATAAAAAAGAGACATCAAAAATTGATCCTAAAAGTGATTATACTAAATTTTATTTTAAAAACAACAATAATCCAAAGATATTAGGTAAAATAATTAAAATCGCTGATTTTTAAGCTTGGTAATCCTGCTTATTGCTATTTTAGTCATCATCAACAACCCAAATTATACCGATAAATTTTTCATCAAAACAGATGACTCCTCCTTCTATTCGTCCATATAGAGGAATGACTGTGGACATTTTTAATTTATAACTATCTCCATCAAAATAATATTTACCATTTGAAAAATATCTTGGATTAATAGAAAATATATTCATAAAAGAAGCAGTCAGGGTTGTTGCAACTGATTCTGGTATGCGATCCTCTATTAACCCGTAATTCTCAGTTAATACATGCATAATAATAGAATGAGCACATTTTTTATCAGTTTCTTCCCATACATCTTTATTTTCCAGCATAGAAAAATCAAATGAAAGGTCAGAAACACAAAAAGAATTTATCAATTTAATCGGGTCAGCCTTCATATTTTTTTCATCAGACGTTAATTCCCTGACCTGGCATATAACCATACCTTCCGGGTCATTAAGCCCTTTTGTTCTAAGTTTTATAATTTCATCAATAATTGATTGCATATTACTGATATTATATTATTAAATTCAAATAATTATCCGTATCTTAACTGTAAATTAACACAAGTAAATGCCAAAAAATTCTATTAATTAAGTAGAGGTAAGGATAAAAAAATGGAGGTAAAAAATGGAAATTAGTTCAAATTATCAAACAGTACAACCCAAAAAATTAACTGAAGACGAAAAAAAATTTATTGAACAGGGCAAAAAAGATCTTGCAGAAATGCAAAAATTAACGGAATCTGCTCCAAAAAAACACGAGTATGGTCTGGCATTTACGGTAAATGATTATAGTCATTTTAAAACTCACGATAAATTTACAACTTATGGAATAAGGGCAGAAAAAGAAGTTGATATTATTGCAGGTAAAAGATGTAAATTTGCAGCCATTGGTGGCAAACAAATCACGTTTAACAGCAAAAGCATTCACTTTGAACCGGGTCTGGGATTAAAATTCCAGATAGGCAGCGACAGAGAGTTAATCAGAGCTTATACAACCGCAATGGGTACGCTTAATTTTGGAGTTTTAGACGGCAGATTAACCGGTGGTGCAGGTCTGAGAGCTGCAATCGGTGGAGAAGTAGGCCCGTTATATGCTGAAGGTTTTGCAGAAAAAGCAACTAATTTTGTATCTCATGGTATTAATATAGGGCTAAGAGTCAAATTATAATTTGGTAAATTAAGAATGAAAAAGAACCGGTTTTAAAACCGGTTCTTTTTAAATTAGCAACTATTGAATTTTTTAGAATATAATAAAATTAAATGTTAAATGATTTTTGACGGAGAAGTTGTTTATATGTCTGATTTAGTTTGTAAAGACACTACTCAATATCAAAGTATTGCGCCGGTAAATAAACCAGTGGTCTGTTCTGCTAAAAATAATAAGGAAGAATTAAACTATACCCCTATCTCACGGGATAAATGTGTAATTACGGATACACCAGCCGGTAAGGTTGCCCCGGAATATAGTTTTAACGAATCCGAAACTTTAACCTGTGAAATGCCCAAAAAATCAGTTTCACTACCTCATTTAAAAAAAATCAAAGCATCAGTTAAAAAGCCTGCGTCTGCTGAACTAAATATGTGTATTGACCCCAGATATATTTTGGACAAAAATGCAGAAGAAATCAGTCCCGCCCTCTTTACTTCCAATCTTGAAAATAGCCATATAGTGGCAGAGATGTATCTTGATTTGACAGATACTAACGGCTTTAATAACAGAGGACAAAATGATATTACAGGACGCATAACTTCCGGCAACATAGATGTAAACCATGAACTTTTTGATAAAAGCCTTTATGATTTGAAAGGGTCTGTAACAAATGAGGGCAACCGGACTACAACCATAAAAAATGTAACATTTAACAATAAAGAAAAAGCTTATATATTTGATATAAAACTTGAACAAAAAGTTTTAAAAATTCCGTTCAAAGATAATTTTCTGGTAAAATTTCAAATTAACAATCAGGGACAGCTTATAACTAAATTAGATGATAACTGGATACCTGACTCTTTAATTTTAAACAAATTAAAAGAAGTTATCTGGAACAAAATTAATGAAAAAATCCCGCAGCAATATAGAAATATAAGTTTAGATGTAATTAAACAGGGAAAACAACTAAAAATTATTCCTAAAGTAGATAATTTAAATATACCTGTTTCAACGGAAGGGGCTTTGACCATTAATAATATAGACGGAGACAAAGCCAAATTTAATATAGATGACAGGGGTAATTTTCATATTAATTTAAGTAGTGTAAAAATTACCGGAAGTTCAACACAAGATCCCAATGCTCGCAATATTCCGGCGAATAAAACCTCTAAGGATTCTGCAAGCATTGAATTAAAAGTTGGTATAGGCAAAGATAATAGCAAACAGGTTTACGCAAAAGGCAACTTAGATATAAATTTAGATGAAAACGAGACTAAAAATATAAACTTAGACAATGAGACCTTAAGTAATTATTTTCAGTCAGGAAAAATCATAAATAATTTTTCAGTATATATTAATCAAAAACAAAATGAAAAGCCTAATGTAAAATCAAAAAATTCCGTTTCAGTAAGGGATGCAAAACTTGGAGACCAAACGGTTGATTTGGCTACTTCGCTTAAACTGGATTTTGATTCTAAACATGGTATACAGTTATCAACAGTAAGCCCGGAATATACTCCTTTAAACTTAAATACATCTAAAAACGGAGTTGAACTTTTTATTAATGGACAAGAATATTTTCCTGAAATGAAGGATATGATAAAAAAAGCCAAAAACGCTATAGATTTGGAAACATATAACCTTCATGATGATAGTACCGGCAAAGAAATTGCTTATTTATTAGCGAAAAAAGCTGCTGGTTTAGATATTGGAAATAAAACAATTATACCGGATTTAAAAGCAAAAAACGGAGTAAAAGTAAAACTTCTTTTCAATAGCTGGAAGGGACAACCAGATGACGGAGAAAAAAGCGAACAGGTAATGTATGAAGCACGAAAAAGAGTTGAAGAAGAAATAGATAAATCTAATTTGTCTCCATCTCAAAAACAAAATGCAAAACAAAGATTACATAATAATTTACAATGGAAATTTTTTACAGAAGGAATTTTACGTTCAGACCATAGAAAGGTTTTTGTTGTTGATGGTTCACAGGCTACAGTCGGAGGAATGAATATGGGTAACAAGTATTTATCAAATGACAGTTACCACGATGTTATGCTAAAAGTAGCAGGCCCGGAAGTAAGAAATATACATAAAGAATTTTTGGAAAACTGGTTTGAATTTAATAATTTGCCACAACCAACCAGAGAAGAATGGAACAAATTATTAAAAAGCAAACAGGAATTAACAAAAGAACTATCAGCTTTACAGGCTAAAGGAAAATATAAAAGTACAGCTAACACCGCGACTTTGGTAACAGATGACCGGCAGATAGATATTGAAAAAGGAATTATAAAATTAATAGATGAAGCTAAAAATGAAATAAATATCGAACAAGCATTCTTTTCTAACCCCAAAATCAATAAACATTTATCCGAAGCAATTAAAAGAGGGGTAACAATTAATGTAATAATTGCTGAAAATAGTATAATAAAAATATTCGATTACGCGAACCTTGATTCTGTTTACAACCTTGTCAAAGCAAAAAACCAGGGAGCACCGGGAGATATAAAATTATTTTATTATAATAATGATAAGGGAACTGAAACCAAATATATTCATACCAAAGCCATTACAGTAGACAACCAAAAAGGAATAATAGGTTCTGCGAATATGATAGGCAGATCTCTGGCAAGCCCTTTTATAAAAATAGATAAGCAAAATAATTATTCACAGGCTCTTTATAATAAAGAACTCAGCCTTTATATAGAAGATCCTGATTTCGTTGATGATATAAATTCAAGATTATTTAAAAAAGATATGAAGCAAAATTGCAAAGAATTAAATATTAAGGACATTGAAAAACGGGTACAGGAAGCCGGGGGAGAAGAAGAATTAAAGAAAAAAGCATTAATGGCTACTCTTTCATAACTGTGTTTGGCATCTTTAAAAAGAATTTATTCCTGGAGTGTAAACTAAACTTAAATAAAGCTTAAAAGAAACTATTCTAATTCTTAGTTGTATTTTAACTTTTATGTGCTAAAATGTTAATTAAGAGTTAAGTAAAAAGAAAGAGAGATTAAAGAAAAAAATTAAATTGATAATAACCTCCCCATCTTATTAACATCCTTACATCCCAACCCTGTAAAATCAGGGTTCTTCTTTTTATAATGGCAAAACAGTAAACAGGCATGCCTGTTTACTACTAATTTATATATCAAAATTAAAACTTTAGTTAACTTGCTGTTAAAATGCACAAGTTAACAATCATCTCTCCTATATAATAATTGTGTGAAGGATAAAAAAGAAAAAAGGGATGAAGATAAGACGGGGAGGATAAAAATAGGAAATTAACAGGAAATTAAAACTGTTCCTTTACAATAATCTCTCAAACTCTACTTAACGCCAACAAGGCGTTTTTTCTTTTTTGGAAAGGGAATTTAATGGACTTAAAAGAAAAAGACGAATATGGGAAAAAAAATATTGTAAACCCCTGGCGTCTAAAACTTTATGAAATAATTTTTGAATCTGATACTATTGATGGAAAAAATTTTGATATTGCTTTGCTTTTCGCAATTATTTTCAGTGTAATTGCGGTTACGTTGGAAAGCGTAAAATCCATTGGAAATGAATATGGTAATATTTTTCTTTTTGTAGAATGGTTTTTCACCATTCTTTTTACAATTGAATACGTTCTTCGTATTATTTCCGTAGGTAAACCAGTTCGTTATATTTTTAGTTTTTTGGGTATAGTTGACCTTCTTGCAATTCTTCCTACTTATATAAGTTTGTTTTTACCAAATAGTCAATATTTTTTGGTTATCAGAATAATCCGGCTCTTAAGAGTGTTCAGGATTTTTAAACTTGCACGGTATATTGTTGAATCACGAATTCTTGTTTTGGCACTCAAAGCAAGCAGACCTAAAATTACAGTGTTTCTGGTGACAATATTGTCTATTGTTATTATCATGGGAACTCTTATGTATCTGATAGAAGGGGAACAAAACGGCTTTACAAGTATTCCCCGAAGCGTATACTGGGCAATCGTGACTCTTACAACGGTAGGGTATGGAGATATAGCTCCAAAAACTATTTTAGGCCAGGCTCTTGCCTCATGCATTATGATAATGGGTTATGGAATAATTGCAGTCCCTACCGGAATTGTAACTGTGGAGCTTGCCCAGTTAAAAAAAGAACCATTAAATATCTCCACGTGCCGCCAGTGTTCTTATGAAGGACATGACATTGATGCAAAATATTGTAAATATTGTGGAGCAAAGATAACACCGGTCGATAACTCACAAAACAAAAATACCTAAATACCTAACCTGGACAAGCCAGAAATGTCACCCTGAACTTGTTTCAGGGTCTCATAATATTTTTTGCCATTTTTCGCAAAATTTTATTTATAAGATACTAAACTCAAACCTTTTTTGATTATATCACCTGCCATGGCAGCAGTAGAAAATGCCGCCTGTAAATTATAACCGCCTGTGTCACCATCTATATCAAGTATTTCCCCCACAAAATATAAATTTTTGATTAAGCGTGATTCCATAGTTTTTGGGTTTACCTGTTTAAGCGAAACGCCTCCGCGAGTGACCATAGCAACATCAAAATCTCCCAAACATTCAACAGTTAATGGAAATTCCATAAACATCTCCATAATTAAATTTCTTCTTTTTTTATCCATATTTGTAAAAGCTATATCTTCGCTAATATTAATGATTTGAAAAATTGTCTGTATAAGTCTTTTAGGCAACAAATATTTGTTAAATATGGATTTAAGCTGTATTTCATGCCTGTTTTCAATATTTTCATAAAATTCACGCCTAAATAACTCTCTGGCATCTGGAGCGATAAAGCAAATTTTAATTACATCCTCCGGCACAATATATCTTGACATATTAAGAACAACAGGCCCGGATATACCTTTATGATTTATTAATAAATCACCGGAAGCTTTTTTGACTTTTTTATTATTTCTATATAAAAAAATATTTATATTTTTAAAAGACATTCCTGACAGGTCAGCAAAAGGATGATTTTTTATATAGACCGACGTGAGTGCCGGTTTAGGCTCAATAACAGCATGACCCGATTTTTTCGCAAATGCATAACCATCGCCTGTTGACCCGGTTAGGGGATAAGATTTGCCTCCTGTAGCCAACACAAGATATTTTGAAGTATATTTACAGGAATTCGTAATAACTTTAAAAAAATTATCTTCGTATATTATGTCTTTGACCTCCTGGCCATATTTAATTGTAACTCCTGCATTCTTTGATTCTTTTATTAAAAGATTAAGAACATCTACTGCTTTTAACGACTGTGGAAAAATATTACCATCATCATTATTTATTAACTTTAAACCTTTGGATGTAAAAAATTCTATAAGCTTTTTATTGGGAAAATTATATAAAGCAGGTTTTAAAAATTTGCCATTATCGCCATAGTGAGGTATAAATTCTTCAACTTCTCCAATGTGGCTTATATTGCCCTTTCTGCCACCTGAAATGAGCAGTTTTTGCCCTGCGGATAATTTTTTTTCCAGTACACAAACCTTTACATATTTTCCGGCACAATGAATTCCTGTAAAAAGCCCTGCCGGGCCTGCCCCGATAATAATAACATCATGCTTATTCATAATATTATTATACCTATAGATTCCTGCAAAAGCAGTAATATAAAATAATGCCATACTGTGATAAAATAAAAATAAGAAGTATCCTCTCAATATTATGTCATTCTGAACTCGTTTCAGAATCTCGATTTTAGATGCTGAAATAAATTCAGCATGACATAACCATTTTTTGAGAAGATACAATAAGAATATTTTCTATACTTATCAACAAACAATTATTATTTTAAAAGAATAAGGAAAACACAAATGGGTACAGTTATATTCATGAAATTTAATGATGAACAAGGAGCTTTGGTCGCAGATGAATCCACATGGCATCTGGGCTTTAAATACGGGTACAGACGTTCTAATTACGGAGATAGTATTTTCAGCCTGCTTGATGAAGAAACAGCCAAAAAATCCAATATGTCTGTTGTTTATGCAGGTGTTGGATTTCCATCTTTTCATTATGAAGTGGCTAAAAAAGGCAAGACTTTTTTTGATTCTAACATAGAGCATTATAAAAGCCTTGTACCAATTAGTGAAAAACTCCATGAAATATATTGCTCAATTCATAAAAGATATGTTGATGACAAATTAAAATTTTTCTTTGATTTTAATACTGACCAGTTAAATTCTTTAAATTTCAAAAAGAATGAAAAAGATTATGAAATCAAACAGGAAGGTATTATATCTGAGGCTAAAAAGATTATAAAATATCATGATAAATCTCCGGGTGCCAATCGTGTATTCGATAATAACGGATTCGTTATGGGATATGATAAAAGAAATGGGATAAGCGGGTACTGGCTGGATAAAGACCGCAATACAATGGATTTTGCCTCTCATTTAGGTGTCCTTGGTTCCGGGAATCAGGTGGCAATTCACGTATATTCCAATGTTACATCCAAAATGAACCTGACAGAGAGAAGAAACGGTTTTGATATGATGGATGGCTTATATTTGTTGCTCAATACTGCTGTTGAAATAAAAAATACAAACTACAGGTTCGGGGGTTATTTTCAGATAACTCTTATAGACGGGACATCAAAATATTTTAAAACTACTACAAAAGAAATTTTGAATCATAATGCCCATCTTGTATCGGAAATTATCCAGGCTAATTTATGGGGCTTTATTAATAAAAAAGATACTTATGAACTAATGCAGAAACTTTTGTTTGAAGATGTTGAGTATAATATTGTAGAACAAGAATTTTTTGCAAAGGTTTCTGATTTGGATACGGTAAGAAAATATTTAATGGGTTATAAACCGGTTAATCAGGGGATAAAATGAAAAAAGAATATGATTTTTCTAATGCAAAACAGGGTAAATGGATAGTTTGGAGACTAACAAATGACATTACAGGAGCAAATTTAATACTGGATTGATGGGGCAGAACACGATTTGCCGGTAGCTGAAAGTTTGTTTGAAAATTTTACGAAAATAAAGGAGATGTATCAATGGCTCAAGTCCCAACTACAATAATTGATAAAATAAAAAAATATATTAAAGAATTAGAAAAAAATAATATTCATATTAAAACAGCTATTTTATTTGGCTCTTATTCAAATGGAAATTATAATGAATGGAGTGATATTGACGTGGCGTTAGTATCTGATAACTTTGAAGGTATCCGATTTTATGATAAAGAAAAAATAAGAAGAACAACTTTAGATGTAGATTATCGGCTTTCGCCATTACCTTACAAAATTGAAGATTTTGATGAAAGCAATTTATTTGTAAAAGAAATATTGGAAACAGGAACAAGAATAGTTTAAAAGGAGAAAAAAATGACATCAATAAATGCAATACGGTTCAATCATTATTCAGGTGCTTGCGTATGCGATGAAAGCATAAGCACAAGCGGTGATATGAAAATGTTTGTGGGAGATAAAATCCGTCCATGCATTCCAAAAGTAATTATAGAAAATTATGGAATTGTGGGTGCGATTGGAACCACCGGCTCATGTGCGTTAGGAGACGAAATTAAACATACTTTTTACCATAAAATGCTGGATATTTATGAAAAAGAAATAGAAAAAATAGGCAAAAAACCGGATAAATTTAAAACCCTTGAAGAAATGAATGATGTTTTATTTAATCTGGTTATCAATATAAAAAATAAACTCTTAAATAACCATGTAAAAGGGCTTTATGGATTTTCAATGGAGGATTTAACAAGAGGATATTATGAAAAAGATGGTACAAAAATAGAAATAAAAGATAAAGACACCATTAAAGAAATTATAGATATTATGTTATTTAAAAATACTCCTCATGAACATGAATATATTTTTAACAATGCCGGTCTTTTCGCCGGATATGATGATGTTAACGGATTTCAGATATATCATTTTGACTTACGTGATGCTTACTGGCATCTGGTTCAGGCATGTTATCTGGCAGAAGGCTCAGGCAGACATTCCGTTGACCCGAGAATGTACGGATTTGTGGAGAACTTAACTATAGAAGAAAAGCGTACGGAAATTGACCCTGTATTCGGTATCATTTCCATGGTATCTGCCTTAAATTCAGCATCAGACCATGAAATCGGGGTGGGAGGATATTTTAATATAACTCTTATTGATGGCAAAAAGGAATTTAATAAAAGGTTTATGGAAATAAATGATGACAGGTCGCATCTTGTAGCCCATATTGTAAGAGCTTTGGACAATGATTTTATATCTTATGATAATACTTATATCCTTATAAACAGTGTTTTGTTCAAAGAAGAAGATTTTGATAAAGTTTACAATGATTTTTGGCAAGTAGTTAAAAGACCTGAGGAACTCTGCCGTCATTTCAGAGGATATAAATCTTCTGTTTATTCTTCTAAATCAGGTACCCGAGGGACTTAAAAAGAAATCTCTCTACATATTTATTCAACTATTTTAAAGAAATAGGTGTATGTCTTATTTACCTTATTAACATTAACGTTTTTAATAGAAACATTATACCTGACTCCTTTTTCAAGCCCTTTAGCCCTCCATGAAAGATGATTTGGCAGACCAAAACCATCATAATTTGTGGTTTGTTCATAAACATCTATTTTTTTACCATCCTGGGAATAAATTTCAACTTTGGTATTTGTATAATCTACTTTATTTTTTGAATTTCCCCATTCATTCTTTTTGTCAAATAATACTTCAAAAGACAATGAACCGTTTTCCAAATTCACTAATTTTGCCGGATAATATTGATAAGGATAGGCAACATATTCTATATTTAAGTCAGAATTATCCTGTAAATCATTAAAACCCATAACTTTTATAAGTGAATAACATAATTTTTCCGGAGTGGTTACATCAACTCTTCCATAAGACATATATTTTAAAAACGGGTCAAGCATCCATCTTCTATGGCCTGCAATATGATCCCCACCATCGATTATCCAGTCGCTTAAAATAAATTCGGTTGAATAAGAATCTGTTATAAAACTTCCTCCAAACACATTACTTGAAGAACATCCGTCATATCCCTGTTGTGTCCAGCATTTCCAGTTTTTATCAGGTTTATGTGACAATTTATTATTAGCAGCGCATACAAGAGAACCCTGTGCTGTATAAATATCGTCTTTATAGCTGTAGTTTACAGGTTTAAGTCCGTGTAATGCCCTTATAAAGTTTACATAATCAAGAGCAATTATTTTTTCATCATTTTTCAATTTACCAACAGAACAGGAAGAAAAATCAGGCACTGAATCATACATCTCCTTAATAGAAACCCAGTCTGCCAGATAAACCTGTTTAAATCTATTAATTACGTCCTGCTCTGACACTAAATTATTTGACGTGGATTGATTTATATTATTATTGGCAGGATTCGTTTTAGTTGTCTTTTTTATTGATTTTGCGACAGTTGCAGAGAGTTTATCATAATAATTATTTTGAGAATGATTATCCCACCATGAAAATCTGGCATAAAGATTTGTCGGACTATCAGGATCTATAAGACCAAGAATTGCAAAATACAAAATTTTATCATTTACTTCTCCTTTTGCAAAAATTATATAACTTTCAAATCCACTGGAGATGTCATTCCCTGCACCTTGCTGTAAAATCGTTTTAGTTGTTGTCATGCTATAATCGTTATATGCTGCCATTGCAACATCTTGTGCAGATAGAGAAGAATTATTCCATGGAATAATTGCTATGGTCATAAAACCATCCTCAGCCATAAATGTTTTTTTTGTATTGACTTTTACAGAAAAAGTCGAAGGTAGCTCAAACGCCAGGTCATAAGATTTCCATACCCATTTTTTCATTGTCACGTCTGCCATTACTGCTGTTACAAGAAAAAATATTAATAAAAAAACCGTAAAAAAAATATTCTTTTTCATAATACCTCCTAATAAAATAATAAGATTTCTATTATCTATCAAATAAAAAGAAAAATCAATACAGTAGTATCTCAAAACTATACACTATGGAATCCGTATACTTCTTTATAATTCGGGAGCATCTCTGCTTGTTGGGTGCCCACTGCTTTCCACCACCATGGATTATTTATGTACCACTGGATGGTTTCTTTTATAGCTTTTGAAAAATCAGTCTTGACTTCAAATCCCAATTCCTTTTTTATCTTTTCACTATTCACCGCATGTCTTAGTACATGTCCTTTTCTATCCTCAACAAAAGTAATCAGGCTTTCAGGCTTACCGGTATGTTTACAAATCAATTTTGCAATATCTAAAGAACTCAATTCAACACCGCTTCCGACATTAAACACTTCTCCGTTATATTTATCCGGGGAATGTAACACTCTATCTATTGCCCTGTTATGGTCTTTGACATAAATCCAGTCACGTTTATTTATACCCCTTCCATATACCGGAAGATGCCTGTCATGTATGGCATTAAGTAATAAACGGGGAATTAATTTTGTCGGGTCCTGTTTTGGTCCATAATTATTTGAACATCTGGTTATGATAACAGGTAAATTGTAAGTTACATAATAGCTGAAAGCCAATATATCCTGGCTTGCTTTTGCTGCGGCATAAGGACTGCATGGCATTAAAGGGGAATCTTCCTGTGAGGGTATATCTTTATAAGCATTACCATAGACTTCATCAGTGCTTACTATTAAAATCCGTTCTACCCCGTATTTTTTAACGCTATCCAATATTATTTTGGTACCCAGTATATTAGTCTTTAAAAAATCATCCGACTTTATTATGGATAAATCCACATTGCTTTCTGCAGCAAAATGAACCACCATATCAGCTTTTTTTATTAAGGGCTCTACAGTCCATGAATTGGCAACATCTCCCCATAAAAATTCATATCTTGAATTTTGCAAAAAAGGTTCGATATTTACCTTAAATCCGGCATAAGTAAGTTTATCCAGATTAATAATCCGGTAATCATTGTATATATCCAAAAGATATTCAATAAAGTTAACACCAATGAAGCCAGCTCCACCTGTAACTAATATTGTTTTCATCTTTCAACACGAAATTTAATGGAAATAACACCAGCGACTGAGGCAGGGTTTAATTTAACTGATACTCTTAATAAACACATTAATAATTTAAGGCTTACTTTTTTTGAACCAAAAATTTTATTGCAGTGCGTTCTTCACTGTTAATTTGAACATCAACAAATGCCGGAACACATACAAGGTCAATTCCCAAAGGTGCTGTATATCCTCTTGCAATTGCAATTGCTTTTACTGTTTGATTTACTGCACCAGCTCCAATTGCCTGTAACTCACAAAAGCCTTTTTCACGGATAGAGCCGGCAATTGCTCCAGCCACTGAGGCAGGATTTGATTTAGCTGATACCATTAATAGACTCATGTTTTGCCTCTTTTGCTATAAATAATATTGTACAATATTGTTGCTTCTTTAGAGTCTGTAAAAACAAACTCTATTTATTATTATAATACTAGATTTTTTATCAATTGTCAAATTATTTTTCTTTGAATATCAATAAGTTGCCACGTTACAAGCTTATATTTTTAATATATAATATTTTTATTAGCATTGAAAATACTAACAGGCACCCACAAAGTGAGAGTTATTAGTTTTAAAAAGAGTAAAGATAATGAAAAACAAAGAAGAACTTCTTAAACAACTTCCGGCAGTGGATAAGGTATTAAATCTGGAAAAAATACAGGAATTAAATAATTTATACGGCAGGACTCTGATTGTCGAAACTATCCGGGACGTGATTAACGAAAAAAGGAATAAAATATTTAAACTTGAAGAAGTTGATTGCTCAATTGATGATATAGCGGAAAATGTCGAACGCGTTCTATATGAAAAAAACCTGCCAAATTTTAAACGTGTTATTAATGCCACAGGTGTTATTATTCATACCAACCTCGGCCGTTCCCCTTTATGTGATGCAGCGAAAAAAAATATTATAAACATATGCAAAAATTATAGTAATCTGGAAATGGATTTGGAGACAGGCGAAAGAAGTTCAAGGCAACTTTTAGTGAAAAATATTCTGGTTAAGGGACTGAATCCTGTTTTGTTGTGAATAATAATGCCGGGGCTGTTCTTGTTGCCGTAAGCACACTGGCAAAAAATAAAGAGGTAATAGTATCAAGAGGACAATTGATAGAAATAGGAGGGTCTTTCCGTTTACCGGAAATTATAGCCCAAAGCGGTGCAAAACTTGTAGAAGTCGGCACAACTAATAAAACTTATTTAAGAGATTACGAAAACGCAATAACTGAAAAAACAGCTTTGCTTATGCGTTCCCACACAAGTAATTACAAAATTATGGGATTTACAGAAGAAGTAAGTGCGAAAGAATTAGCTGATTTGGGTAAAAAATATGGCATCCCGACATTAGAAGACATGGGAAGCGGTTTACTGGTAGATTTATCTAAATACGGTCTGCCTCATGAACCGACAATTGTGCATAGTGTTAAGTCAGGTATTGATATTATTACATTTAGCGGAGATAAATTACTTGGTGGTCCGCAAGCTGGAATTATTATCGGGCAAAATGAATTAATTGAAAAAATTCAGTCCAATCCATTAAGCAGGGCATTAAGAATTGATAAATTATGCCTTGCAGGTCTTGAAAGCACCTTAAGACTCTATTTTGCAGAAGAAAAAGTCCATGAAAATATACCTGTACTTAAATTTTTAACAATGTCAGAAGAACAAACCTCCATCAAGGCATCCAAATTAACTTCTGTTCTCAAAGAAAAAATTAAAGGGAATGCGGATATTTATATAAAAAAAGATGCTTCATCCACAGGCGGTGGGGCGTTACCTTTAACAGAAATTCCAACTTTTGTAATCTGTATTAAACCAAAAAACATATCAGTGGAAGAACTGGCTTTAGAATTACGTGAAAACAATATTCCAATTATTGGCAGAATAAAAGACGACTGCTTTATTATTGATTTACGAACATGCCTACAGGAAGATGAAGAAGAAATTATAGATGCACTTGAGGCAATATTAATTTAAATAAAAAAATTATTTCTTTTTTGTTTTCTTGTCTTATTATTTCATTATCAGGTTGTTCAAATGCAATTGTCTCAAATAATAATCTAATACAAGTTGGTATAAAAACATTTAGTAATAATCAACAGGCATTAGAAATAATAAATAAAAACCAAAAAAATATTTCATCTATTACGCAATTAATTTCTTCTGAAAATTTCGCAGAAAATATTCAAAGCTTAATTTCGTCACTTAATCCTGCTGAAGTTGAATCTATTTATAATACTTTAATAAGCAATGCAGAAGCACAACAATTGGGATATTCAGTTGCAGATGACTTTGTGCAGGCAAAATTAAATGAAAAATCAAAACCGGATACTGTTGCTAAAATTTCCAGTGACGAAACAGCCAAATTAAAGTCATTATTAAAAAATGGAGATGTAATATTATGTGGCAATAATAAATCATTTGTTCATGCAATGCTTTATATAGGTAATAATCAGGTTATTCACTCTCTTGCAACTAAAGTCGCACCTCCACGTAAATTCCTTGGAGTCGTTAAACAGACGTTGGATGAATATTTTGCTCTTTCGGAAAGAGATACATTTGTTGTTTTGAGATATAGAAATGTAAATGCTCAGGATGTGCAAAGGTCTATAGATTATGCTTCACAACAGATAGGTAAAAATTATGATTCATTATTTTTACTTGATTCTGACACAAGATTTTATTGTACAGAACTTGTTTATCAATCTCTAAGAAGAATGAGCAACCCACCAAGAGTTTTACCCCATAAAGAAAAAATCGGCTGGACTCTGGTAACAGTGCAGGATTTTATGGATTCACCGGATTTTGATACTGTCTGGACAAAAAATTACAAAAGACCTCCAGTCGGTGTAATTCATAATTATTCACGTTAGGACATGGTTGTCTATACTCTAAATTCATATCATAAAAGTCATAGTCGTTTTGTAGACCAATCCATATTTCAGGAGAGTTACCAAAGTACTTTGAGAGTTTCAATGCCATTTCATTACTGATGCTTCTTTTTAATAATTTCATACACCCCATTCTGCCTTGGCTCTTGAATAAAAATCATATTTATGGTATAATATAATGGTATATTTTGGGTATATAATATTTATGGGACATATAAAACATTTTATTTGGGATAACGGGAATACTGAGCATTTACAACAATCGCACCCGCATATCCTAAAAGAAACATTAGAAAACATAGTAACTAATGCCAAAGAATTTCGTTTTGTATCTATTGACGAGAAAACAGGGTTGAAAAATTTTGTTGTTAAACGAGGGAAGTTAGCCGCAGTATTTACTTTACTCAAATACGATACAGCGAGAATATTTAGCGTAAGGGAATTTTAGGAGGTTTTATGTCTAAAGATATTTTGAGCCAATTTAAAACCAAAGATGAATTTGATAAATGGTACGACTCTTTACCTGTTGTATCTTCTGAAAAAGCATGGAGCTTTGAACCTGATTTACGAAAAGCTCATAAAGTAAAAACTTCTATTCAATTAAGCGAGTATTTACTCAAGCGTTACCAGGAACTTGCGAAGAAAAAAGGTTTAAGAGGCGGGCAAACACTTATGAAACTCGTACTGGAAGAATACTTAATACACGCTGATATTTAAGACTCATCTTTATCGAAACCCTACTCAAAGAAGGACGCCTAGAACTCAAAGGACTTGGAGTCTTTTTACTAAAGCCTCAACGAATTATAAGAATTATCAGCATTCGGGATATGGATAAAAAAGAAAGAATTTTTATGTTTCTGGATTTGGTTTCCTCTACAACTATTGCTGAAAAAATCGGACATATTAACTTTCATAAACTATTGAATGATTTCTTTTTTGATATAACAGAGCCAATTATAGAAAGTGACGGGGAAATATATAAATATGTAGGAGACGAAGTCATCGGGGTATGGGCAGTAAAAGACAAAAAAACGAATTTTAACTGTATAAATTCTTATTTTGAAATAGAAGAAATAATAAATAATTACAAAGCAAAATATTTAAAAAAATATAATCTTGTTCCTGAATTCAGGGTCGGAATGCATTGCGGTCCCGTAGTTGCAGGAGAAATGGGAGATTATAAACAGGAAATAGCTTTTTTAGGGGATGTTGTAAATACAAGTGCAAGGATTCAGGCTGAAACAAAAGTAAGACAATGCAATATTTTAATATCAGAAGATTTATTAAATAAAATTGAAGTTCCTAAACATATTGAGGTACATAGTATTGGTATGGTTAGACTTAAAGGTAAAGAAAATGAATTGGAATTGTTTAGCATAAGTAAAATAAATAATTAGCTTTTTTTATCAAAATTAATCTTGCCAGTGTTTTGAATAATGAAGCTATTTGACAACACGGATTCCAACGTAATCGTAATGGTTCACAGGAGCACCATAGTTACGAAACGCACAACGAAAATAACTTGACGATTCGTCTTTCCAGCCTCCACCGCGTAAAACATGACAATCTCCGGTATCGGCACCTTGCGGATTGGTTGAAGGCGAGCTGGCATAATAATTACTATCATACCAGTCATTACACCACTCCCATACATTTCCAGCCATATCCATTACTCCATAAAAACTCGCTCCTGAAGGATAATTACCTGCCAGGGTTGTCCCCCTGTCAAAATTACCATTAATCATTCTTTTATAATTACCGTAATTTAAAAGACTATAATTTAATGCATTATTGCCCCACGGATATGTCTTGCCGTCCGCTCCGCGTGCTGCCTTCTCCCATTCTGCCTCTGTCGGTAATCTGCATCCTGCCCATGCACAAAATGCTTTTGCATCATCCCAGCTTACACATGTTACGGGATAATTTTCTTTATTTACAGTTGCCCAATCAGATGTTCCAAATTCACAAAGAATAGGTGCGGGACGTCCTGTTTCATTTATAAATTTTTTATACTGTGCCTGTGTTATCTCATATTTTGATATATAATAGGCATCTAAATATACTGTACGCTGTGGTTTTTCATTTGCCTGTGCATCAGCGTCACTTTCATTGCTACCCATTATAAAATTGCCGGCAGGAATATATACCCATTCTATTGACAGTTTGGGCGGTGGAATTGTATTCTTTTGTTTTTGTAGTTCTTTTGCTATTTTTATATTTTCAGCTATTTTTTTATCATTAGGTGCAATTTTTTGAGCACTCTGATAATATTTCAATGCTTCATCTATATTCCCTTGTTTTAGCAAAGCAGTACCTAAATTATTATAAGCATTAATATATTTTGGGTTAAGTTTAATTACTGTTTTAAATTCATTTATAGCGGGTTCGTGTTCTCCATTGCTTAATAAAACAGTTCCAAGGTTATAATGTGTTTCAATGTCATTTGGCTTTAATGTTAAGGCAGCGTTATATTCTTTAATTGCGTTATTTAATTCTCCTTTGACATGATATGCAAAGCCCAACTCAAAATGGTAGTCAAATATATATGGATTATATTTAATGGCGTTTATATAATCTTTTATTGCAATATCATAATTACCTTTTAATAAGTTTTTATTTGCTTGCACATAATAGATTTTAGCCTGATTGAGGTCAATAGACTCAACAGGAGATGAAGTTGGAACCGGAGTTGGAACCGGAGTTGGAACCGGAGTTGGAACAGGTGTTGGAACAGGTGTTGGAACCGGAGTTGGAACAGGTGTTGGAACAGGTGTTGGAACAGGTGTTGGAACAGGTGTTGGAACCGGAGTTGGAACAGGTGTTGGAACCGGAGTTGGAACCGGAGTTGGAATCGGAGTTGGAATCGGTGTAGGCACAGGAGTTGGCACTGGAGTAGGTATGGGCGTTTGTTTTTTGATTTCTTTGGCTATTCTTATATTTTCAGCTATTTTTTTATCATTAGGTGCAATTTTTTGAGCACTCTGATAATATTTCAATGCTTCATCTACTTTTCCTTGTTTTAACAAAGCAGTACCTAAATTACTATAAGCATTAATATATTTAGGGTCAAGTTTAATTACTGTTTTAAATTCATTTATAGCGGGTTCGGGTTCTCCATTGCTTAATAAAACAGTTCCAAGATTATAATGTGTTTCAATATCATTTGGCTTTAATTTTAAGGCAGCATTATATTCTTTAATTGCATTTTTTAATTCTCCTTTGACATGATATGCAAATCCCAATTCAAAATGATAGTCAAATACGTTTGGATTATATTTAATGGCGTTTATATAATCTTTTATTGCAATATCATAATTACCTTTTAATAAATTTTGATTTGCCTGCACATAGTAAAGGTTAGCCTGATTTGGGTTAACAGACTCAGCATAAACAGGCAGTATAAATATAAGTGAAAATATAAATAAAATTTTAAGATATTGTTTTTTAAATTTCATTTGCCCTCCAAAAGAGTAAACAAAAAAATAATAACATACAATTGAAAATAAAATTAGAGGTGCTATTTATTTGATTTTACGTTATTTTTTTTAGTAACCTACTTGTCAAAATTGAAAAAATATAATACTCTAAAATATTAGAAAATAAAAGGTGTTTATATTTTAAATGGAGGCGAATATGGTTAGATTAAGAAAAATATTTATCATTTCATTGTTATTCTTGTTTATTTTTATATCTCCTGCTTTATCGTATGAACGTGTGAAATTCATTAATTTTTCAGATATACATCTTTCCATTAATGGGGAAAATACAATGAAAATGGGGAAAGATAGTGTAAATATTGCCCAACTCTGTGTAAACATAGCCAACCAAACACCTAACCTTGATTTTGTGATTTTCACAGGAGATTTACTTCAGGATGGTGAGCCATGGAACCTTGATAAATTCAAAGAAATATTTGATAATCTAAAAGTACCTTACTATGTAATTATAGGCAACCATGACTATTCACCTGTAAATGCAAAATTTGCATCTATAAGCAAAAATGATTTTATTTGGGCTTTTCAGGGGCATGGGTTTAACGGAAATAACGGATACTGGAGTCTTGACCCTGTACAGGGGCTTCATCTAACAGGACTTGATACTACTATGGTGGGAACCTGGGGAGGAGAACTTTTTCAAACAGAACTAAATTGGCTTGAGAATGACCTCAAAAACAACAAAGACAAATTATCTATTGTCCTTGCCCACCATAATTTCGTTTGTCATCTTGAAGACGATAAAGGAAAAATGTCTAATTTTGTGGCATCAAATGCTTCTCAGGTAAGGAATATATTCGAAAAAAATAATGTAAAATTCGTTATTTCAGGACATCATCATATAACAAGTGTTGTTGAAATGAATGGTGTCTATTATTTTTCCAATCCCAGTACAACTTCATATCCTTGTGCATATACTGTGTATGAAATAGAAAAAAATACTTTTAAATACACTACTCTTCAACTTCCACTTTCCAAGCAAGTATTGGAAGAAGCAAAGAAAAATCTTCTGGCAGATGAATGGTGGAGACCACAAGGTGCATCTGATAAAGAAATGCTTATACAGTTTGAAGGTGAAGAAAAAGAAAATAAAGGGGCTATAAGTTTTTAATTTTTTTGTATCTTCTCAAAAAACAGTTGTCTTGTCATCGGAGAATTTATTTCAGGATCTAAAATCGAGATTCTGAAACAATCCTGAAACAAGTTCAGGATGAAGTTCACCAGAATGACATAATATTGAGAAGATACATTTTTTTTAAAGCCAAAAGTTTATAAACTGTAAAATATCAATTACCCCTTTTGTTTCATTATATTTACTTTGCCAAACAACCCCTTTTAGACTATCATTATCCTCAACTTTGAATTTTATTTCCTTCTCCCTTTGGGGGAGAAGGTTAGGATGAGGGGAATTTTGCTTACTTTCAATTGTTACTAGTTTTTTGCCCAGGGACTTTAATTTTTTAATTAAACTTATTGAAGCGTTTGCAGGAATAAAGGCATAATCAGCATCAATAATTAAATCCAGATCATTGAGTGAATCTGCTATTCCTATAGTTTTTAATTCTCCTGCCAAATATTTTAATCCGGTAAACTTGTTATATCCTTTTGGAATAATATCTATGGCAACATTTGAATGAGTAACAAGGACTTTATCCTCAAACCCCAAATCTTTTACGACTTTAAGGGCTTTGGGATAGAATTCAGCCGGGTCTAGCCCCTCATATTCATCTTTTGTAAACATGGTTATAGTTATTAATCTTCTTCCAAAATATTTTACTTCTTTAAAATTGATTTCTTTTAATTTGGCTTCAAGTTCTTTTATAACTATAGTCAGTTCTTTAGGAATTATTATTTTTTCATCTGTCCCGTCACTTATAACACATCCTGTTTCCAGAATGTACCCGTCAAAATAGCTTCTTATATCTTCAGGTATATATTTATAAATAAAAGTAATATCATTACCCGAACAAACAAATACTTTTGCAATTTGCCTGACAACATTCAATTGTTTAATGAGTTGATGTTTAAGGGCATCTTTTATTTCCCATTGTTCGTCAAGAAGGGTCCCGTGTAAATCAATACCGATTATATAGTCCCTATTCCGATATTTCCGAATTATTTTCATTAAACCATCTATTGTTTTTATTAATACTAAACAACCGTTTTTTTGTCTCTATATCCAATTTACTTTTATTCACTATTTCAACAAAATCATTAACTCCTCAATAATTTTTTCTGTTTTTTTTCTACTTCTCCTTATTACCCGTTAAAAAATAACTTCCGGTTTTGTCATCCTGAACTCGTTTCAGGATCTAATAACAGAGAATGGAAAACGGGAAATAATTATTTTACAAATACTTAATCCATAAAGTCTGGCTACAAAACTGGTAATAATAGAAACAAAATCTTGCATTAAATCTTCCTTACCATTATTTGTTTCATTCACTACTTCTATTTCCCGTCCTTCATTATTTAATAATACCATGTATCCGTTAAAGCCAAAACGAGTCAAGGCTATTTAATTGTTTACAAAACCTTTGACACACCACTCTGTCATTACAGTAATTATTAATCTCCAAGCGCCTTCGTAAAAACTACCAGAACCTGGAGATTTGTTTTATTTTTGACAGGATATAACCTGTGCAGGAATATTATCTGGACAGATACTTTTCTGATTTTGCATCCTTAAACACAAAATATCTCAAGTTGCACCTGTACTAAGCAGGCGAAAGCCGAGGTTGTCGTTGCGGTTGGACGGGTCATTGTTGTTGCGATTGGAGCAACGCACATTAGCCGCATTATTGTTCCAGCTACCGCCGCGATTAACACGGTTAGAGCCACTTTATGACAATATCCCTTTTTGAATTATATCATTTCTCAAATTATATGTGTCAAAATAATTGATGTTTCCTTCAAGAATACTGGTAATGCTTTGGGTATCATCTTTTATGTAATGATCAAATTTATCAAGATACACATTGGCAAAAAACTGGCTTGTAAGATTGCCTATAGGCAAACCGGATTTTTTTTCGCCGGAGTTTCTGATAATTACTTCTATTAACAACAACAAATCTTTATCTTTTATTTTAGTTTGCAGAATTTGCATTAAAATATCAGGATTAATGCTTTCAAAGTATTTTTTTATATCAGCTTTTAAATACCATTTGTTTTTTTTTAGATATTCTTGTGCTCTTTTTATTGCCCGATGAGTTCCTTTTTCTTTTCTTGTTGCATAAGAATCATATATGAAAATATTTTCATATATAGGCTCAAGTATATTTATAATTGCATGATGAACTATCCTGTCTCTAAAAGATGCAACCGATATTTCTCTTTCTTTTGGTTCATATATTTTAAAATATCTGTATTTGACAGGTTTATAAATTTTTGTTGAAAGTTCCTGATACAAAGTAAAAAGCTCATTTTCAAGGTTATAGAAAAACTTTAGGGATTCTGTATTTTTTGTTCCTCTTTTGGCTTTGGTAAAGGCTTTATACAGGTTTTTAAACGAAATTACCTTTTCATATAAATTACCGATTCTTTTCATAATGTTACCATGTCATTCCGAACGCATGTGAGGAATCTTGTAAAGCACCAATTCATCTAAGATTTCTCCCTTCGGTCGAAATGACAATAGAGGCGGAATGACACAGCGGACAGTCCGAAATGACAGTTAGACCCTCTGAATTGATTTTATCCAGCCTCCAATCATGCTTCCAAATTCTTTTAATTCAGAGGATATATATTCGTACTGCTTTATTGAAATATATTTTCGTTCATAGCTTATTCTAAAAAATACTCTCAATTTTTCTATATATAGATTTATCTGCTCCAATATACCCAAACGCTTCTTGCTGTATATAGCCTCAATTATCTTTTCAAGTATATCAAGGCTTATGTTTGCAATTCTGGAACTAAATGAAAACTTGACGCTTTTAGGGTATTTTTCAATATTATTAAGTATCCAGTCAAGGATTTCATACCATTTTTTAAAAGCAGGATAATCTTCTTTCATTTTACAATATTCCTCACATTCGTTCGGAATGACACTATGAACCCTATTTTACTTCATAAAAATTTTTTATAAGTTCTGTTATTTCTTTACCGTATTTTTCTATTTTCTTTTTGCCAAAACCCTGTATATTTTTTAGTTCTTCCAGAGTTTTGGGAGCATTTTTTACAAGGTCGGCAAGCTCGGTATTATTGCACACAATATATACAGGAAAACCTTTTTTCTCAGCAGCTTCTTTCCTCCATTCCTTTAGTTTATCAAAAAGAAGTTTTTCTGCTTCTGAAAATTGAACTGAAGGTTTTGATTCATCAATTATTGTTTCATATTCAAAGAATACTGTCCAGTATGATTTGTCCGAAGAATTAAAAAACTCGACCCTGTAATTTTTTATCTTTTTATTAAGGCAAAAATTATTTATTTCTTCTTCTAAAAAAGTCTCTTTATCTTTATTAAACGGTATTGTTATTATTTTAAATTTCATAACATTTTTAATGTTGTCTTATGTATAGCAAATATTATCATAGGATTAAAAGTTTGAATATATAGAATTTTGAAATTTGATATATACAAAAATATTTACTATATATATGTT
>Ga0208863_1000803_pt1 | contig 24726 bp, 28 predicted proteins | sample RifOxyD3_FD_184040 | JGI IMG/M metagenome (GOLD analysis project Ga0208863, IMG submission 184040) | Soil microbial communities from Rifle, Colorado - Rifle Oxygen_injection D3 (SPAdes) | ecosystem: Environmental > Terrestrial > Deep subsurface > Rock core/Sediment | place: Rifle, Colorado...
CCCATTCCGAACCCGGAAGCTAAGACCCTCATCGCTCATAATACTGCATCTTTCAGGTGTGGAAACGTAGGTCGCCGCCTGGCCTCAGATTTTTATCTTCTTCTTTTTAAGCAATCAACAAAAATAACTTATAACTACTCAAAATAAACCTCTTAGCATCAATGCTGTATACTTTCTTTCATGAAACCAACACTTTATTTTCTTAGATCCTCCGAACAAAAAATTGTTACCGATATGCTCCATTATGCGATGCGCTTAGATGAAGTCAATATGAAGTTAGCAGATATACCTAAGCTCGCTATTTATGAAGAGTTTTACGGCTTTACCAGCAAAGATTTGGGGTTGTATGCACTTGTAGAGAACAAGATCGCCGGTGCGGCATGGATACGCCGTTTAAATGAAGATCACGGCGCTAACGGTTATTTAAATGATAGTACTCCTATATTGAATATTGCTGTACTTCCTGAATTCCGGGGCCAGGGGATTGGCTCTGCAATATTAGAGCAGTTGTTCATTGAAGCGGGGGTATTGTATGAGCAAATCAGTCTCAGTGTTGTATGTAATTCTCCTGCAATACACTTTTATGAGTGTCATGGATTTGTTCGCTACGATAACTGTAGTGCTGAAAAAAGTTTTGTTGATGGTTCTGATGTTATTACAATGACAAAACTATTGCAGAGGGTTGAAATAAAGCGTCCTAGTGACGGGTATGATCCAAGACGCTGGATGGACTAGTTTCGACTTATATACCCTTTGAATGCGTTTTTAGCTCCGATAGGAAGTATAAGGGCATTGCCATTGCGTTCAATGGTGAGTAAACCGATTTCCCCCTCTTTGAGTTTACTTAGCTGAGCATTGAGTTCTTGAATTGATTTAACAGCGTTTCCATTGATCTCTAAAATCCTATCATTTGGATCGATACCGACGGTTTTTGCAATACTGTAGCTAAGCAGCACTTTAATCCCTGTTGTATTTTCACCCAAAACCAATCCTGATTTTTCACTGATATCGGCTGTCCCTGCATTGGTTATCTCTTTTTTTTCTGACGGAGTTGATCCCAGTTTTACTTCTACTATTTTTCGTAACTTATCTCGAACCAATATTAATCTTATTATCTCACCAGGGCGGGACTGCTCAATATAGCGGTGAAGTTCCCCTCCGTCATTGAGTTGGGTATCGTTAAAACCTATAATGACATCCCCGCTTTTTAATCCACCTATTTGTGCTGGCGAATCTTGATCGATACGGCTTAAAAATACTGAAGCCTTATGGCCAAGTTTTCGTGATAGCCGTTCGGATACAAAGATCTCAGCCCCCAAATATCCCCGACCGATTCTTTTTTCATTTAGTAGATGCGATGCAACGCGATGAACATCGGCTATTGGAAGAGCAAAAGCGATATTTGTATAACTTCCCTGCTTTGAAAAATAAGTCGAGGTCATTCCGATCAATTCACCTTGCTGGTTAAAGAGCGGCCCGCCCGAGTTTCCAGGGTTGATTGCGGCATCAATTTGGATGAAACGGATATAAGGGTAGTTGGAGAGGAAGCGATTAACAGCACTGACGATTCCATACGAAACACTATGCCCTAATGAAAAAGGTGCTCCGATAGCAAAAACTCCATCCCCGGCTGATATGCTCGCATTTCCCTCGAGGAGGGGCAGTCCGTTGAAAGCAGGTGCTTCCAAAACGGCTATATCCGTTTTATCATCTTTTGCTATAAGCATGGCTGAAGATTCATTGTTTTGATGATCGATGATAGCAATTTTCCTGGCATCGCCGATTACGTGGGCATTGGTTACGATATGGTGCTTATTATCGAGAATAAATCCGGAGCCTCCTGAATCGGTTGCGGTAAGTTCGCTCTCATCACCGTTTGGTTCACTTTTTTGGACTTTGATTTTGACAATAGAGGGGAGAACGGTTTTGACCTGTTCTGATACCCCATTAAATGCCTCAGTGGCAGTTAAGCTACAAAGGAGAGATGCGGTAAAGAAAAATATTTTCATGCGGATTCTTTAAAACAAAAAGAGATAAATGGAACATCCCATAATCGAAGTCACTGTCAATGCGGAAAATATCCATCTGCCCATTTTCCGATGTTTTACACTGTGTTCTAGTATACCATTTTGATACGATTTATAGGTGGAAATAATCAGATAAATCCATCCGCCAACGGCCATAAGTGCAATAAAAATATGAACTACGAGGAATAGAAGGAGAAAATCATACGAGAGAGGGCTTTGTTTTGCGTATTCAACAAATCCTCCTGTGAGACGTACTCCGATTTCAAAAATAAGTACCATAACAATCGTAACCGCCAGTATTATGAATTGGCTTTGGTAATGGAGCTTGATGTTGCCGCGGATTGCTTGATAGATGGAGAAGGTCAATAAAAAAGGGAGTATCGCAAAATAGAGGGTAACCACATCCATGTACATCAAGGCTCTGGTGCCTAAAAATCCCGGTTCAAAAAACATAAGTATCCTCATAATGTAAATGCGACATTATAGCAAGTGATGAAAGTGATTGGAATGTGAAGTAAAAGTGAGGGAAAAAGTATGTCGGCAAAGTGCCGACACGCTGGGCTTAACTTTCGAAAGGAGCACCAGCGATCACTTTGCGTGATACTGTGTATGGAATCAACGCAGCAGCGCGTGATTGTTTGATCGCGATCGTAACCATATCTTGGTGACGTTTACAGTTACCTGTAAGACGACGAGGCATGATTTTGAAACGCTCAGAGAGTGAATATTTCAATGAAGCTACATCTTTGTAGTCAATGAAATCAACTTTTTGCTCGCAGTATTTGCAATAACGTTTTTTGTATTTTCTTTTTTCTGACATGGTACTATCCTTGTGCTTTTTCTAAAACGGAATTTCGTCTTCGTTGATATCAATCTCTGGGAGATTGTTTTCCGGCATTCTTACCGGTGCGGGTTTGGAATACGACGGTGGCGGTGTATAAGCTGCTTTTGGTGTAGGAGCATCATAGCCCCCGCCATAGTTGCTGCTTCCGGCATCGCTGTATTCGTTATATCCGCCCTGAGAACCACCCTCGCTGCGTGAATCGAGCATTTGCATCGTTTCAACAATTACGGAGTGTTTAGAGCGCTTTTGGCCGTTTGTCTGGTCAACCCACTGTTCAAAACTAAGTCGTCCCTCAACAAGGATTTTAGAACCTTTGCGAAGGTATTGGTTGGCTACTTCACCTGAACGACCGAAAAAAGTGATGTCGACAAAACATGTCTCCTCTTTTTTCTCGCCGTTTACCGTAAATTTACGGCTGGTTGCAATGGCGGTTTTAGCAATTGCCGAACCGTTTTGTGAATATCGAAGTTCGATATCTCGGGTAAGATTTCCAACCAAAATGACTTTGTTATACATAGGTTTTCCTTAAAGGGCTTAAGAAGCTGCTTCTTCTTTTTTCTCAGCAACAGCAGCAGGTTTTTTGGTTTTTTCAACCATACCGTTCCATGCTGCAATTTCGCGTTTTGAATCGTATTTCATTGTTACGAAACGCAAAATTTCCTCGTTGATACGGAAACGACGTTCAATTTCAGCAATCGCAGCAGGTGCAGATTTGTAATACATAACGTAGAAATAACCGCGAGCGTTTTTCTCGATCGGGTAAGCCAATTTTTTCATTCCCATTGCGTCGCGAGCAACGATCTCACCGCCGTTTGCAGTGATCACTTCTTCAACGAGAGCGATGGTGTTTTTAATCTCTTCTTCTGTAAGAGTAGGTTTTACGATTACTAGGTTTTCGTAATGTCTCATAGCGTATGTCTCCTTATGGTGTTCGCCCCTTATGGTTGTTATACAGCACGACAGTCGTGTTGCAAAGAGCAAGGAACGCGCGGATTATACTAAAAATCCGCTTAATTTAAGTTTTGGTTATAGAATAGTTTGTAGCTTAAGGAGTGCAGAAAGGAGCAGTGATTCCTGATCCGGCGAACCTGTTGATTTCATTTTTAACTCGGTATCGAGGAGGAGGTTAATCCCCCGCTTGTACCCCTCAGGCGAGATTTTGATCGAGAGGGCGGCACGCTCTTTTTCAACAAATCCGGGGAGTTTGTATCCCAATACGAGTGCCGAATCAGCGACCCCGTGAATTTTGATCGCGCTGTTAAAAAGATAGAGTTGGGTCAAAAATCCGCTGATGGCGGTGAGGAGCTGGATCTCGTTTTCTCCCGATTCGAGGAGGTGACGAAGCGAGGGGAGGAACTCTTTTTTCTCGATGACACGGGCGATGAAATGGTCGAGTTTGATTTCGCTCAGGCCGAAAACGTGTTCATCGATCTCTTTAATTGTGATCGGTTTTCCTAAGATAGAGAGTTTGGTGAGCTCGTTGCAGGCAAGGGAAAGATCGTTATTATGAATGTCGAGGAGGTGAAATGCCGCCTGATTATCGAGCTGTACCCCTAAGGCTTGGGCTTCTTGCATCACGATGGCGCGTGCTTCGTTGGCAAAGGGGTGAAAGAAGCGGACCGATCCGGTATGGGAACCTTTAAATGCAGTGTCGGCTCCTTTGACATCCTCGCCGTAATAGCAATAGATAAAGGTGTTATCACTGTTTTTTCCGACGAGTTCCACGAGGGTATCGAGTTCGGCTTTTGGGAGCTTTTTTTCGTGTTTGACGATAAGGAGATTTTGGTCGCCGAAGAGGGAACCCTGGGAAAGATGGGCTTTGGCTGTGTTGAAATCGTACTCGTCATGGTAGAGGCTCAATACCGATGCACCCTCGATCTGGGCAAGTCGGTGGGCATAACGATCGATGAGAAAGTGACTCTCGCCGAACAACGCCATAGCACGTGGAGCGCTGTTATTTTGGAGGTGGCGGTCAAGTTCTTGTCTATTCATATAATTTTCCTGCATGCTCACTTGGGTGTGGTACATCTTCTTTTTCGATACGGCTTACAAATGAGGCGGTGATTTTCGCGGTGGCGAGGTTGGCACTCTCGATTTTAACGATGATATCATCGAAGAGCATCAACCCAAACTGCGACGTGATGGATACTTTGGCACCCGTAATGGTATCGTGGATCTCCGCCATCACCGGCTCTTCGGCACGCATAATACGGGCTTTGAATTCCTGACCGATAACGGTGGCGGCCCAGCGGGCAAATTTGCGCTCATGGAAGCGGATTTCGATGTCGCTTGCTTCGCGCTCTTTTTCACTGATGGAGGTACAGAGTGATTCGATATTGCGCAATACGTATGACCCTTCTTCGGTATCATGCGCCGCAATCGCTTTTAGGAGGCGATGGACGATGAGGTCGCTGTAACGGCGGATCGGAGAGGTGAAGTGGGTGTATCGTTCAAATCCGAGACCGAAATGTCCCATATTGTAGGGGGCATAACGTGCCTGCATCTGTGCGCGGATGATGAGGGTGTCGACTTCGCTGATGAGATCGCGTCGCTCCGCTTCGGCTTGAATAGCGCTGATTGTCTCTTTGATAGAACCTTGGGACTCGACAAAAATACCGATGGATGCCAACTCGGTATAGAGGCTTTGGAGTTTCATCGGAGAAGGGGATTCGTGGATACGAAAGACACCCCGTTCATACATCGATGCCGCCGCTTTGTTGGCGAGGAGCATACAATCCTCGATCAGAGCGTGGGATGGGGTCTCGACGGCAAATTCGGTGGAGAGGATGTTTTGCTCTTCATCAATCCGCATCTCCAGTTCGCTGGAGCGGAAGTTGTACCCTTTTTCCATCCGCTCGGTGCGGAGCTTTTCGGTAAGCTCATTGAGCAAAGGGATGTAGGCCAATACCTTTGCCTCTTTTTCGGTTTTGGCTTCCAGATTTCCCTCTAAAAAGGCGTCAATCTCCTCATAGCTGAACCGGCGGTGAGAGTGGATAATCGATTCATACAGGGTATGGGAATCCATCTCATAGGTGACGGGGTCGATGTGCATCTCAAACGTATAGGCAAGCCGATCGACAAGGGGCTGGAGTGAACAGAGGGTTTCACTCAGTTCACGCGGGAGCATCGGGATGGAGCGGTGGGGGAGGTAGATGGAGAAACTGCGGTAAATCGCTTCCGCATCGATGGCTCCGAAGGGGTGGACGTATTCGCTCACATCGGCAATAGCGACGTAGAGAGTGGAGGTTTCAGGGATGTAACAGATCGCATCATCAAAGTCTTTGGCGGTGACGGGGTCGATCGTACAAAACGGCAAATGGCGCAGATCGCGACGGTGGGGATAAAGCGATGCATCGACCTCTTTGGGAAATTCGCGTGCCATGGCTAAAACATCATCTTCAAATGCATCGTGTTTATTATAGAGGGCGAGGACAATTTTCTCATCCACTTTCGGATCGGAGAGATTTCCGAGGTACGCGGCTATGGTTCCGCTTTGGTTGTTGATTTGATAGAGTGATCCTTCGGCCGTTTCAGGCAAATCACTAAGGGCAAATCCTGCGGGATGGTCGGTGCGGATATCTTGGAGGCTCAAATAGCCGTTTTTCATCGTGACGACGGCAACGCTGAAGGTTTCGCTTCGGCCGGCGATAATGATAACTTTCGCTTGCGGACCGCCCCGTTTTCCCAACAGTCTCTGAGCGATGACCAAATCGCCGCTTTTAGCTCCCATCAAATTGGCCGTTTCGATAAAGTGATCTCGGATACTCTCACCTAAGGTTTGCAGATAGGCTCCGCTCTCAGAAGCCAAAGAGATAATTCCAGCTCGGTATTGAGAACTAAACTGATATTTTCCCTCTTCATGGATCAGAAGTTTCTGCGTGAGCCACTGATTAACGTTTTCACGCTCATCGGGTGCGATATCTTGGTCATAAAGACCGTGGGTAAGACGAATTAGGAGTGATTTCATAGAGTTATTATAGTCAATAAAAACTTCTATGATAGAATAACCCCTTTATTTTTACAAAGGAACCATAGCAATGACACACGAAGCAATTCTTAACCAACTCGGATACGCACCTAATGAGGCATTAAGTCTTCAACTCAGCCGGATTGAGGGAAACACCGTTGGATATGAAAAGATTATCAAACATATTTTGGATTTGCACGAAGCGTTGAAAACGGATGAATCGTATGTGGCGATGTCGAACAGTAACGACTATTTTAAAATCAAGATCGATGCTACCAGTGAGATCAGTTCAAGTGACGCAATGGAAAAAATCAACCATTTTGCGGATAAGTACAAAGTGAGTCTACAAAAGGTAGACGGAAAACCGACCTATTATATCCTCGGATTTGCAGCGTAAATGAGCAATGAGCCGATGACACCCCGAGGATATGATGAACTCTTACGGGAGTTCAAGTACCTCAAAGATGTCGAAAAACCCCGTGTCAATCAGGAAAAACAGCGTGCAGCAGAGCTGGGAGATCGAAGCGAAAATGCCGAATATCATGCGGCAAAAGAGAAATTACGCCATATCGATAAACGCCTTTTTTATCTAAACGGTATGATCGAAAAAGCACAAATTATCGACCCCTCACTACTCGATCACTCCCGTACCCATTTCGGTGCAACGATTACAATTATGGATATGGATAGCGAGGAAGAATTTTCCTATACGATTTGCGGAACTCTGGAGAGTGAGCCTGAAAATGGATTGATTTCCGTCCATTCCCCGCTAGCACGTGCAATGCTGGGAAAAGAAGAGGGGGACGAATTTAGCGTCCATCTCCCAAATGGAAGAAAGAGCTATGAAGTGAGTGCAATTACCTATATCGATATCTTTTCACTGAAAAAAAATATCCGCAATGAAAAAGAGTATAGTTTTCATTGATCCTATTTGATCTCAATTTTTTTTGAGACTTTTTTTCCCGTTTTGGGAACGGTTATTTTTAAAACCCCGTTGGTTGATGTAGCGGTAATCGCTTCAAGGTTGGCATCGTCAGGGAGCGAAAAACTCTGATTGAATTGCCGATACGATTTTTTCGAGCCCTCTTTATTCTCCGATTCCTCTTTCCGTTCTCCCGATATGATCAATCGATTCCCCGATGTTTCGATGGAAATATCTTTTTTATCCATCCCCGGTAGATCGACACTAATGAGGTAGGCTTTATCACTCTCTTTCATGGATGAGGAACTGTAGGAAGAAATCATGCGGGGATAAGGGCGTTCAAAAAATCGTTCCATATCTTCCATATTCCAAAATACACATCGTTCATCACACGGTTTTTCCGATTTGGATTGTGAAGCGGATACGGCTGCTGTTGCTATCAAAGGGACAGCGCTCAATAGAACTAAAACAGATTTTGAGAAAGTCATAAGTGAACCTCCAAGAAATAATTTTAGGGTGTAAATGTAAACTCATTTTGTAAATAGAGGGTAAATTAAGGGGGCGCTTGATTAGCCTTTGGTATAATCGCGGAACTATTATTATTTTACTAAGGAAACTGCCGTGAGCACTCCCCTTCCAGACATCGAAAAAGTTCTAAAACAGCATAAATTGTCAATGGACGATTATGCCCATATCAAAAAAATCCTCGGACGTGAGCCAAATCTCGTGGAAATCGGGATTTTTTCGGCCATGTGGAGTGAACACTGCAGTTATAAATCGTCTAAAAAACATTTGAGCGGTTTCCCGACCAAAGCACCGTGGGTTATCCAAGGCCCGGGTGAAAATGCGGGTGTTATCGATATCGGCGGCGGATATGCGGCGGTTTTCAAAATGGAGAGTCATAACCACCCGAGTTTTATTGAACCGTATCAAGGGGCGGCGACGGGAGTCGGCGGGATCATGCGTGACGTATTCACGATGGGTGCACGCCCTATCGCCAACCTCAATGCGCTCCGTTTCGGAAATGTGTTGAACCAAGATGATGTGAGTGCCCATCAGCGCTATTTGGTGCGCGGTGTCGTATCAGGTATCGGCGGATACGGTAACTGTATGGGGGTTCCAACGATTGGCGGTGAAACGAGTTTTGATGAGTGCTACAACGGTAATATCCTCGTCAACGCCTTTACTCTCGGACTCGCCAAAAGCGATGAGATTTTTTACGGTAAAGCGGAGGGGATCGGAAATCCGGTCATCTATGTCGGATCTAAAACGGGACGAGACGGTCTCGGCGGTGCGGTGATGAGTTCGGACAGCTTTACCGAAGCATCCAAAGGGCTTCGTCCTACGGTGCAGGTGGGTGATCCGTTTACCGAAAAACTCCTTCTCGAAGCGTGTTTGGAACTTTTCAAAACCGATTACGTTGTCGGGATTCAGGATATGGGAGCGGCGGGACTAACGTCGAGCTCATTTGAGATGGCAGGACGCTCAGGGAGCGGTATGATCATGCATCTTGATAAAGTTCCGGCTCGTGAAGAGGGGATGATGCCGTATGAGTTTATGCTCTCCGAATCGCAAGAGCGTATGTTGATTTGTGCACGCAAAGGGACAGAGCAGGCGATCATCGATATTTTTGAAAAATGGGATCTGGACTGTGCGGTTATCGGTGAAGTAACGGCAACGGGCAAAATGGAGCTTTTCTGGCACGGTGAAAAATGTGCTGAGGTTCCGGTTGATCCGGTGAGTGAAGAGGCTCCGGTGTTGGATCGTCCTATGTCCCGTCCAACTTATCTCGATGAGATAGCCACTGTTAAACTTAGCGATTTTGAAGTGGTTGATAATCAGAAGGCATTTGAAAAATTGATTTCTTCGATGGAAGTGGTCGATAAAGGGTGGATTTATCAACAATACGATTCGATGGTCCAAACCAATACAGTCAAAAAAGGGGGCGAGCTAGACGCTTCCGTTATCCGTATTAAAGAAAACGGTGTAGCGTTGGCGATGAGTGCCGACTGTAACGTTCGTTACTGCTACATCGACCCGAAAGCGGGAGCAGCGGCAGCGGTAATCGAGAGTGGTCGTAACGTCGCGATGAGCGGTGCAACCCCGAAAGCGATCACCGACTGTCTCAACTACGGGAACCCTGAAAATCCCGAAGTAATGTGGCAGTTCGGTCAAGGGTGTTTAGGGATCAAAGAAGCGTGTGCTGAGCTCAATACTCCGGTTATCGGCGGGAACGTATCTCTTTACAATGAAACCAACGGTAAATCGGTATTCCCGACACCGTCGATCGCGATGGTCGGTGTGAACGAAGATCAAAATAAAGTGTTGATGTCTGCTTTCCAGAGCGAGGGTAATACGCTTTATCTAGTAGGTGAAAGCCGTTCAGAATTCGGTGGATCACTCTATATGAAAGAGCTTTATAACGTCGTTGCGGGGACGATTCCTGCCATCGATTATGATAAAGAACGTGCATTATGGAACCTCGTGATCGAAGCAAATAAAAAAGGACTCCTCTCAGCGGCGAAAGATTGTAGCTCAGGCGGTGTGGCGATGGCATTGGCAAAAATGGCGTGTGTGAGTGATAAGGGGGTGAATGTTTCTATTAACGTAACCGACTCTCGCGATATTTTCGCAGAGAGTATGTCACGTGCCATCATCGAAGTCTCCCCTGAAAACTGTGCTGCGTTTGAAGCGATGGTTGGCTCAATGGCATGTCAAAAAATCGGAACGGTTGGCGGCGATACGTTTACCCTCAATGATATTTCAATGAGACTTCCTGAGATGCAAAATATTTACTACAATACTTTCAAAAATGTCATCGAAGGTGACCTGTAACTTCTCTTTTTCTCCTCATCTGAGGAGATCCGCATTTCCCCATTTACACATATTTTGGAACACTTTTTGCATGCAATTAGGTATGAAAAAATTACTTAGAAAAATCTTTCGGATTCGTCCGAAAAACTATTGCGAATATTACATTACCAACCTTAGCTATCGCTGCGGAGAGTAAAAAGAAGAGCGAGAGTTTTCCCGCAAAAAGGGGAAAGAAGTTATTCTTGTAAGCGCTCGATAGAGGCACCGAGTGCGCGAAGTTTAAGCTCTAGATTCTCATATCCGCGATCGAGGTGGTAAATACGGTGGACGTTAGTTGTCCCCTCAGCTGCCATTGCTGCAAGAACCAATGCACTCGATGCACGTAGATCGGTTGCCATAACATCGGCACCTACGAGTTCGCACGGCCCGATAACAGTTGCGGTGTGTCCGCTCAGTTTGATCTCTGCGCCGAGACGCTGTAATTCACTGACGTGCATGAAACGGTTTTCAAACAGACGCTCTTCGATCGTGCTGGCCCCTTTTGCACGGGTAGCGAGGGCTAAAAACTGCGCTTGCATGTCGGTTGGGAATGCAGGGTACTCTTGAGTTACGATATCGACATGTTTGAGCTCAGCTGCGGGGTAAACGGTCATCGTCGTTTCGCCGCATTCGACGCGACATCCCATCTGTTCCAGTTTTGCCGTAACGGCATCAAGATGATCAGGACGAACACGCTCTAACGTAATGGTAGAATCGGTAATGGCTGCGGCACACATATAGGTTCCCGCTTCGATACGGTCAGGAATAACTTCAAAATCGACCATGTCTATTGTTTTTCCTCCGGTACCGATGATGGTAAGTTCGGAAGTACCGATTCCCGTGATATCAATGCCGCTGTCTCGGAGGATTTCGCACAGTTGTACGACTTCCGGCTCTTTGGCACAGTTGACGAGAACGCTTTTGCCGTGAGCCAGTGCCGCAGCCATTACAACATTGGCCGTTCCGGTAACGGTGATTTTATCGAAGATGATATGAGCCCCTTTGAGCCCTTCCGGTGCCACGGCATGGACGTATCCGGCATGGATGGTGATGGTGGCTCCCATTTGTTCCATCGCTTTAAGATGCAAATCGATCGGACGTTGCCCGATAGCACATCCGCCCGGAAGGGAAACTTCACAATGTCCGAAACGAGCAAGTAGCGGTCCGAGAACGAGAATCGAAGCACGCATGGTTTTAACGATATCGTAGTTTGCCATCGTATGGTTGACCGTAGAAGTATCAATTTTGAGGACATGATTTTCTAACGTATAACTCGCACCAAGGTTACCGAGGAGCTTGAGCAGGGTTTTAATGTCAGCGACTTCAGGCGTATTACTCATGGTGATAGGATTGTGTCCCAACAGCGTTAATGTGATAAGGGGCAATGCCGCATTTTTTGCGCCCGAAATGGTGACGGTTCCGCTCAGTTTGGTAGGGCCTTGAATACGTAAATAGTTCATTTATATCCCAAATAATAAAAGTTTCATATTATAAGCTAGTTGTGGTTAAAATTATCAAAATAGAGAGATATTTGAAGGAGAAAATGTGAGTTCGGCACTGGATAGACTGAAAAACCTGACAGCACAAATCTCCAGTTATGAGTTAGAGAGGAAAAGCAATCTCAAAACACTCGAAGATCTTTACGCTAAATTGGGTATTGATTCGAAAGTAGAGCGGTTTGAAGATTTGTTTGAGTATAAAGCGATCAATCTCTCGGGGCTGTCCCTCTCCGATGAAGATTTAGGGGCTATTAAAGAGGGAAAATATGCTCAGATTATTGCCATTATTTATGATAAAAATGCAAAAGTTAAAAATAAAAATGTTTCTTTAGGGTATTACGGGCGTGCTGAGAAATTAAGCTCGGAACAAAAAAAAGAGATCATCACTTTTATTTTGGGGTGGCGTTTTGAAAAAAGTTTCCGTACATTAGAACATTATCATAATCTAATGGCGTCACTAAAATCTTCTGTTTCAGAGTAAAAATGGTGATTTTTCTCGATACGGAAACAACGGGTTTGGAAATTAAAGACAGGATTTGTGCACTGGGAATGATCGTGGAGGGGATGAGTCATTTTGAATTGATTAATCCGGGTAAAAAAATTCCCCCTTCTGCCTCGGCCATTCATCATATTACGAATGAAATGGTCCGTGATGCCCCGTCGTTTTCTCAATCGATCAGTGCTGAACAACTCAAGTCTCTCAATACACCGGACAACATTCTCGTATCACACAATGCCCCTTTCGAACTCTCAATGTTGGAAAAAGAGGGGATTGCCTGGCAGGGAAGGGTTATCGATACCCTAAAATGTTCAAAGTCTCTGATGGATGATTTAGAGGGGTACAGTTTACAATTTTTACGTTATGAACTCAGGCTCTATCGCGAAGAAGAGAGAGTTTTTAAAGAGGCCGGAATCACTATCACTCCCCACCATGCGCTCAGTGATGCTCTCCATACTCAGATGATTTTAGACTATTTGCTCGATTTGGCAGAGATGGATCGTCTTATAGAAATATCAAAAAGCCACGTTCTCCTTTCCCGTTTGCCGTTTGGAAAATATGCTAAAAAAAGGATCGAAGAGATTGCCCTCAAAGACCCCGGATATTTGAAGTGGATGGTGGAAAGTTTGATGGACATGGATGAGGATTTACGCTACAGTATCGATTACTATTTACGAGGAAAGTGATTATGAAAGTAGCCATACAGTGTGATTCTCCATTGTTGCAGCGTTCCTTGGAACTTTTCTTGGATGGTCATTTAAGCTCGCTTCGTCAGTGCGATATTTTGATTCGGGACAAAGATATTCGCGATGAAGAGCACCCGACCTTTGTTGTCGGTGTGGGTGAAACTTCCGATTTAATCAAACCATTTTCAAAAGCACAGCTGCTTCACGCATTGAGTCAAAAATTTGATTCCAAAAAGAACAACTCTGAAATAGCTGAAGAGGAGACGGTGGTTCCTCAAGAAGAAGTTGTGAGTTTCGAAATTCTTGAACGCCATATCGAGAAATTAACACGCGAGTATCAGGCAAATATCCTCAAGGCAGTACGGGCATTTTATGAAAAGTAATCCAACCATCACCAAAAAAATTATTGCGGGAAAATACAAAGGGAAAACGCTTAAGCTTCCCTCTAAAGAGACGACACGGAGTTCAAAGGGGATTGTTTTAGAATCTTTTTTTAATACCCTTCAGTTTGATATTATCGATTCGGTTCTGGTGGAAGTTTTTTCCGGAAGCGGTTCGATCGGGCTCGAAGCACTGAGCCGTGGAGCCAAAAAGATCATCTTTATGGAAAAAGATCGCGATGCGATACGAACGCTTCGAGAAAACATCGCCCAGACGGATCCTGCATCGTGTGAAATTATCGAAGGGGATAGTTTTAGTAACATTACTCAGGTTAAAAAGCGTCTTTTAGCTCTAGGTGAAGATGCTTTTATTTATGTCGATCCGCCGTTCGCTTACCGCGAGGGGATGGAAGAGATATACGACAAAACGATTGATATGATCGCATCTTTTCCTCTGGAAATGGCAAAATTGATCATTATTGAGCATATGAGTACATTGGAACTGCCGGATGTGATCGGCCATTTCAATCGTCTTAAATCCAAACGTTTCGGAAAAACCTCTCTTACTTATTATGCGTAAGCTATTTTTGGAATAGCCTTTGCTTAATCCTTTTATCATAAAGGATGGGCATGAGAATTTTTATACTACTTTTTTGCGTACTTACCCTCTCCCAAGCGGCCCGTATCAGTGAAGTCGCCAATATCGTCGGCGTACGTGATAACCAAATTATCGGTTATTCACTTGTTGTCGGTTTGAAAAAAACGGGTGACGGTACGACATCTAAATTTACCCTCCAATCGATTGCTAATATGCTTAAAGCGATGAACATCGATATGAATCCGGTCGATATCAAATCCAAAAACGTTGCTGCCGTTGTGGTTACGGCAAAATTTGCCCCTTTTGCGCGTCAAGGGGATGCATTTGACGTTACCGTTTCCTCCATCGGGGATGCAAAATCGTTAGAGGGGGGGACGTTGCTGATGACTCCGCTCAAAGGGGTGGATGGTAAAATCTACGCCCTTGCGCAAGGGTCGATCAGCATCGGCGGAAAAAATGAAAAAGGTGCCGGTGCCGAATCGCATCCGACAGTCGGTATGGTGTATGGCGGAGGTTTGGTAGAGCGTGAAATTAACCAAGATATGGCGCATCAGCAAACGGCAACCTTATCTCTAAAATCGTCTAATTTTGCTAACTCTGTTGCCATTCAAAAAGCAATCAATGCTAAATACCGTTCAAATGTCGCGACAGCCGTCGATCCTAGAACGATTACGCTGCAGCTGCCTCAAAACAAATCAATGGTCGAATTTTTAGCGGAAGTACAAAATCTCAACATTGATTATGAACAAGATCAAAAAATTATTATCAACGAGCGTACGGGGACAATTGTCGCGGGTGTCGATGTCGAGGTGAAACCGGTAGTGATCACCCAAGGGGACATCACGGTCAAAATTCTGGCGCAGGATGCCGTTGCGAAGCCTGTAGGAAGTGTTGCAATGGATAAGAGTCTTGTCATCGGTTTGAATGAAAATGAAGTCTACACTGAAAAAGGGACAACAACGGTTGCCAATATTGCCCGGTCACTTCAAAAATTGGGCGCCAGCCCCAAAGAAATGATTTCAATACTGCAAGCAATGAAAAGTGCCGGAGCTATCTCGGTTGATTTGGAAGTGATCTAATGGATATTTCATCGGTTCAGTATCATAAAGCGGTTCCTACCATAGGGACGAAAGACGGTGATGCGGTTTTACGTGAGAAGACTGATCAGTTTGAAGCGATTATTGTGAAAATGATGCTTGATGAAGCGATGAAAGAGGAAAAAAACCTTTTTAATACAAACGATCCGGGAGATAAGATTTTCAAATCAATGTATCGAGAAGAGTTGTCCAATGCCAGTGCCGGAGGATTCGGATTTTCTCAAATGCTGTTTGAACACCTGAGTCAAAAGGGTGTGAAAACAGGGCAATAAACTAAATTTTTAATGGCTTTGGCCGATATAGTTGTTATACATCATAAACGGATAACAAGGATTCACCATGATCTCAAGTGTGAACGGTTCACTCATTCGAGGGGCATATCAAGAGCCATCATTAAAAATTAAAGAGCAGGAGAAATCCGTGCAATCTATTACAAAGCAAGGTGACACAAGCCGGATCGAAGAGCTTAAAGCTTCTATCGAAAAAGGGGAGTATCGTGTCGATATCGAAGCGTTGGCCAAGCGTATTGCGCAAGAGCTGACTTAAAAATCAGAGGAGTTTATGATGTTGTCTTATCAATTGCAAAGTGCTATCAAAGATCTTGAATCTCTCATCTCTTTGTCACAAGAAGATATCAATGATATCAAAGAGGCGAATCATAACTCTCAGTTTGATCGTTTGGCAATAAAAGAAGAGAAAATTAAAAATTTTGAACATAAGAAAGCGATGATCGATCGCGAGATTTCAAAACTTATGACACAGCATCCCTCACGTCCTCTCTCTGAGCTTTTGGATAATGAACAACATCAACAACTCGATTCCCTCAAAGAACACCTTTCCCTGCTTCGGGAAGTCAATCAGCAATACGCCAAAATGGTTTTAAGTGTCGGCTCGTTTTACAATACACTCTTAGAAAGAGTTGTTCCGACAGAGATGGATGGTTATCAAAAAATAGTTTCTGCCGAAGCATCTTTTTTGGAAGTACGAGTATAGAATATGGCATCAATATTTAACGCATTACATATCGGATACAGCGCTCTGAACGCAGCACAAGTTGCTATTGACACGACAGGACATAATATTGCCAATGCTGAAACCGAGGGGTACAGCCGTCAGCGTGTGGTGACGGCTGCGGCCACCCCTATCGGTATCGATCCGGGACAGCGGGGCAATGGGGTACAAATCACTGAAATTACCCGTATCTTTGATAAATTCGTTTCAGATCGCTATATGAGCGCAGCACAAAATAAAGAGTATTCCGATACATTGAAAAAAAATCTCGAAGAGCTTTCCACTTATTTTCCTGAAATCGATAATGTCGGGATTAAAGAGGATATGCAAAACTATTTTGACATGTGGCAGTCGCTTGCAAATAACCCAAATAACAGTGCTTTGAAAGTAGCATTGGCACAGCAGACACAAACTTTGACTCAGCATATAAATGAAACCCGTTTTCAGATAACCAAACTACAAGGTTCTTTAAACGATCAGTTGGAAGTCAATATTAATGAAGTCAACAGCATCGGAAAGCAGATTGCCGAACTTAACAATTCGATCAATGAAGCTGAAGCCGGCGGTATCAATAATGCAAATGACCTGCGTGATCAGCGTAACAAACTGGAAATGACATTGTCAAAGCTCATCGGTTCAAAAGTTTTAGTCGGTGGAGTGGAAAGCCGGAATGATATTGACAGAAATATTGCCATCCAAGAGGGGAGTTATACGATTCAAGCCGGGGGATTCAACCTCGTTGACGGAATCAGTTTCCATCCGATCGGTGTCGATAATCTAAGTAATAAAAATGGTTATAATGATCTTTATTATGAACGGCAAGATGGTGTAAGAATTCCATTTGCGAACAATATTACAGGGGGAAAAGTAGGGGCAATTTTAGAGCTTCGTGGTTCTATTATCGGTGAGAACGGTGAATTTGAAGATGGTTTTTTACAAGAAACCGTGAATAACCTGGATACTTTTGCCCGTGGTATGATTGAATCAACGAACAATTTGTATGCGCAAAGTGCCACATCGCAGATGCGTTCCAATACAATGAGTTTTTCGGCCAACCAGCCGCTAATGAATACGGATGAGAATTTTAGTACCGGTACATTCGATGTGGTTGTGTACGATATCGATGGCCAAGAGGTTGGCAGACGTTCGATCACCATCGATGATATGACCGTTATTTCAGGTGCGGCCGGAGGAATTGTTGAACAATTCGCCGCCTCGAAGGATGACAATAGTGATAATAACGCACTTAATGATATTGATGATATTTTAAATGCAAGTTTCGTTTCCAATGTTTTTCAAGTAGATTTGAAACCGGGCTTTGAATCGCAAGGGTATACCTTTGCGATTGAAGATAGTATGGATGATCCGACCAATTTTGCCGGTGTGACCGGAGTGAATCGTTTTCTTGATGGTTATGATGCTAAAGATATTACACTTAACAGCGACTTTAAAAATGATCCGACACAGATAAGAGGCTATAAATCTCCGGAGGATGGAGATAATCAAGCGGCTTTAGATATGGTAGAACTTCAGTTTTCTTCCCTGGTATTTAAGAATGGGACCAATGTCTCTTCGGATACGTTGTACGGCTATTTTGATCGATTGGTAACGAAGGTAGGGACACAAACGAATTCAGCTATACAAAGAAATGAATCGATTACGGCGCAATACAATGCAATCAAGCAAGAGTACGATTCGGTGAGTAAAGTCAGTATGGATGAGGAATTGGCCAATTTGATCCGTTATCAAACCTCATACGGAGCAGCCGCTAAAATTATTACGACGATTGATGAGATGATGACGACTCTGTTAGGTATTAAGGCCTGATGCCTCTGTTTAGCATTGCCGCGCTGGTCGGGGTAATCCTTTTCTCTTTTATCGGACCGTTGCTTTATACGGTTGATCCTCTGTTATTAGACGCAAACGCTATTTTGCTTGCACCGTCGATGGACCATTGGTTCGGAACCGACAGATTGGGACGTGATTTGTTGTCCCGGTTGATGGAAGGGGGTCAGGTGTCGCTGTTAATCGGATTTTCAAGTGCTCTTATTTCTACATTGATCGGGCTGCTGTACGGTGTAAGTGCGGCATTGTTGCGTGGAGGGTTTGATAAACTCTTTATCGTTATTGTGGATCTATTTTTAACGTTTCCAACCCTCTTTTTACTTTTGACGCTTGTGAGTTATGTCAATGCATCGATTTGGATTTTGGTGCTGATTATTTCCATTACAGGTTGGATGGGGACGGCTCGGCTGATCCGTTCTGAGAGTTTTGCCCTTGCGTCTAAACCGTTTATCCGTATATTGGACATTGCAAAAGTCCATCCGCTCAAAATCATCTTCAAATACTACGCTCCGCTTCTCGCTCCGATCGTATTGGTCAGTTTTACTTTCGGGGTAGGGGGAGCGATTCTGGCCGAATCAGGGCTTTCATTTTTAGGTTTGGGGATCGTTGCGCCGCAGATGAGCTGGGGGAGCATCCTCAGCGGCGGAAAAGAGGTCATCGATATTGCGTGGTGGGTAAGTTTCTTCCCCGGCCTCATGATCTTTATCGTCACCTTTGCACTGATGAATATTTCTAACGCTTTGCAGGCAAAAATGAATCAAAAAGAGATGCGGTGAGGTTCTTACCCCTGCTTCAAAAGGGATTCTGCCGCTTTGAGTGCATCGGGGAAGGGGAGATCGACATCTTCACAACCGCTTTCCAAGCACTTTCCGCATCCGCGCCCTGCGTCGGTACGTTTTCGGATCGCTTCGGCGTCGTTTCCGACCTCTTTCATCGCTTCGACAATCTCATCAAACATGATGTTTTGACACGCACACACTTTCATCTCAGCACGTGCCCTACGAATTTGGACATATTATTGAGGATTTTACCGCCGCGACGGAATCCTAAGCCGCAGGCTTCATAGGCGAAAAAGACTCCGGCTTGGTAGCTGTTTCCTTGGAGATCTTTCGGAAATTCAACGTACTCTTGGTAAATGGGTTTAAAGTTACCGTAAGGCCCGTCATTGGCTTCGATCACAGAGCCTGAGACATCCATAATCCGTACATTCGCCCCTTCACGCCCGAACATCCGTTTTTCAACCTGCTGAACCCCTGTGAGCGGCACAAAAGAAGTTTTCAGCAGATATGGGGAGTCGGGGAAAAGATCGCAAAGAATTTTCATCATCCCTTTGGATTGAAAGAGGAGGGTGTATGCGGGATTGAGAATAATCGCTTTTTGATTTTGCATAATGGTAGTAAGCTGGGTCGCAAGTTCGGGTTCTTCGATGGCGATATCTTCCCATGGGTAGAGTTTGAACCAATATTCATAAGGCTCTTCAGAGCTGTCATAAATCCCCTCATCGTCAAACTTCACACCGCCAAGGGGCTCGAATCCCGTCTCAAATCCCGCATCAATCGCCATTTGCTGAAGCAGTCGTACCGTTTGTTCTTCTTCGATATTGCCGCTGATGGAGCTAAAGAGAATTTTCCATCCGTCGTAATGCTTTTCGAATTCTTCGGGATCGTCAAAAAGGGTAACAAGACGGCGGAAGTTATCACTGATAGCCTCATAAACATTGTTAAACTGACGCTCTTCATCCATGCCGTTATGTTTGAGCAGTGCCCATTGTAAAATAGCGGTTTCAAAAAGGGAAGTCGGGGTATCGGCATTAAACTCGATCAGTTTGATCGGTGCTCCGCCGATTCCGCCGGCGAGGTCGAATCGTCCGTAGAGATGCCAGTGCACATCGTTTTCCCAGCTTTTTTTAATCGGTTCAATCAGATTAAAAGGGATGCCGAGATCGAAAAAGAGGTTGTTGTCGATAACGTGCTGGGCAGCACGGGCGTACATATCGTAGAGTTCATTGACCGCTTCGTAATACGCTTCGGCTTCAGCATCGCTGAGTACAACCAGCTCGTTGGCAATATATTTAGTAGTGTCGCTATCCGTATGCCATCCGAATCCGAATTCTTCTAAGGTACGGTCATCTATCGCTTTGATGCTTTGGAGGGAGACCATACTCATCCTCCGAAACTGCTGCTCGAAGCAGTACTTTTAGACGCGGAATTCCCAAAGAAACTTTTTTTCTGTGTATTTGATGTGGCGGTAGAAGCTCCGCCGGCAGCTGAACGGTGATAGGCAGACCGGTTAGAGGCATCTTGGTGTCTTTGAACATTTTTGTTATTCATTAATGCATTTCCGATCATATTACCCAGTAATGCTCCCCCTGCAGCGGCAAGGATGGTTCCGGCGAGTCCCATCCCTTCACCTTGAGGTTCGGCGTTGAGCTCTGATTTTCCCTCCTCCATTTTTTTGTACTCTTGGTCGGCGAGTTCTTTCATCTCGGCTTCGCTCATGACCCGTTCATGTACGGTACCGTTTTCATCGGTTTCTTTGATAATCGCACGGCTTGGGCCCTCTGTCGGCATCTCTTCAACGATAACGTATTTCCCGCTGCTGAGTTGTTCGACAACGAGGAATTTGTTTTGTCCTTCAGTTTGTCCGGATGCTTGTTCTTCAGGAGCACTTTGGCATCCGCTAAGGGCACTGAGGACGACGATCCCCATGGTTCCCATCATAATATGCTTGGCTGAGGTAAAATGTTTCATGTGATAGACTCCTAACGTAATTGTTTTAAGTGGATGGTGTTGAGGTAAAAGATTTTTGATGCAGATTGTTCATGAAGCCCGCGAAAATCTTCAATGATAACATCGCTTACAGAGCGGCAAAAGGCACTATCGTAATTTTTGCCGCTTTCATTGGCTGAGGTTGAATAAAGCCATCCGTAGGGTTGAATCAGTCGTGCATGTTCTGGATCGCTGACAAAGCGAAAGGCTTGGTTTTTGACGACAAAGGTCGTTTTTCGTGCATACCGAACACGGCGCTTGTGGATGGAGGGGATACGAATGTCTCGACGCAAGTTTTTCAACTCTGCATAGACTTTTAAAAAGGGTTTATTTCCTGGGCGCCGTTTAATCTCTTCTAAACGGTTAGCATCTTGCGAGAGAAAACCGACAGTGGTGTCGGTTTGGGCGAGGAGGATTTTTCCCATTGATTAGGGGATGAGATAATCTTGGATAGCGTGAGGTTCCATCCAGCTGTCATCTTGCATGTGTGACATTGCTTCAATTGCGGCTCGGGCTGCACTGAGCGTCGTGAAATACGGGGTTCCCATACGTAATACGATTTGGCGGATCTGCTCGGCATCTTTTTTTGAGGTTTTGTTATCGGAAGTGTTGATAGCCAGAGAAATTTCTCCGTTTTTCATGACATCTTCAATATTCGGACGCCCCTCGCTGATTTTAAGAACCGCTTCACACGGAATTCCTGCTGCTTCAATCGCCTTTTGGGTTCCGCGTGTTGCCACAAGTTTGAATCCTTGTTTGTGCAATCCGAGTGCGATTTCAGGAGCATGGACTTTATCCATTTCGATAAATGAGAGAAAACACGTTCCCGATGTCGGAATTTTATTTCCGGCTGCCAACTGGCTTTTTGCAAAGCTCACGCCAAAATTTTGGCTGATACCCATAACTTCTCCGGTCGATTTCATCTCTGGAGAGAGAACCAAGTCGGCGCCGTAGAGTTTGTTGAACGGGAATACCGCTTCTTTGATCGCTACGTGCCCTTTGAGACGTGGTTTCAATAGACCGTCTGCTTCCATAACGATGTTGTAGTTGTCGTAGAATTTCAACGCATTACGCAATGTGTCGCCGAGCATAACGCGGGTAGCGACTTTTGCCAACGGCATTCCGGTTGCTTTGGAAACAAACGGTACGGTGCGGGATGCACGAGGGTTAACTTCGATGAGGTAAACTTCGTTTTGGTAGATCGCGTATTGGATATTGAGCAACCCGATTACACCGAGTCCCAAGGCGATTTTTTTCGTTTGTTGCTCAACCTGCGCTTGAATCTCAGCACTAAGGCTCACCGGAGGGAGCGAACAGGCACTGTCTCCCGAGTGAATCCCTGCCTCTTCGATGTGCTGCATGACCGAACCGATATAGACTTCAGTACCGTCACTGATGGCATCTACATCCAGCTCAACCGCTTGATCGAGGAATTTATCGACGAGAACCGGAGAGTCGTTACTGACCGATACCGCTACATCCATATAGGTACGGAGTTCATCTTCGTTGTAGACGATACGCATAGCCCGCCCGCCTAAGACGTATGATGGACGTACAAGTACCGGATACCCAAGTTTTTCAGCGATCTCGAAAGCTCCCTCTTTGGTCATGGATAGACCGTTTTCAGGCTGTTTCAATCCTTGTTCTACAACGAACGCCGAGAACTTCTCACGGTTTTCCGCCAAGTCGATGACTTCCGCCGAAGTCCCCGCGATTTTAGCCCCGATCTCATGAAGACCGTTCGCGAGTTTAAGAGGTGTTTGACCTCCGAAGTGGACGATGATGCCGTCAGGCTGTTCCGCTTCGACGATTGAGCGGACGTGTTCGAAATCGATCGGTTCGAAATAGAGGACATCGGAGGTATCGTAGTCGGTAGAGACGGTTTCAGGGTTACAGTTGACCATGATCGTCTCGATCCCCATCTCTTTGAGGGCAAATGAGGCGTGAACACAGCAGTAGTCAAACTCGATTCCCTGGCCGATACGGTTTGGTCCGCCGCCGAGAATCATAACTTTTTTCTTGTCGCTTTGACGCGGTGCTTGAAGACCGAGACGGGTAATGTTGGTCGTGGAGTAAAGGTATGGGGTCAATGAACCGAACTCTGCCGCACAGGTATCGACTTCATTGTATTCGAATGCGATTGCTAGTGCTTTACGAGCATTATAGACGTCATTCTCTTTTGCACTGCCGCCGTTTTGGGTGATCAATTTAGCGATCATTTTATCGGAGAAACCTTCGGTTTTTAGGCGGCGAAGCTGTGCTTCGTCACTCAGGGTTGCTGTAGTGACGGTTTGTTCTTGAGAAATGATCTCTTCGATTTGGGTTAGGAACCAAGGGTCGATTTTAGAGAGTTCGAAAATCTCTTCTTTAGAGAGACCCAGACGGAAACCCTGTCCTACGTAGAGGATACGTTCCGCATTCGGGCGGCGAATTTCGTGTTTGACAAATTCGAGATCGCCGTCGATTCTGTCGAAACCGCAGAGACCCGTTTCAAGAGAGCAGAGGGCTTTTTGAACTGACTCTTTGAAGGTGCGACCGATTGCCATCGCCTCACCGACCGATTTCATACTGGTGGTGAGGGTTGATTCGGCTTCCGGGAATTTTTCAAATGTAAAGCGAGGAACTTTGGTTACGATGTAGTCGATAACCGGTTCAAACGCCGCAGGAGTCCCTGTAATGTCGTTGGTGATCTCATCGAGGGTAAATCCGACGGCGAGGAGGGTAGCGACTTTGGCGATTGGATAACCGGTTGCTTTAGAAGCGAGTGCGGATGAGCGGGATACCCGTGGATTCATTTCGATAACGATCATGCGTCCCGTTTTAGGATTTACAGAAAATTGGACGTTGGACCCTCCCGTGTCGACGCCGATTTCGCGTAAAATGGCGAATGATGCGTCACGCATACGCTGATACTCTTTATCGGTCAAGGTGAGGGCAGGGGCAACGGTGATCGAGTCTCCCGTATGGACACCCATCGGATCGAAGTTTTCGATGGAGCAGACAATGATACAGTTGTCATTACGGTCACGGATAACCTCCATCTCGTACTCTTTCCATCCCAAAAGCGACTCTTCGATCAAGATTTCGGTGATCGGAGATTCGTCAAGCCCGCGTTGAGCGAGAAGTTTGAACTCATCGATGTTGTAGGCAACACCACTTCCACCGCCCGCAAGGGTATACGACGCACGGATGATAATCGGGAATCCGATCGCTTCAGCGGCTGCTAACGCTTCTTCCATGTTGTAGGCATAACGGGAGATAGGGAGGTCCATTCCGATTTTAACCATGCACTCTTTGAACGCTTGACGGTCTTCTCCCTTTTTGATGGCACTTGGATTGGCACCGAGAAATTCTATCCCTTCCAGCATCCCAAGTTCATGCATTTTCATCGCAGCATTAAGAGCCGTTTGCCCCCCCATAGTCGGCAAAATTGCATCGACTTTTTCTTTTTTGATAATCTCGGCAATAATTTCGGGCTTGATAGGTTCGATGTAGGTACGATCGGCAAATTCGGGGTCGGTCATGATGGTTGCCGGATTCGAGTTAATCAAAACTACGCGGTAGCCCAGCTCTTTGAGCGTCTTGACCGCTTGTGTCCCTGAGTAGTCAAATTCACAGGCTTGACCGATGACGATCGGGCCTGATCCGATGAGTAATATCGTTTTGATGTCGTCGCGTTTTGGCATTGAGACCCCTCGTCATAAAAATTTTATTATTATAGACGAGAAGC